>JAABUY010002851.1_pt1 | contig 19933 bp, 18 predicted proteins | sample 5560271 | NCBI WGS metagenome assembly JAABUY01 (sample SAMN10711886, study PRJNA513374) | rock metagenome | isolation source: Antarctica rocks | place: Antarctica: Victoria Land, University Valley
CGCCCGCCCCTGACGACAAGGAGCCCAACAATGAGTGAGAACACCGAGCAGCATAGGGAAACCGCTCCCGCGGTTGCGTGGCATCAGGCGACCGGGTGTGCGGGTGGTGTGCGGTGATGGCGCGGCGCCCGAACCGCCGCGCCGATCCGGGCAGTGGTGTCGGGGAGTGGGTGTTCCTGCTCGGGGTCTTGGGGTTGGTGGCGGTGGTGGTGGCGGTGTGGGGGGCCGCCCGCATCGCCGGGGGTGCGGCGGTGGGGAACAACCCGCCGGGGGTGGTGGTGCGCCTGGTGACGGGGAAGCTGGGCTGGTCGCCATTGGCGACGTGGGTGCTGGTCGGGTTCGCCCTGAGCCTGGCTGTGGCCGCCGCAGCAGCGGGCTGGTGGTGGGTGGTGTCCTCGCGGTCGCGGCACTGGATCGACGCCAAAGCAACGTCGATGGCCACCGCCACCGAGTTGCGGGGGTTGACGACGCGGGCGGCGGCCGAGGCGGCGGTCACGATGCGGGCCGAGAAAGCGGGGCCGGGGGTGCCGTTGGCGGAGTCCGTGCGGACGGGGCAGATGCTCGCAGCCCCGTGGAACTTCGTGCAGCTGTGGATCATGGGCCCGCAGTCGGGCAAGACCTCGTGTGTGGTGGTGCCGCAGGTCTGCGAGACCAAAGGACCCGTGTTCGGGACCTCCAACAAACGGGACCTGGTCGACCTCACCCGCGGGGTACGAGCGAGACGGGGCCGGTTGTGGATTTTCGACCCGCAGAAAGTCGTGGCCCAGGACGAGCCGACGTGGTGGTGGAACCCCCTGACCTATGTCACCGACATCGCGAAGGCCTCCGCGATGGCATCGCTGTTCTCGGCGGCGGTCGGGTCCGGCGACAAGGGCGATGCCTACTTCGAACCGGAAGGGGAGGCCCTGCTCGCCCAGTACCTGTTGGCGGCGGCGGTGGCCGGGGAAACGTTGAACACCGTCTACGCGTGGCTGAACGACCCCGACAACTCCGCCCCGGTCACCGCACTGACAGCGGCGGGGGAAACCGAGGTGGCCCTCGCGGTGCGGGGCACGTCACGGCTGCCGCAGGACCAGCGCGGCGGGGTGTATGGCACGTCCCGCAAGATGTGCCGGTTCCTCACCGACCGGCACATCCTGAGCTGGGTGTGCCCCACCGGGCCTGAGGACACCCGTCCGCAGCTGAACCCGGATGAGTTCGTCGCCTCCACCGAGACGGTGTACGCGATCAGCAAGGAAGGCGCGGGGACGACGCGGGCGTTGACGGCCGCGGTGACGGTGGCGGTGGCCGAGGCGGCGGAACGCCGTGCGGAGGCCTCACCGTTGGGCCGGTTGTCCCCGCCGCTGCTGATGTGCCTAGATGAGGTCGCGAACATCGTGCGTTGGCCGCAGTTGCCGGACCTGTTGAGCCACTACGGGTCCAAGGGCATCGTGGTGTCGGCGTTCTTGCAGTCCTACTCCCAAGGGGCGCGGGTGTGGGGGCGGGAGGGGATGGAAGCCCTGTGGTCGGCGTGCAACGTCCGCGGCATCGGGAAGGGCATCGCCGAGACCGACTTCCTGAAAACCGTGTCCCTGCTCGTCGGGGACCACGACGTGGCCTCCTCCAGCGTGTCCGTCGGCGGGCACGGGGGGTCGCGGTCGCGGCAGTTGTCCAACCGCCGCGAACCCATCCTCGAGGTCGCCGACCTCGCCGCGATCCCGCAAGCCAGGGCGGTGGTCCTCGTCTCCGGGGTGACCGCCTCCCTGGTGCGGTTGCGGCACTGGTCGGCCCGCCCCTACGCGAACCTCGTCCGCGCCGGCCAAGACGGCGCCGTGCCCGCACGCAACCCGCTGCTGCCCACCCCAACCGCCACTCCCAAACCCGACCCCCAGAAAGAGGAGGCTGCGTGATGGCCATCCCCACCGTTTTCGACATCACCTTCGGCTGCGGTCACGCCGGGACGGTGGATGCCGCCGACCGGGCCGCCGACCAACGCGGCCCGTGGATTTCCTACCTGTCCTCCAAGGGCATGTGCCCGGAGGGCTTCGAGGCCACCCGCGACAAACGCCGCGAGCTGGCCCGCACCAAGTGGATCGCCGAGCGCCGCAAAGACGAGGAGGTGGCGATCGGTGCGTGGGAGGGTGAGGCGGCCGCGATGACCCTGACCGGGTCGGTCACGCCCCGGAGCTGGCCGCCGACGATTTCGACCCGGTCAGCACCCTGGTCGGTGCGTGGGGGTGGCGGTTGGCCACCGACAGCGACGACCTGTGGGACGTGGTGCGGTGCTGGCCGGCCGTGGCCGACGGGGCGATCCCAGTGGTGACGGCGCGATGAGCCTGGACGACCAGCTGGGCACCCCACTCACCCCCGATGTCGACGGCACCGTGGGTACCGACGAGCCCGCCGCCATGGATGCACAGTGCGCCGCGTTCCAGGCTGACGTCGCCGACGATGACACCGCCCCACCCGAGCCGGAAACCGAGGCTGGTCCTGTCGTCGAGCCCGAGCCGGGGCCGGAGCAGGCCGAGGAGTTGGGTGCGGGTCCGCAGTTCGAGACGGTCGAGCAGTTCGTGACCGGGTGGGTGATGCCGTTCTACGTCCGGGACACCGCGAACGCCGTGTGGTGCCGGCAGTGGTGGGCGCACCCGGAGGCCGCGTTACGGCTCGAGGCGCTGTGGGAAGCCTACGAAGGGGCCCGCGCGTCGAAGGACGGCGGCGCGTTCGCCGCGTGGTGGCGGACGGAAGCCGACCACCACCTGCCGCTGCTGTACTCCCCCGGCGAAGGCCCGTTCCGGGAGTGCGACGCCCGCGCCGGCACCCACACCCCGCAAATCCCGCAGCCGGTGGACCCCGCCCCCCGGGGCACCTACGTAGCCGACGGCCCCGCCCACGGCGGGCCCGGCACCATCACCACGACCGACACCAGCAGTGCGCACACCAACAGCAAGGAGACAGGACATCATGGAACAACGCGAGCTCGAGGAGATGCACGAGGGACTGGACCAAGCACTGCGGGCAGCGTTGCAGGGGCTGGGCAGCCTGCGAGAACGCAAAGCCCGCTCCGATCAGGTCAAAGCCGACCAGACGCGGGTGGCCGCCGCCGCTGACCGCCGCCAGTTCGAGTCCTACCAGCAGGCCCAGGACGCGATGCTGCGCGGTCAGCTGGGCAACGTCACCGACGACAAGTGGTGGGACACCTCCAGTTCCGCCGACATCGCGGCCACGGTGGACCTCGCCGAGCGGTACGCCGACGTCAGCCCCTACGCCCACGCCACCCTGACCAACCTGCACAGCGAAGCCGAACGCCGCGGAGTCGACCTCGACGCGGGGCGCGGCCCAGGTGAGCAGGAGCTCGGTAAGGACGGCCCCATCCTGTCCCCCGCCGCCGACCCCTCAAACGACATCAGTGTGGATGGCGCGACGGTGGGGCGCGACGGGGCGGATCGACCGGCAATCGACCGGCAGGACCTGCTGGACCGCCTGAACGGGTCCGCGGACCGCACAAGCGTCCACGAGCCCAGCGCCCAGACCAGCACGGTCGAAGCACCGACCGCTGGACACCAGGTGGTGGACGAGCGTCAAGCGGCACCCGCCGACCATGAGACCACCCCGCCGCAGGCGGCGCAGGAGACACCGGCCTACGAACGCTCCCGGGCGTCCGACATGGACGGCGCCGACCCGGAGCACGTGGCGACACGGCTGAGCGTGGCGCAGTCGTTCATCCACCCGATCCGCACCTACACCACCGGCCGCAGCAAAACCGGCAGCGACGGCGGCGCCGCCCCGTCGCGGCGCCAGCAACTCAAACGCGGCAAGTAATGACCGCCACCTACGGAGAGCTGCGGACGGGCACCGCGGGCTCTCCTCCGCGGTGGCAGCGGAACCGGAGAAAGCCGCCACTGGCGAGCGAAAGAGACAGTGATGAGTAGCACCCACCAGGGGGTGTCGGTGCCCGCTGATACACAAACCAGCACGACTCGAGAGGAGTGACCGGCTTCGCCGCATGACTGAGGTTGGCTGCCTCCCCTTGCTCAGCGTGACAACAAGAGCGGCGTCGCACCGAGGTCATTCCCTTATGTGCTTTAAGCCCTGATCTCCTGTCGGGATGTGGTTACCTCCCGCAGTACGTCGGTTCGCACCGAAACTCCTAACCCGGGGGCCTGGGGAACCGCGATCTGACCGGCGACGAGCTTAAACGGCTCGGTGAGGTCCTCGGCGTAGTACCGGTTAGAGGCCGAGATGTCACCCGGCAGTGTGAAACCCGGTAACGCGGCGAGAGCTAGATTGGCCGCCCGCCCCAGCCCCGTCTCCAACATGCCACCACACCACACCGGGGTGTCCAGCGCGGTGGCGACATCGTGCGCGCGGCGTGCCTCCAGATAGCCCCCCATGCGGGCCGCCTTGATGTTGGCGACGCTGCAAGCGCGGGCACCAATGGCACGCGCGGTAGCAGCCGCCGAGGTCAGCGACTCGTCCAAGCAGATCGGCGTGGTGCATCGTCGGGCCAGTTCAGCATGTAGATCGATCGCGTCATGCCCGAATGGCTGCTCGATCAGCAGCATCCCGAAGGCATCCAGTTGCACCAGATGCGCCAGGTCCGCCGCGCCGTACGCGGTGTTCCCGTCCACCTGTAACGCGAGATCGTCGCCGAAGGCATCGCGGACCGCGGCCACCCGCTCAATATCACACCCCGGTTGGATCTTTAATTTGACTCTTCGGTACCCGTCGGAGCGATAGCCGCCGACGACGTCCACCAGTTCCTGCACCGTGTCCGTGATGCCGACTGAAACCCCCACCTCCACTGCGTCTCGAACACCGCCGAGGTAATCGGTCAGGCTCATGTTCACCGTCCGCAACTGGGCATCCAACACAGCCAGTTCCAGCGCTGCCTTCGCCATCCGATGTCCGATGAAGCCCTTGGTCAGGCCCGCGACGTGCGCCGCCGTGAGATCAGGCTGGGCCAGCACCGCGGGAATGAGATAGCGGGTGAGTACTTGTTCCGCCGCGTCAACGTACTCCTCGTTGTAGACCGGGTCGGCCAGGGCGACACACTCCCCATAGCCGGTGATGTTGTCCGCGGTATGCGCAACCAGCAGGAGGACATCGCGGCCGGTCTGCACCCCGAATGATGTCCGAAATGGACTGACCAGCGGCATCTTCAGCCGCAACAACTCAACAGATTCAAGCTTCATGCACTGCCTCCCTGGAACGTAGTTCGGTGATCAAGCTGGCGAGCAAAGCTGCACGCGCGGGTATGGCGCTTGCCAGCACCTATTCGCCCTCGGCATGGGCCCTGGGCGCCGATCGCACCCAGCCCGTCCAAGGTGGCTATACCCAAGGCTGCGGTGAAGTTGCCGTCGGATCCGCCGTCGACCTGCGTCGAACCCAACGGCGGCAACCCGCACCGCTTCGCGGAGCGTTGCGCCAGCTTGAGCAATCCCAGCGTCGCGGCCTCTTCCAGCGGTGGCCGGTCGATGCCGCCCTCAACCTTCATCGATGCACCGGTCGCTGACTGCATTTTGCGTAACGCGTCGTCGACCCTCTGCCGCTCGTTTACTGTGGCTGCCCGTACGTCGATCGCGAGCGAGGCTTCGCCCGGTACGGTAATTCGCGCGTTTCCGGCGTGGGCGAGCGTGGGCGTGATGGGCGTGATGGGCGTGTTCAGTTGCGGATCCGCGATGGCCTCCAGCCCAAGGGCCAGTTGAGCGGCGGCCGCGCATCGGACCCGATGAGCTATTGACGCCAACGTAGTCCCAGCGCAACCCGGGAGATGCGTCACAAATATACCTAACATGCTCAAGCATGTCCTGCTGTTGTGATTGCAGGCCGTCCAGCAAGTCCACCAGCGCATCGGTTGCCTCACTCAGACCTCATCCTTTACCAGCCGATAGCCGGTCGCCTCAACCGCGCCGATGCGCAGTCCCGCGCCGTAGACCCGCCCCAGCACCTCACGGCTTGCGGCGCGCCAGGCGGCGCTGCGCCGTGGGTCCTGCCTGCGCAACGTCTCGTAGTCACCGGGGACCACCATCAACGCCCCCGGCGACGGGGCACCGGCGGTGAGCTGCGGCCACCCTTCGTGCTCGGACAGCAGAACTGGGGTCCCCACGGCCACTGCTGAGGTTGCTGAGGGCGACGGACTAACGCGGTCGCGAACTGGCAACGGGCGCCGCAGGTCCCACACGGCCTCAAGCCGGTCAGAGGCATCCTCGCCATTAATAGCGTCGCCCATCTGGCCATAGAAGTCTGGGTAGAACGATGTTGCCTGGGCACCGAGCGCGTGCAGGTTGAACGCAGTGTTGCGGCGGATCAATGGATCAAAGGTCCAGCGCATGTCGGTGATCCCGCACTGCAGGCTGGTGTGGCGCTGAGCCAATTTCAGCGCGAAACCCACACCGCGTCGCCGGTGTGCGGCGAGGACACCGGCTTGGTGCGAGTGGACGTGAACCGTAGGCGACCAGCCGAGAAATCCCAGTGAAAAGCCGATGACCGGCTCGCCGACCTGCTGCTCGTCGATGGCCGCGTGTACCGGGGCGCCGGCGTGGATCAACGCACGGAACTCGTTGGGAGCCAAAGTGCCGCCAGGACCCCACACCCGTTCACCGACCTCCGCGATCCGCCGAATGTCGCGCTCGCTGCGTGGTTCGATTATGCGTACCCCCGAACGAGTCGCGGCCTCTTGTAACTCCCTCCTCGCCTGGCGTGCAACAGTCCGCGAGTCGGCGATGTGAACCTCACGCGCCATCTGCCTTATGGAGCCGTCTGCGCTCATGCCGGCGTAAGCCGCGCTCCGCGGCGCGGCCCGCAGTAGTTTCCACCATCGACGACGATCGTCCCGGCCTGCATGACCAAGGGAATGCCGGCAGGAGAGTGCACAGGATCGCGGTAGTCGCCGACATCGGTAACCGCATCCGCATCGAAGGCGACCAGATCCGCGACGTATCCCTCAGCGACAAGGCCACGCTCGGGGATGCCGAAACCGGCTGCCGGTAGCGACGTCATCCGACGCACGGCCTCGGCAACGCTGAACAGTCCGCGTTCGCGGCTGTATCGCCCCAGGACCCGAGGAAAGGTGCCGTACAACCGCGGATGCGGTTTGCCGCCGGTACCCGGGGGCAGGCCGTCGCTGCCTATCATGGTGTGCTCGTCACCGAGCGCCGTTTCCAGGTCGTCCTCACGCATGGAGAAAATGACCATCGACGCCTGCAGCCGCTCGCGCAGCAGGATCTCGATCAGAGCGTCGACCGGCTCAACGCCACGGGCCGAAGCGATCTCCGCCAACGTCTGACCCTCGTCGGCGTGGCTGGCGGTGGTCGACAACAGTATTCCGTCCCAACCAGCTCCGCCGACATGGTTCTCCCAGCCCGGCAGACCACCTTCGATACCGGTCACCAGTTCGTCCCGGCCCGCGACGCTGTCCAACCGTGCCAGGGTGTCCTCCGCACTGCCGGCCAGGAACGCGAGCGGCAGGGTGGCGGTGAGCATCGTCGAGGACGCGGTATAGGGATAGACGTCCTGCAACACCACAGCGCCGCCGTCGCGAGCCGCGCGAATACGCTTCAACGCCTCTGGCAGCTTTCCCCAGTTCTGCTGGCCGGAGGACTTCAGGTGCGAGATGTGGGTGCGACCGGCAGCAGCGCCCACCCGCAGCGCCTCGTCGATCGCCGGAAGCAGCGAATCGCCCTCGCCACGCATGTGTGTGGCGTAGAGGCCATTACCGCCCAACACCTCAGCCAGGGTGACGAGCTCATCGGTGTCGGAGAACACCGCAGGGGGGTAAATCAGTCCACTGGACAGTCCGAAGGCGCCCGCGGCCATGCCCGACTCGAGCTCACGGCGCATGACGGCCATGCCGTTCGCATCGACGGGGTCCCCAGACATGCCGTGTGCGGCGATGCGCAAGGTGCCGTGGCCGACGAGCGGACAGTAGTTGGTCACGTAGCCGCAGGCGTCGGTGACCGCGAACAGTTCAGCAAAGCTTGACCACTGCCAGTCCAGCGGCGGAAAGATGCGCCGGGTAAACGTGGACAGCGTCTCTGCCTGCGCGTGCAAGCGCGGCGCGAGGCTGAACCCGCAGTTTCCCACTACCTCGGTCGTCACTCCCTGCAGGATTTTGGTGGTGTCGTCCGATTCGAGAAGTGGGGCATTGTCTGCGTGGGAGTGCACGTCGATGAAACCCGGTGCCAGGACCAGTCCGGTCAGGTCACGCACGAGACGCCCTTCCGTCGGCACCGAGCCTGCTGCCGCCACAGCTGCGATGCGCCCGTCGGCCACCAGTACGTCCACCAACCGCAGCGCTGCGCCGGTGCCATCGGCCACCCACGCCCCCGTCAATAGAATTTCCCGCTGCTCACTTCGCTGATCCATGTTCGCCTCGTCCGTCCTGCCCGCTCGCGTGCTCATGACTATGCTTTCTGCGCTACCGCATCGCCGCGTCGTACAGCAGCACAAATTTTGCGCCCCGAAGCTGGAGTGCTGCACATGGTTATTGAGTCCAAGCACTCCTACTGTTTGCGAATCCCGCTCAGGCGAGCCACGAAACGCGGAGGACCTGCATGAGCACAACAGACACTCAAGCCGGACCAAGTCCTGAAGCGACCGACGTCGACTCCCGTCAGGCCGCGAGGGTCGCCCGACTGTCCGTCGGGCTGCTGTTCGTGGCCTGGGTGATCGACTACATCGATCGGCTCGTGATCGTTCTGGCGTTGCCGTCGATCGAGAAGGACTTCGGACTCGATAAGACCGAAGGGGGCCTGATCCTTACAGCCTTCTTCATCGCATACGCGGTGTGCCAGGTGCCCGGCGGTTACCTCGCCGACCGATTTGGCGCTAAACGCACCATGCTTGCCGCCCTCGTACTCTGGTCAGCGTTCACCGGGCTGACAGGCCTCGCGGTGTCCTTCGGGATGCTTCTCATCGTCCGGGTGCTGTTCGGCGTCACCGAAGGCGCCTTCCCCGCTGCGAGCATGAAGGCCATCTCCGAGCGAACACTGCCGCACCAACGCATGACCGCCACAGGTCTGATGCTCGCTTCCAACCCGTTGGGTTCCGCGCTCGCACCGTTGGTCGCTGCGCCGGTTCTCATTGCCTTCGGGTGGAAGCAAACTTTTTGGGTGGTAGCTGGGCTCGGTCTGATAATGGCCGTCGTGACATGGCGTGCTTTGCCAGCTCCGGTGGGAACCCAGGCCAGCGCCGTCACGACCAAGGCACCTAAGTCCGCTGCACGTCCCCCCGCCACGGTCATCCGCACGTCAGACTTGTTACGCCATTCAATGTTGTACCGTTTTGCGCTCCTCTTCGTAGGTTTTGATCTCGTCTCATGGGGTCTTATCTCCTGGGCACCGAGCTATCTGCTTCAAGCGCGCGGTCTGAACATCGCCCACACCGCGGTCTACACGGCTATTCCATGGCTCGTAGCGACGGTTTCCACCGTGGTGGGTGGGCTACTGTTCGATCGATACTTCGTTGGTCGACACCGATGGTTGGTGGTACCGAGCATGGTGGGCACCGGGATCATGTTGGTGCTGATGATCAACTCCCACACCGCCGGACAGTTTGTACTGTACGAGTCCCTCGGCATGGCATTCATGTGGCTGTCGTTCATGCCCATCTTCGGGCTCCCGCTGCGGATGCTCCCGCCGTCTGTCGCCGGGTTGGCCGGCGGCTTGGTCAACTTCGGCGGTCAGTTCGCCGGTGCCCTTGCACCGTTCATCATGGGCTGGCTCGCCGACACGTATGGCTTCACCGCCGCGTTCAGCTTCCTGCTGATCGGTGTCGTCATCGCGATCGGGGCCTCCCTGTGGACGCCACAGAACCCTGAAGTGTTCGCGGCCGCTTTCGGCGTTGAGCCTCTTGCGAAACCCACCGACCCCAAGCTGCTCAAACTCAGCTTCCGAGGACTTGACAAGGTCTGAAGTACCGACTCGGCCTCGGCTCACAGAACGGTCACGTAGTTCAGTAGGCAACCGCAACACTCAAAGCCCGCGACCGGCCACCAGGCGTCCACGCCTTCGTAGCGGCTCCCGATGCTTGCTTCAAGCATGGCCCGTGGCCACTCCTGGGTTGGAGTGCTGAAACCAGGTTGAGGCAGCCGGGCAGGGCGCTTCGCAGGCCTTTTCATGGATTCCTTAAGCGGATCGGCTCGCGTAGCCACCTCGAAAGCCGCAAGACTGGCTGGACTGGGAGATCGAGTCAACAGGTTGACGACGCGCTCGCCGCCATGTCCATATCGTTCGCGTCAGCGGAAACTGGCTCTACAATCCGTACACCGAAGATCGGACAGCCCGTTGACAATGTTAGCCGACCTGACGGAGGCGAACGCCGAAGACCTCGTCGCGGTCGCTGGCCTACATCTATTGGAGGTGGTACCTCCGTCCAACAGACGCCAGCCAGCGGTCACCTCGGTCGTCATCGCCGATCCCGACGAACCACCGGACTGCGCGCCGGGTGATCTGATCCTCGCCGTTGGCCACCGACCCACCGCCGACGCCACAACGCGACTGATAACTGCGGCGGGACGCGCGGCCGCGGCAGGGGTGGCTATCAAGAGGCACACCCAGAACGTCACCAGGCTTACTGAGCAAGCGAAGGCGGCTGGGGTCCCACTCATTTTGATATCAGAGGAGACGTCCTGGACTCAGATCGCCGCATTGCTGGGGACCGCGCTTGCGACCATCGGACAACGAGGTGAACCGGTCGTCGTCGGCACGGTGCCGCTTGGCGACCTGTTCGTCCTTGCGGACGCTGTAGCGAGCATGGTGGGCGGCGCGGTCACCATCGAAGACCCGCATTCGCGAGTGCTGGCCTACTCCAGGGTAACGACCGACGTCGACGAGCCGCGCCGACTGACCATCCTCGGCCAGCACGTCCCCAAGGAAATCACTGAGCTGCTAACCGAGCGGGGTGTCTTCCGCCAGCTGTACGGCGAAGCTGACGTCGTCCACGTCGACGCGGTCCCGGAGTTGACGCTTCGGCGCCGGATAGCCATCGCGGTACGAGCCGGGGACGAGATTCTCGGCTCAATTTGGGTCGCGGAGGGCAAGGACCCTTTGCCCGAGTACGCAGAGGAAGCTCTGTGCGCAGCGGCACGACTCGCACCGCTGCATCTACTCCGCCACCGCAGCGCCATAACCGGAGATCAGGTGGCGCGCGACGCGCTGATCCGCAAAGTACTGGCCGGCGAGGCGATCACAGAGTCGGCCGCAGATCTATTCGAGGTGAGCACCACCACCCGCGCCGCCGTACTCGCGTTCGAGCCGGACGCGGCCGCCGGGCCGGCGGCGCGCGGCACTCCGCAGCGGGTGCTGGAGCTGGTGTCAGTCCACTGCGCGGCGTACCACCGCGGCACACTTCCCGTGGTGATCGGCTCGCGGGTATACGTGCTGCTGGGCGGACTGAACGATCCGGTCGGCGGCGCACCGGACACGCTGGTCGCGCTGGCCCAGTCCGCCACCGCTCAGGTCAGCCGCCGGTTGGCAATCACCGTACGGGCGGGGGTGGGTCGGATCGTCGCCGGCGCCGGGGAAGCAGCGGACTCCCGTCTGGACGCCGAACGCGTGTTGCGCGTATTGACGCTGCGCGGCGGCGACGCCCCGGTCGCCGCGAGCTGGAGAGATGTCGCCGCAACCGCCGTACTGGTCGAAGTGCAGGACCTACTTGGCGAGCGGGCGCACCTACAAGACGGTCCGCCCCTGGTGCTCGCGGCCTACGACCGGAAACACCGGACAGACTTGCTCCCATCGCTGCGCGCCTACTTCGACGCCTTCGGTGACATCCCGTCCGCCGCGCGGGCTGTACAGGTACATCCGAACACGCTCCGCTACCGACTCGGTCGGATCGTCAAACTCACCGGTCTAAACCTGGACGACCCCGAAGAGCGGCTGGTGACCGCGTTGCAGCTCCGGCTGCACGACCTTCCCGCCCCCCGGTCGCCCCTTTCGGTCGACTGACTGCAACGGTTGCATGTGCCCGTTTATGGCGCGGTATGGGCGGACGTCGGCGCGGTGCTCAGGCGGTGCAGAAGGCCAGCGGTGAGGACCGTTCGTTGCAGCATTCCGCTGACGGTGGCGTGTTCATGTCGGGCGTGCGCACCTGCGCCCACGGCACCGAGGCCATCCAGTACCGCTACGCCCAATGCGGAGGCGAAGTTGCCGTCGCTGGCGCCGCCGACGGACGTTTCATGAAGGTCGATCCCGAGTTCGACGGCGATGGTGCGGGCTTGCTCGTACAGAGCGGCGATCTGGGGTGTTCGGGTCATCACGGGGCGGTTCCAGCCGCCGGTGACCCTCGCCGTCACTCGCGAATCCGGGGGCGCCCATTGGTTCAGGAGGTCATCGATCCGGGTGGCCTCCTGGGGGTCGCTCACGCGGACGTCGATGCCGGCGTGAGCGGCACCGGCGGCGACGTTGCGCCGGGTTCCGCCGTCGATGAGGCCGACATTGATGCTCGTTCCCGCCTCCAAATTCTGCGCCCTGTCCAGCTCGCCGATGAGGTGAGCCAGAGCGGTGATGGCACTGGCGCCTCCCGTGGGGTCGAGACCGGCGTGGGCTTCGACGCCGGTGAGGTGGACGTCGAACAGGCCGACGCCCTTGCGGGCGGTCTTGACGGCGCCATCGGCGCTGGCTTCGAAGACGAGGACCGCGCTGGCGTCGCGGCAACTGTCCTCGATGACCGTGCGTGAGGAGGGGCTGCCGAGCTCCTCGTCACCGTTGAGGACCCAGCGCAGCGGTGGATGGGCCAAGCCGTCGTGGCGCAGGGCGGTGACGGCCCACACGGCTTGCACGAGGCCGGCTTTCATGTCGAAGACCCCTGGGCCACGGATGGTGTCGTCTTCGACGGTGAAGGGGATGCTGTCCAGTGTGCCCAGCGGCCATACCGTGTCGTAGTGCGCGAGCAGGGTGACGATGCCGCCCGTGGATGCGTATCCGGTGCCGGGGTAGTCCAGGACCAGGGTGTCGCCGTACGGTCCGTCGCCGGACTCCCGTCGTTCGCTGGCCGGTTCGCCGAGCCGTTGCCCGATCCACGTGCGGATCCAGTCTCGCCCGTGGGCCAGGGCCTGCGGGTCGTCGCTGGGTGTCTCGATGCGGACGTACTCACCCAAGTCGTGCAGCATCGTTTCGCGTTGCTCGGTGATCCAGGGCAGCAGTGAGTGCAGGTCTTGGGTGACGGGGGTCATTGGTGCACCATCGTTGTCTCGACGCTCTGCTGCGTCCCGCCGTGGGCCAGGGTGTCCAGGTGGGCCAGGCGGGACTCCGCCATGGAGGTGGGATCGGTCTCGACTTCGGCGAGCTGGCCGAGCAGGGCGCGGAGCAGCGGGACGGGGATAGCGTGGTTGTCGGCGAGGGCCAGCACGGGAGCGTAGTGGGTGGGAATCTCGGTGGGCCGGTGGTGGAGGGCGATGTCGCGCCAGATGCCGCTGCGGTCCTTGGCCTGGGTGGAGAGCCACTCGACGAGTCGGTCGGTGGCCGCGTCGCTGTCGACGACACTCGCACTCGGGGTGTAGGCCCGGGGCTCGAAGGCGTCGAAGGGCTCTAGCTTGATGCCTGCGGCGCCGGCAACGGTGAAGATTTCCGTGGCCAGGGTGTGGGCGGTGACGCGGTGGCGGTGCAGCAGCTCCGCCATGGGTGCGTCGGCCAGCGCGGTGGCGGTGAGCATGGCGCCGAAGCCGAGTTTGGACCACAGGTAGCCGGTGACGTTCGCGGTGGCCAGTGCGGGTCCCCAGGCTTGCAGGTCGGCTACGAGTTGGCGTACCCGGGGCGAGATGTCTCCGATGAGCTCGCCGACGGCCAGCGCACCGGCCCCGCCGTCGCTGATGACGCCGGGTTCGATGATGTCGGCGAACAGGTCGACGAAGGCGCCGACGGTGCGCTGCTGCCCGATGTGCTGGGCGATCACCGCTTCGTTGAGCCCGTTTTGCAGGCTGACGACGAAGCCGTCCGGTGCGAGGCGGGGGGCGAGCCATCGGGCGGCGCCGTCGGTTGCGTGGGCTTTGACGGCCAGCAACACGCGCCGTAGGGGTTCTTGGACCTCATCGGGGGTCAGGGCAGCGCTCACCGGCTGGGGCAGGGTTTGGTCGTCGCGTCGCAGACGCACACCGTGCTCGCGGATGGCTCGTACGTGGTCGGTGTCGAGGTCAACGATCACCACGCGGTGTCCGGACCGTGCCAGGTGCCAGGCGAGGGTACCGCCGATGGCCCCGGCTCCGAGGATGGTGTAGCCGTCGGGGTCACCGGCCTGGGGGGAGGTGAGGTTCACTGAGGGGCTCCTTGGGTGGATGGGGTCTGGATGTCGGTGAGCTCGGGCCAGTGCTCGGGCAGCGTGGTGGTTCCGGCCGAGGTGCCCCCGTCCACGCGCAGGATGGTGCCCGTGACCCAGGCGGCCTCGGGTGAGGCGAGCCAGAGCACGGCGGCGGCGATGTCGGCGGGTTCGCCGCGACGCCCAAGGGGATTGATGGAGACAGCGGCGGCGTACCGTTCGGTGACGGGGTTGGCGGTGCTGTCGACCGTGACGAAGCCGGGACTGACGGCGTTGACCCGGATACCGTGACCGCCGAGTTCGACGGCGGCGGCACGGGTGAGCATTTCCAGGGCAGCCTTGGAGGTGCTGTAGTGCGCGGCCCCGGGGCGGGCACGCAACGCCGCCCCGGAGCTGATGTTCACGACGACTGTGTCGGTGCCGGCGACGATGGCCCGTTCGGCCAGCGCCCGGATCAGCAGCATGGGGGCGCGCACGTTGACGGCCTGGACGCGGTCCCACAGCTCGGCATCCAAACCCAGAAAGCCACAGGCGGGGTAGATGCCGGCCGCGTTGACCAGGGCGTGCACCGGTCCGGCGGCCGCCCACGCGCGGTCGATGAGTGCGGTGGTGGCGGTGGCGTCGGCAAGGTCGCACGGGAGGCTGGTCCCTGCTCGAGCCAGTCCCGCCATCTGGTTGGCGAGTTCCTCGGTGCGTACGTCGGCTCCGCTGACGGCCCATCCGTGCGTGGCGAAGCGGTGAGCGATGGCGGCGCCGATACCACTGGCCGCACCCGTAATGAGGGCGTGCCCACTCACCCGATCTCCTTGCTCTTGGTCTCAGGCATGGTCGCGTAGACGCAAACACCGATGAGGGCGGCGGCCGCGGCATACAGCCACACCTCGTTTCGGTGGCCGTTGGTCGCCAGCCAGGTGGTGATGAAGGGCGCGGTGCCACCGAAGATAGCGACCGCCAGTGCGTAGGGCAGACCGATGCCGGTTGTGCGGACCTCGGCGGGGAACTGCTCGGCCATGACCGCGGCGCAGTTGGCGGAGTAGCCGACGAGGAAGAACACCCCGAGAAGCTCAACGAGGAGCAACGCCCAGAAGCCGCCGCCGATGAGCTGGAAGGCCGGGTAGGACAAGACCAGGAAACCGCCGGCGAAAGCGAGCATGGTGGGCTTGCGCCCGAATCGGTCCGACAACTTGCCGCCGAAGGGCAGCATTACCAGGAAGACCGCGATCGCGAGCGTGTTCGCCAGGAAGGCACTGTTCAACGAGATGCCCTCGGCGGTGTGGGCGTAGCCGGGCATGTAGCTGACCCACATGTAATACAGCAGGGTGCCGGGGATGGTGATGCCCACCACCCGCAGGGCCGCGCCGGGATGTTGGGTCAGCATCTGGCGCAGCGGACGGCGCGGCGTGGCGTGGCCGTCGCGCTCGGTGAGTTCGGTGAACGCGTCGGTTTCCTCCACCGAGGTCCGAAGCCACAGCCCGACGAGGCCGAGCAGCCCGGCGACGCCGAACGCGATGCGCCAGCCCCACGATGTCAGGGCGTCGTGGCTGAGTGTGCCGGTCAGTGCGGTTCCCATCAGCGAGGCGATCAGTGCGCCGGCCCCGACGGACACCTGCTGCCAGGATCCGACGAAGCCGCGGCGTTGGGGCTGGGCGGACTCGATCAAAAACGCCGAGGAAGTACCGAACTCACCACCGGCGGACAGCCCCTGCACCAAGCGGGCGATGAGCAGGATAATCGGTGCCGCCACCCCGATCGTCGAGTACGTCGGGCAGATCGCGATGAGCAGGGCGGCCGCGGCCATGACGGTGATCGTCAGGGTCATCCCGGCCTTGCGGCCGCGGCGGTCTGCATAGCTGCCCAGCACGGCGGCGCCGATGGGCCGCATCAAGAAGCCGACGGCGAAGATGGCCAGCGTGGCCAACAGGTCGGCGGTCGGGTTGCCCTTGGGGAAGAACTGTGAGGAGAAGACGGGGGCGAAGGAGGCGTACACGGCCCAGTCCACCCATTCGACGGCGTTGCCGATGGAACCGGCCACCACGGCTCGGCGCTGTTTGTCGGTCATACGGACCGCCGGGGCAGTGGTCACGGAAGCGGTGGGGCCTGGGGCTGCGGACATGGGGGCCTCTCACTGTGGAGGTTGGTTAAACGCTGACGGTTGCCGGCTAGAGAGTGGTATCGCGGTGCTCTCCGGTGCGCGGTTGATCGGGCAGGGCGCCGCGGACGTGGGCCGCGACGGCGGCGTGCGTGGCGAACCACACGTCTGGGAAAGAGGTCAGGTAGGCCAGCAACTCATTCAGCACGACCATCCGGGAGCGGTGACCGATGATGTGGGGGTGCATGGTCAGCTGGAACAGGCCACCGTCGGCGCGGGCGGCGTCGAACTCATCGCGCCACAGGGCGAGCACATCACGGGGCGCTGTGTATGGGCGTAGCGAGCCGTAGCGCTCCATCATGAAATACGGGGCGTCGTCGCGGATCCATTCCACCGGAAGCTCCACCACACCGGTCGGCCGTCCCCGCTGGAGCAGCTCATAGCAGTCGTCATCGCCCATCAGCGAAGAGTCGTAGAGCAACTGTTGGTCGATGATGATGTCCAGTGTGGCGGCGGAGAAGTCCCACGACGGGGTGCGCACCCCGACCGGACGTACACCGGTGATCTCCTCGAGCGTGTCCAGGGCTCGATCGGCCAATTCCCGCTCCTGCTCAGGCTCCAGCAGCATGTTGCGTTCATGGATCCACCCGTGGGCGGCGATCTCATGCCCGGCGGCCACGTAGCCGCGTGCTTCTGCGGGATGCAACAGCGCTGAGACCGCCGGCATGAAAAAGGTGGCCGGCACGCGATGGCGTTCCAACGCCGCGAGGATCCGCGGAACGGCGACCCGGGATCCGTACTCGCCTTGCGCGAGCTTGCCCGGCCGGGTTTCCCCCTCGCGCAGCGGGATGGTCTCGTGATCGGAGTCGAAGGACAACGCGACAGCCACGTTGGCGCCATTGGGCCAGGCCGGGGTCAGTCGGTGCCCGGCGCGGAGGGCCTCGACGTGCGCTCGCCACGTCGATTCAGGCCACTGCCACGGCTGTTGAAAATCGGTGCTCATCAGCTACTCCTATCGTCAGGGCCCCGTCGGGGGTAGTCGGGACCCAAGCGCGTTTGAGGGTGTCCAGCTGCAACGTGGTGTCGGCGCGCCGCACCCCGGGCAACCCACCGACCACGTCGGTGGTGAAGGGATAGAGGTCCGCGAAGTGCCGCAGGGATACCTGTGCACATAGGTTGAATGGCCCCGTCGTGGCCGACAGGTACTTGATGGCGGGGTGCGCACCGAGCCGGCGGCCCGCGGCATCCAGATCGGAGGGCTGGATGTCGAGCCAGAGCATCAGCTCGACCGCGAAGCCGAGCAGCGTGGGCTCCACGAGGGTGCGAAAGCGCAGGCAACCACGACGCACCATCGATTCAATCCGCCGTCCCACCGTGGACTCACTCACCCCCACCTGAGTAGCCACCTCCCGCAGCGGGGCTCGACCGTCCGCACCCAACGCGGTCGCGATCGCCAGCTCAAGCGCGTCGAGCTCATCGGGGGGCTGCGCCCATACCTGGTCCTCGAACGGGAGGACCGGGTGTGGGCTCAGCAGTGCGGTGGCGGCCGGGTCGAGCAGGTGGGTATCCCAGTCGTGAGCGGAGGTGAAGGTCCGCATCACGGTCAGCGTCTCGGTGCGGGTGATCAACTCCGCTGCGGGCAGGTCGCGGACCAGCATCTGACCCAGGTCGCGGTGACTGGGAACAACGAACTCGGCGACAGCATCGGCACCACCGGTGAGCACCGCCACGAACCGCGCCTCGGGGCGACCGGCGAGCCGGGCCGCCACCTCCTCGGCCCGGCCGGGACGAGTCGAGACCCGCACCAGTACCGGGACGCCCAATCCGCAGCGCAGCACGTCCACTACCCCGATCACCCGGGCCGCGCCGCGGTCTTTGAGCGCGGCGTACCGGCGTTGCACCGTGGACTCACTCGCACCCACCGAACGGGCAACCACCGGCCACGACGCGCGGCCGTCCAGCTGCAGCGCGGCCAGCATCCGCCGATCCGTCTCATCCAGCACCTGGGGCTTCACAAGACACATCCTGCAGGCTGATACCGTCATTTACAAGGCGTCAACGCATTGAACCGCCATTATTTTGTGCGGTGGTGCGGGATGTCGTCAGTCCCTCGTGGAGGCGGCTCTTTACGCATGCCTTCTCAAACACCGAGTCGGGATAGAACAGTGGCTCTGCTCGGACACACCTCGCTGGGTCATGCCGGTGATCTACGCCCGTATCTCCGACCGCCCCGTCGCCGACGAATACTGCGCCGTCACAACGCAGTCGAACCTTCTACACGCACTCAGTATCGCTACCCGCCGACGCCGAAGCGCGCCCGGCCGGTGCGTACGCAGCAGCTCTGCGCTGTTGTTGCGGACGTTGTTGACGGCGGCGAACTCGACCGTGACCAACCCGAGGTGCCGGCGCCTCCAGACGTCGTGGATTAGCGTTGCGGAACGAAGGGGCTCGTAGCGTTCCCCCGCCGCAACCCCCTTCACCCACAGGCTTGCACCGTGGTCGGCTGGGACGTCAGTTCGCCGACACGCGTGTGTGCGGGACTTTCCCCGCTGCTGCCGCGGTGCGCGGACGGGAGATAGCCAACTCGCCGGCTGAGTGTGTTCGTCGGAAGCCTGCGCCGAGAGCGGTCGCTACTCCTGGTGGCTTGCGCGCCAGGCGTCCCCAGATGTCGGGTCGGAGCCGACCTCGATCGGGAAAGGTGAGACCGGCGGCGCGCGCCCACGCGCGGACCACAGCGGTGGACGGCTCGCTCTGTGCTGGTACCGGTGGGGTGAGGCGGGTGATCGCGGCGGCCTCGGTGCCGGCCCAAACGTGGGCGGCCGCGAGGTAGCGGTAGGTCCATTCCTCGGCCAGGGGCCGGGTCTCGCAGAACACGATCGGCACGTTGGGCCAGCGGACCTGGAGCTCGGCGAGACCGTCGGCGATCATCGCCGGTCGGACCCGGTCGAGTTGGAAGACGCCCGAGTAACGGTCCTCGACGACGACGGCCGCCCTGGGCCGGGCGGCGAGCTCGGCCAGGGCATAGCGCAGCGTGCCCCCGATCAGGCTCGCCACCAGGTCGACGAGGGATTTCCGTTCCACCGACGCCACAAGCGATCCGTCGATGCGCACCCCACAGTCCCCGCAGGGCACAACTCGTTTGATCGTGGACACCTGCTGGTGGGTGAACCGGTAGGGGTACTGCTCGTGGGAGTCGATGACGATCTCCAGAACGGGGATGCCGGTCTCGATCACCGCCCGGCAGAACCGGTCGGTGCAGGCCGCGATCGCCACCATCAACGACGAGGCGTGGACGCCGATCAACTACCCCAACGCCATCTGAGAGAAAGAGGAGCAACGTTGGACTCCGACGCGGAGGTCACCGAAATCGACTACACCGCGTTCACCAGCCGCCGCACAGCCGAGCACGTCACCGCCCGGTTGATCGTGCGCCGCGTCAAACGCCTGCAGCCCACCACCAAGGTCAGTGAGCGGGGCGCTGTTCGACACCTACCGCTACCAGTTGAGTCGGCCTGGGGCGCGGTGCCGATGTTGCCGCCGGTCCGTTTCCCCAGGCCGCTCGCCGAACCCGCCGTGCGGATCTCTCCGCAACGGGCTCTCCACGGTCTCTGCCAT
>JAABUY010002855.1_pt1 | contig 19861 bp, 15 predicted proteins | sample 5560271 | NCBI WGS metagenome assembly JAABUY01 (sample SAMN10711886, study PRJNA513374) | rock metagenome | isolation source: Antarctica rocks | place: Antarctica: Victoria Land, University Valley
GGGTCAGGTAGCATCGTACGTCGGATGGTTTTCGTATCCTAGTATCCCCTGGAGGTCTCTTGGCTCTCCTGACAAGCAGAAGGTTCGTAGCCGGCAGCACGTACAGCTGGACCTCATCGCCAGCCTACATGCTAATGCTCTTAGATAATTACGCTACGCATCACTGTGCAAGGAAGCCCTCCTTCAACCCAACGCCGACAAAGTGTTAGGGCAAGCACTGTTCCTCTCTCTGGGGGGGATTCTTGTCACGCAGGGTTCGGCCTCAGCTACAGCTAAGTGACAGCTCACTCCAACATCGGCAGACTGATGTAAAGCAGTGAAGTAGCCGAGAGCATCGGCTACCGTTGCTATTGTCTGTGAATCAGCTCGCTTATAGTGCATATAGTCGTCGACGGCCACAGGAAAAGCTCCTTCTTCCTTACACTTCACGACCTCCTCCTATGGGCATTCGGGCACTTGCCCAAGAAAAGCCCTTCAAGATGTGCCTTGCCTGCTTTGACTTCTTCTTTTCTACATGCATATGGCATGCTTGCATCGAGTATATCCAATTTAATTTGAACTCTTTTAGTGCTAGGACTCGTTGGATGTCATATGGAAGACTTTCGCAAGACGTTCTGACGTCGATTCATGCAAGATGTGGGCCAACCAAGTGGCCAGATGCGTCCATGCTGCCGTCAGAACCGCTCCGCACCCCGGCTGCGTAATCACTCTTGTTCCCCTCGAAATCCTCACACTCTACGTTCTCATTCCCACTCACCCATTCAACCATCGAAAGCAAGAGTAAGGACATTGGACAGAAGGTGCAGCTACTCGTCTATTTACTGGAGACTCTCAAGTCAAATACATAGGTCTCAATCCTGACGCCACCGTTAACCTTACTTTTCTACGATGCAGCAGACCAAATGATTTAATGTCACACGTCACACATACTTAAGAAAAGCCATTCAGTCAAACTCTTCAGTCATACCCCGAGAGTGAAACCAGCGACAAGTCTGAAAGCAGAAGGATGGTCTCTAAGCAAAGGTTTTCAAATTTTATCTCAACTATACTTCACCTCTTTCAACATTTCTTATGCATCTCGCATTACTGCGATCTTACTTTTCCTTGCCCAGCTTAGATGACGCCTCGTGGGAATCCAGCGCAGCAGGACAATTGAGATTACTTAGGAGACACCGGTATCACGATTTAAAGATGGTCGATAGGGCTTCCTTGCGTCCCTTTTTATGACTATTAAGATGTGTTTTTCTTGAACCGATAATTGACTGATCAGTCTGCTCTGATCAACATGAACAGGCTATCGCCGAAAATCTCACTGGCAGACTTACGGGAAACAGAATGAGCATTGGTCAAGAAGAACGCCGAAATCAAAACTCTAAGTCTACGTACAACAGACTGCTGGTCGGCCCCCGCAGCTTCGCCGTCCCCTCGCCATCATCTCCGCCCAGATAGAGACAAGACATCCATCATACATTGCGGCGCTCCTCATCCAGGTATGTTCTTCCCAGTTCTGCTTATCGTACGATTGCTAAATATGCTTAGTTTCTTGGTCGGTTGGGATCTGACCAGGCGATACTTGTTGACTATGGAAAAAACAGAGAACTGCGCGAAAACCCAGTTCATAGTTGGACTGAATGGTTTGTCCGGGTCGTCATTGCTTCGTCAAGCTTTAATTTCGACTCAAGCACCACCTGCGGCTTTACCGGCAGTACTGCCGTCCTCATATCAGCCGTCACTAATTTCAGTTGAATTAAGCGGAAGCGGCAGTGGTAGCAGCAGCGATACCGGTACGGGTGGCAATGTCGAGGACATCGCAGTGTTCTGATCAATTCGACGAGTCGAGTGAGGTGTGCCAGCTGTTCCCGGTGCAAGCTTCTCACCATGGAGTTGCCACATACCGTGCGCAAAGAAACGTTCATGCAGACCGCCCAGTCCGATCTCAGAGCAGATTGATGAACTTCCGCTGAGATGTCAAAATGGCTCATTGTGCCCTCGACCCAGCGGTGGAGACGACAACCGGTATTTGACTGCACAAGCTCAGTCTTTATCAGCAAGATGTCTCCTCAAGTGTGTTCAAAAGAGCTGTGGGACTTTCTAGGGTTTCTTCGGCGGTGATCACAAGGCCAACGTCAAGAAGTTCGACTCTGGCTGCAACACCGGCACTAGGATTGGTCTCAGTGCTGATGCCGCCAAATTCGTCGCTGGTTTGTCACAACCAACATAGAAGGTGCAAAAGGCGGAGAGAATGAGTTATTGGATGTGTCCTCCTACGAAGTCTCCAGTACCTGGTCTTCAACTTGGGAGCTGTGCCCGGCCTTTCGCTGCTTGTTGGTGGCAAGACAAGGTCGGGAGTACTTGGACCGTGAAAAAGCCGGGCCTTTTTATGATTAAACGTCGATCTTTAAGCAGAACTTGGACAGATTATATTACTGAGCGGAGACCCAGCCTTCGAGCATGACTTCCCCCCTAGTTCAAACGTGGTCGATGCTTGGCCACAACATACTAAAGAGAGATACGTTCACACTCAAATATCAACTTCGTCCCCTTCGGCCCTCCCTGGAGCAGGCGCGAGCATCTCGAGTGGGCGCGAGCGGCGTGAGCGGCGTGAGCGTAGGTTCAACAGAACTCAACAGTCCTTCAACTTATTCAAAAGTCTTACTCTGCTAAACAATAATTCGCACCCAGACAACCCTTTGGAACGCCAGGAGGCGTACTAAACATCCCTAGAATACCGGGGATGCCACGTAGTTGCGTACTCAAACCGTGGCAACATGTTGCAATAAACGCCATTCGTGAGATTAGGGCGTCCAACCTCCGCGGGTGTGTTGAGAGCGATGTGGTAGGCCTCGGGAAAACTTGGATAACGCTAGGATATATCTTGACTGTAAGCTGAACCATCTCTGATGAAGCCTTCTAACATCTTCTAGTGCATCAACGAACGAAATGCCCTCCCTGAGGCAGTGCGCATGCCAGCCAAGCCCTTCATGATTATGGTTCCGGTTAAGCTGGTCGATCAGTGGATAGGAGAGATTCAGAGAATCATACCTGGTGTTACTGTCTATAAATACCATGGAGACAAACGGGCCAAGCCTATTGGACGTGAAATCATCATCGACAAGAACCTCACCAAGAACCATAGCCTTTTCAATGGTTCTCCTGAGGCCGCCCGCGTTGTCATCATTACAACCTATGGAACTTTGACCCATAGGCATGGAGTTCGGGCACAATATCAGTGGAGGTGCACTCACGGGCGATGGAACAGAGAAGCCGCAAAGAAGTATAGCAAAGACTATGACGAATTATGGCCTAGTGGGATTGCCAGATGTTTTGATACAATTATTCTAGATGAAGCACATATCATCAAAAATATTGAGACCGACATCAACACAGCAGTCTCTTGATTAGAGGCACCATTCCATCTGTTTCTTTCAGCAACTCCCCTTCTTGCTGGGGCCAAGGACTTTGGTGGATACCTTCAGTTTATTGAACCAGCCAATGCTGCAGCTTTCTGGTCAGCGGAAAACCTTGCAAATTGGGATCTTGATGAGGAGGTCAATCCATTTGCACTTGAAGAGGATCATCCAGGCAGCATACTGTGTTTGACTACACGGACAAGCGGTGTTGATGTGGATAGTGGAGCGGGGTGTGGCGCTCACACGCGGAGTTCCACAGGCGTTTGCCGCCCTTACTCACCTTGATGGTGTAGCAATCATTGAAGATTTTCCGAGTGTTAGTCCCTGATTGGGCCGGTGAGATCGCTGACTGCCGTGTCTGTCAACCAGAGTCGAGGGTGGATGCTTGGGGTGGCTGACATCATTCTGCATGCGTGGAGCAGAACTGGGCGGCGTTGGGCCCCTTTTCGAGAGATCTATCGCTGATACTGTGCCGAAGACTTACACCAGCAGGGAGTCATCAATTGCTGAGATCTGATTGAAGAGTTCAAAGGTTATGGGTTGGAGAACACTCATCTGGTAGTATGCACTGTCAACAATGCCGCTGACAGCAAACTTCACATCTACTTTCAACTGACGATTACCTTCGTGGATGAAGCAGCATATATCATGAAGCCGGGCGCCGTTATTACTGTTGCTTGGAACCTGATGGGGCCGTTTGTCTATGTGGGAGATCACATACAGTTACGGCCAACCCGCCCTGTGGGCATCTTATGTGATCCGCTTCATCTACAAATCTGAAAGCCTGCTTTATCACATAACCTTCCGTTCAGATAGAGAAGAACTTCTGCGCGCTTGGTATGCGTCTGTTGCTGTCTTTGAGTTTAGCGATTCACGTGTGAAGCACACAAAAGATTGTGTTGTGGACTCAGACTCGAACCGGTGGCCAGGCCGTTGTAATGCTTCCCCAGGTTGGAGGTGCAGAGTGGACCGGAACAGTTCATACTTCACTTCCTGCCCTGTCCTGCCGGTTCTGAGGTTCCTGGCCGGAGAGAGCATTCAGCCATTGGTGCAACTGGATTTGCGAGATGCTTGCAGAATTCTGTTTAACATCTCGAGATATTCTAATAGAGTGCGTCTGTCAATTCAAATTGGGCAGCGAGTCCCCTTTCATCTGGGGGGCTTCGTGCAACTTCATTTTACCGTAAGAGTCACCGCCGGTGGCGACCCGATCGGCCCCTCCCTGCTCGACGCGGCCACGGAGATACCGCCCCCAGGTTGACTCGGGGCTGAGCTTGTCACGTTATGGAATACACGATACCCGTTGCCAAAACAGGATGACGGTGGAGAAACAAACGCACTACAAGAGGTTCAAATCTGTATATCACGCTGCCTGGAAGGATGTTCAACAGCACCTTACAAGTGAAAATGAATGAACAGATTGCTTCTCAACATCAAAGAGAACAGGTCACCTTAAGCTAGTGAGCCAACACCATCTGGCATATCTTCCTTTTACACTAAGCTTGGATGCGGCTTCCCATATGTGGACAGCAACGGTCAATACTGGGATCACTGTGTTGAAAACCTTGTCACAATGCCAAACTATCTCAACGAGCCCAAACACATCTGAGTATGAATCCAAATCAATTCTGATTGATCTGAATTAATCTCAACATACTACAACCAGTCCTACTATCAACCCGGAAGAGGTTCCTGAAGAGTATGTGATCATTTCTATTCAATCTAGATTAAACTAATTTAGTCAGTTTTGAACCTGTCATCCACACCAAGCGCAAACGCGGCAAGGGGTCAAAGAAAGAGTTAGCTTCCCTGCAGTGGACTGCAGATTCAATTTACATTGTTTTCTGTGTGCACAAGATTACTGCAACGTTGAGTCAAAAGACCTTTACGCCGCAACTCCGCAACACACGATACCCTGCAGAATCTGTTCAACGTGGCTCTGTACATGAATCTTTTAGTAGATTCCTGTGACCGCGGCTTTGATCTTACTTGGGGTGGGCCGGCGGTCGTGGAACGGTCGAACCACTGTTTGTGTTGGGATCATTGCGACTTCTATGTGATTTGCTTCGATGCTGGCCCCCCAACAATCTTCGGCAGCACAAAGGGTCTCATTCTCACCTGAGCAGCATCAACGCCCCTGTCAGCAGAAGCATCTCCATCAACTCAACTGAAATCTAGAGCAGCATCCCTGATTGAACTCTCTGAGCAGTCTCATGCAGCAGTTGAACAGCCTCCTCAAGATCCTCAAATCTCTGGATGTCCATATGACGATGATGGTGACTGTGTGATTGTCGCCAACATCAATCTGGTGGACCCCATAGATGATCATACCATTCCTTCATAATCCCGCAGAGGCCTGGACATCACACCAGCATGAATCGGTGCCACTGAGTCCTCATCATGGCAAGACTGAGATGTTACACAATAACAGACCTTCAAGAAGTTTCACTTTCTTTTTGAATAGGTCTTATTGGCACCTTACTGAGTTATAACATTCAGGTTCATGCTCCAACAATTCACCTACAATGTGATTCATACTGAGTTGACTGTTATGGCGCTTTAGCCAGAAAGAGATTATCTTGGCCTTTGCGCATTCTGGCTCTGCAAAGATGTTGTCTTTGAGAACTTTGAGCTCTCAGTTCAAGCCAACACTCACTCAATTTGAGCTACAGCTCAGGAACTCAACATCAAACTTATTCACCCTTTCTATCTGTAAGCTGTGGATGAATGTTTCAGAAGGTTAATCAACATCTTAGGAAATATCTGGAGGCGAGAAAAGTGACTGCCCCATGAGGGGACGTTTTTAATCTGATATTTTCAGACCTATCAAGAAGACTTGCGAAATTTTATTGAACAGGCTCAGAGAGATGCAACAAGAATTGGTCCACTTGAATGCTGGATAGCACCAGCAAAGAGAGCAACGTATGAAGTACGTAGGAAATGTCCAAGAGGTGCCGGCCACATTCATATCCTTTACCTCCCGACGGCCAAATTCATCCTGGGGATGCAGATATTGACTGCCCTGAGTCATTCCGCAGGGGCACGATCACCGGGATCAGTATCCATTCGTCAAGTTGGGCGCCTTGAATATGAACGGAAAGCACAGTCCATGTGCATAGTGCCATGGAAGACGCTCAGAAACGGGATAGGGGTCTTTCGCAAGATAGTGGAGATGTCTGCCACAGAAGAGTTTACAAACATTGAGCTCACAACTGACGACTCCTCAAGGCAAATGTTTGCCTGCGACTAGAAATGTCAGATGATTCTTCATCGCTTACAAGCCAGCTTGTGTGTGATTGTCATCCTCTTGTACAGAGTGAACTGGAATGCCAACATATCTTCGCCACCATCCACACAGATCCCAGCAGCACCATCAGCATCATCTTCAGCTTCATCATCATCTTCAGCAGCACAGCATTCAGCACAATCATCTTCACAAGCAGAATCTTCAGCATCAGATCTCACAGTGTTGTCAGCACCACAATATGGTTCTGATCTTCCCATTGCAGAAAAGCATCTATGAAAATGTATGCAATGCCGGAGACCCAAACAAAAATGTGATGATGCAGTACTCTGTGCACAATTTCAGTCCAGAGATCAAGTGTGCTTCTATGGGAGAGGTTGGTTAGATCAAATTGATGAATGAATGGGATGAACTAGCTCGACATCGCTTGCCGTTACTTCGGGTTAACAGATCATCTGTTGCAAAGCTTTTCCGCCTTGTCAAGAGTATGGTTCAGCTTTGAAAGCTAGAAAGGCTTCAGGGAACGCTCCAGCTCCCACGATATCTATTGTTGCAAGTTATCATGCAAAGAGAGGTAGTCACGGACTCAACCTCATGCAAGATCAGTCCAGGGAAGGCGAAGACTTGCTCACCAGGCCAAACACTAACTGTAGCATCCGAGCAGCAGCCGCAATTAGTGGTGTGGGTCGTTGACGTGATGATAATGAGGTGAAATATTCACTGACCTGGCCACATGCCTTATGTCTCCCACCTTTCCTTTCGTTCTTTTCTTTCTTTTCTTTCTTCTTCAATTTCCGACAACACACCGACCTCACGCCTGCCATCACGTTTCCTTCTCTTCTCTATCACCTCGCTATCTCGATCCGATCACCCGACCATCCCAGGGTGGAGTCGGGCACAGAAATACCCTGGATGCAGACTCTGGCCTCGAAGTTCTTAACGCCTCCGGCGATATGTTGAGATTGTTCAAACTGTTACGGATTGTGGAATAAGGAGCTGTACAAACTGGATTGTCGTCTACAAATCCAAACGAACCGTACAGAACGGAGGTGGAGAATACCGCTTCCAAGGACCGCTGCCAACGCAGCCCTAGGCTCTCTAGTGATTCTTCAAAGGAGGCTGCGTGAGATTCGAATTTCAGGCAGACAGGGCTGATTTCAAGTTTGAGCATTACGGGACAGAAGAGGAGCGGACGATGTGAATCTGGGCTGTCCTACCATCCAGAGTCTCTCCCAGCCCACCACCTCGTGGCTGGAGGTGAAGTCCTTCGAGTCTTACATTAGCCTGCCCCCTTTGCGGAAGTGACGATACTACGTTGCAAGCTTGGGACGAAGGAGACTGTTTTATTTTCCAAGGAACTCCCCAAGATATGGTTTGTGGGGGAACAGCGACTTGATTCATGCCGTGAGTGTTATACGGAACGAGTCGATACCGTATGAAGTCGTGGCGCTGCAGACTGTCGGCGATGCAAGGGACTTCATTAAGGTTCTCCATACACATGGCTGTGTGTCAAGAATACATCTGATGACAGACTGAGCGAGCTCAATATCAAGATAGCTTACTCCCCAACATGAGTGGACGATTGCTAATCCTCTCAATTCTGCCAGATGATTGTATTCCAGCAATACTGCCGGTGCCACCAGGTACCAGCAGTTCACATTGAAAATGGTTCATTTACTTCAGTCTTTCAACTTGAAACTTTTGAACAAAGAAAGTGTGTACTGAGCAAGATTGTTCCACCTAAAGATGTGACAGAAGACAGTGGGCACTCTTGATCAGTACATATTGTTCAATTGAAACCCTGGTGAAGGCCTCTTCAAAAGAGATTGTATCTTCAACTTTGCGGCCGACGGCCAAATTTATCCTGGGGATGCAGATGTTGAGTAACGGAGAGGATGTGGAGAAATTAAGAGAACTTACTGCCATTGACCGACACACTCGGAAAAGATTTCATCTCTCACATCAGTGCCCTAGCAATACCAACTGCATCCGTGGAGGTACAAGTCTGGGGAATGATCTCTCAGTTAACCATTTTGTTATAGAGTCAAATACCAGAAATCAAATACGCCGAGCTCATCATGCCGGTCACGACAACTCAATATCAGTGTGATCAGGTTAGATTGCTGGCACCACTACTGGCTCAATTTCTTCAGCGATGGCCACACTCCGTTGAGGGACTGGACCGTAGTGCAAGGAATATTATCATAGATGCTTGACAATCGCAAGCCAGACGTTGTCACCAAGTAGCAATCATACTGATATAAAGACTGATTGAAGAGATTCAATTGAACAGAAAGAGTCTTCAGGTGCATACTTCTTGAAGAGAAAATCGTGCAGCACTCATTGGTCAGCTTTACCTTAAAGAATACTGGAACAGCAGGCAATGCCAGGTCCTGACGACTCCAGTTGCAGTCTTTGGAATTTCTTGAAGGCAACGGAACGGTGTGGACAAGAACGACCCCCATAAGGCTGCCTTGAGAGAACAGATGATAGATGTTAAAGAAGGTGTACTTGGTACTGAATTTGTCGATGCAAATGATGATCCAACATGGTAGACCGAGAAGCTCATACAAAGCTTCCTCACGGACAACAAGACTTCTAGGATGAACTTGAAAGCTGAAGTCGCGGAGAAAAGCTGCGACTTCAAAGATTGTGATGAGATCAGCAGTAGAAGTTGTGGAGAGAACGACTAAAGAGGCAGTGAGACGATGAGTCAGATGAATGTGACAGGACACCACTGGCTCGAGCCTTTAAGAGATAACGCCCATGCCTGACGGTCTTATGGATGAGCATATTGCAAAGTGATACACCAAAGAGGTGGATGCGAAGCAAGAGGGTGTCAACGAGTCACCATGCTTAGTCTCGCGGTCTGCTAGGGTAGCCGTGTACGAGGTGTGCGCAGGGCCGCGGGCCATATGTTGATTGCCGTGGTGGCACAGAGCTTCATCTTGGCGCTTGTGAGAATTGCACTCACCCGGACTATGCTGCCCTCTGCGAGCACCGTATGAATCAATTCCATTCATCTAGACTAAGCTGACATGTGTATAGATGATCACTTCACTTCTGTGCTGCCCACTCCTGCTTCACCTGCTGCCGCTGCCGCCTCCATCTTTTTTGATGTGATGATCAACACCAATGCTTCTGCTTCCTCTGCCTCCGCAAATTGTACGGTTCCGGATGGTGATGACGACGACGCCACCAATCGGCAGCTCATGGGAGAGTTGTCCTCCCAAGGACAACATGACAACCCTATAGAGGTTCCGTAAGTTAGCAATTAACCGTACGATCAATTCAGCTAACTCGGAAATTTCTCAGGAATTGTAAAACCTCTTTTTCTTCGGTACCCACGAACGAGTCCACTCGCGTCGGGCCCTAGTCCCGCCCTCGTCTCGACCATGCCCAGTCCAAAGACCCCAGGGATGTTGAGGCGCACAGGCGCAAGGACTGATCGCCATAGAGGGCATAAGAGGTGTCGTCGGGTCGGAGGCTCAAGTCAAGCAATACAAGACTCGGGCGGTACGCCCGCCGAGGAAACCCGACATGAACAGCCCTTTGCCACCCCCACTCAGACAAAACCTGGAGCGAATCATACTACACCATCCCGATCGGTAGCTTCGGATGCGGAAGACATCGCGGGACAGAGAACGGCCGGCGGAGTTCCCTCCTAGCCTTCACGAAACGTGCTGGGAGGGATGGGAGGAACGGGTGAGGATTGCTGTGTGTTTGTTTCCTGTAGGGTTCCGATTAGAAGCTGAGAGTAGAGCAGAAGGAAAATTCCCAGCGGGTTCAAGAACGCACTTGTTGTGGTTGCAATGATGGCTTGCTTACCCTGTGATACCCTTGACTTGTCACTTGAACTGTCCTGGTGAATCACGTCACCGTTGAACCATCAGACAAGTAGACATCTCCTAGAACAATGAACCATCTTTCATCCTCCGAGGTTTTCTTCGGCATAGCCCTCCAAAAGCACTCGCTCCTACCACAAAAGCATCACTGTCCGTGACGAACTCCAAGCTATCAGCCTCCGAGTCCGAGGCCACCCATACCAGGACCCCAAACAAGAATCCACAAACTCGATCTCGAATAAGTGAAGCCGAGCCAATGTAACAAGCCCATCTCCCCAGCTGATCTTCGCACCCGAACCCAAAGGATGACCCCCCTTTCCTCTCACAACAACCCATTGTTGAATATAGGGCACTTCGCATACCTGTCACATGATATAAGCCTAAGCAAGTTGTGAATCAGTCCATAGAAAGTTGTTCCTATTCATTTACACTATGTAGAGTATATATAGAAAATGATGACTAAGACATAAATAGAGACACTTAATAAGAGATGAGTAAGCAATGATATTACATTCTTCTCTACTGCATAGTCACAACAGTTCACTGATGTGAATGCAGAGATTTGCTTAACATTTTATAAAATTTCTGTCTGCAATTTACATTTACATTATTTTATCTCACTTCACATCACTATTGTTGTCTGAAAGCAGCTAAAAGTACAGATTATTGTTATTATAATAATAAAATAAATTATTCACTGTTTACATTATCTGTCTATATCATTAATTACAACTTCTTAAAAAAAATTCTCTTCTTTTTTCTTTAATTTTTGATCACACTTCAACTTTTAATCATTACTTCATCAACTTATTAATTTTTTTTATTCATTCTATCATCATGTAAGCTTTCATGATATGTTTACAATATATTATTAATGTTTTATAAATTATTTATTAAGATCTATATTTCATATTGTGTTGCTGTCACTTCATCATCAAATATAAATGATAACAATTCAAACTAAAAGAAGTCTGCTTTTAATTGCATTTACAAGACTATTAATTATTTTTATTTTAAGAAAAGTTTACAAAACTTTTTTCTCAATATGTTGTCATTTTAATTTCAGTTTAAAAATTAACAATACATAAAGTTAATTAAGCATTTTACTTTTAATACTATTTTCTTTTCTTTCTTTATGTTAAAAGATAGCACCACACTAATAGCACAGCTATTATAAGTTATATATTTAACACTCTCTCTAACCTGCAATCAGCTCATGACTGGCCTGCAGATATAAAGAGTGCACACAGACAGTGATTCAAACTCATAACCTTTGAGCTTACTCTCTCACCATGAACTTAAATCACCAGCAGAGATGGCCTAGGCACTGTTTTATACAAGTTATCACTGCACTAACTTGAGCTCATAACTTGTTAAAAGGTGGCATCACACTAATAGCACAGCTATCATGAGTTATATATCTAACACTTTAACAAATTAATTACTGATCAACTTAATTTCTTATTGCTTAATGTTTTAATTAATTTGTTGTTGAAAAGTCAACTTAAAGTTAAGCTTAAGATGTTGTTAATAACTTAACAGTTAATTTTATGCATTAACATGAATCTAAATTGTTTTTGTGCTCACTGAATATATTGTGAAGTCATTGTCACTTATATTTATAAAAAACATAAGTTAATTATCTGTAACAACTGTGTACATAAAGATGAGCTGTTTACAGTGTGTATTTAAATTAAGTTTAATGACTGTCATTTTTTTTATAGTTTGTGTACAAACTGTTATTGAGATGCACAGAATATTTGATGCAGCTTTTATAAATATAAATTTATATTAATATAATAACTACTTATTGTTCTAAATCATATAAAGTTCAAATTCTCTTTATTTATTAATTTAATAACTTTTCATTATCATTGTATTGTTACTCTGTTTGCTGTTCTCATCATCATCATCAGTGACATTACACTTCTCATTAACTACAATTACTTGTCAATAAAGAATGTTTTAAATGCTGTAAATGAATTAAAGATGACTGCTGAGATTTTTTATTGTTAAGTTAAAAAATTTAATATTAATGTATTTATTGCTCTGCTTACATCACTGCTTCATCTATGTTAATTACATTTTTACTTATCATTGTGTCATTACAGTGAACAGTAATTTTGCTTTAAATATGATCTGTACTCAGTTCATAACTTTTTTTTTTTCAATAAATAAATAATTAATGAAATTGCTTTACTTCTGATACTATTATCTTCTAGTTTATAAGAATCTTTTTTTTAAGTCTTTTATATAAATTATATAAATTCATATTTCTTTTATAAATCATTGTCAGATCACTGTCAATCATTACTGAAGTTAAGATTTTTTAATCTTTGTTTTTAGCTTTATTACTTATTTACTTTAACTTTAACTCATCATGTTATTGTTACAAGTCTTTATTAAGTCATTTTTAATCATTCAATTTTTTCTTAATATTATGTAATGTCAAGACTTTCACTTTCTTCTAATTATGTCTCTTTTCTATCATAAATGTTAAAATTAAGTCATTAACATCTCTTTAGCTTTCAATAATCTTCTGTAATGCATTCATTACATTATTCACTTCAGTCAAGATCAGTTCAAGAAAAATAACACTTTAATGTACTTTTAAAACATTTTGTAATAAAAATATAGATAAATTTATTTATTTATAACATTTTTATATCTTATAAATTGTCTTTTAAAAAAGATCTTCTTTCTTCTTTATTAAAAGCTTATATAGTTCTTTCTTTTATCTGTAATCTCATTTGACTTAAGATATAGTTAAGAATTCTTTATAAAAAGACAATAATGATTCTTTTTATTTAAAAATCTTGTTAACTTTAAGACTTAATTGCTGCATAAATAGTTTAACTCATTTTAAACTGCTTTGCAGCTCTGAATTAGCTCAAAATTCATTGATATTAAAGATATGTGCTTTTACAAACTGATTATTATTGTTGAGAAGTGTAATGCTCTATTTACTTTCTTAACTTCTTTAATCTTAGCATAAAAGACTAACAGAGTCTTCTTCTATCTTAGATAGCAGAGTTTCTGCTATCTATTTAATCATATTTAAGTTAACTGCAGTCAACATTAACACATTAAATTCACTAAATAGACAGATAGCACAAGTACTCATTATTTTTTCAATAAATTATGAGCTCAAATTAGCAAGAGACTTCTTAGAGAAAGTGTAGACTGATTTAATGTATACAGTTCTTAATATGCTGCTTATTGAAGCAAAATAAGCATACAGTTCTTAATATGCTGCTTATTGAAGCAAAACAAGTAGACAGTCTTTAATATGCTGCTCATTAAAGCAAAATAAGACAGACATAATGAGTACAACAATTCAGCAGCTTAATATAAATTAAACATTAATAAATAAGCATTCTCTACATTGCTGTAAGCAGACAATACATACATATATCTTTTCTGTTATTACATTCATTTTTACAACATACTCTTTTATCTTCAATTCTTATACTATATGTCAATCATCACTATGAATCAAAAGCACAAATCATCATTCTTTATAAAGCAATGTTTAATCTCTGTTCTTACTTAAGAAAACTGTGAGAAATGATTTATTTACATAAAGAGATAACTGATTAATGAGAATCTCTGATATATAATAAAGATCTTCATTTAAGTCTTTATAGACAACACATTCATCAATAATATCTTTTTTTTCTTTTTACTAAACAGTTTCAATTTTAAAAATCAATAAATTAATAGCAGAGCTCTGTTCTGAATTACAGTCTGCATTAACATTAATGATGAAAATTATCTTATGAATAAAATTACAATAAAAAAAGCTTGAAATGCTTTTTTCTTAAAGTATAAGAAGAAACTGTAAACAATTGAGAAACAATATTTAACAGAGTTTGTTGAATATAAGATGTCATTAAATATAATTGTTAATGAAATATAAACTTAACTCAGCAATCTTAACAGAAAGATCACTGCAACATAATTAAAATTTAAGAACTTTATTACATTTAAGCAGCAGTTTTAAATACTGCTTTAAGTACTGTCAGCAAAGTATGCTGTTATTTATAATGTCATTGATGCTCAGAACACATCTGATATTAAGATGAGTTTACAGAAATTTTAAAAAAAGAATATTTAACTGAAGATATCTGACAATGCTCTATGAACTGAGCAGTAAAGACAAAATAAAAGTCATTAAGAATGTTAAATCTCATAATATGATTATAGAAGACACTTAAGCTCAAACAGTAATTACTTATCATTATATAGAACTTTAATTTATTATCTTTATAATAATATTTACTGCAAACAGAACTGTAAATATGTCTCTGTGATTCACAAGATCATATAGTTAGCAAAGTTAATTAAGACAGTTAAGAAATAAGTTAAGTTGATTGCAGTTAATTTGCACAGAAATAAAAGAAGAAATTAAATATATAATGTAAAGATTGTTTCTGAAGAGAAACTCAGTATATAGAAATCTAAAGTTGTAGATGAGTTTAATAAGAAGATTGCTGCTATCTTTAAAAACATTATCAATAGAATTTCTCAATCAGACTGAATTGCAGACTCTGATGTCTCATCTTATATAACTAATAAATTTCAGCTTTTTAGTGACTCTCTGATGTGCATATGACAGCATATCATCAAAGTTGAAGAGAAAAGATTGTATGTTAATTACTATAATAGAATTATTATGTAGAATAAGAATGAAAATTCAATTCTTTTAAGTTTAACACTCTATATTCTGAAGCTTGAAGTCAATCTTCTGTTAGAAAAGAAGATGTGTGAAAAGAGACTGCTTAAATATTTTGATTATAAGAATCTTTATATGTAAAATAAGAGCAGAAAGCTCATGTTAAAAGTATTTGAGAAAAAGAGAGTCTATATAATTAAATATATTTTAAATAATCTTAATAAATTCATTTTACTCTCTATTATGCATATACAAAGTAAGCTGAAGATCACTCTTTTAAAAATATATAAGAACTTGCAGATTCAGATTCTTAGATTCACTACAGACACATTTAGTGAGAATGTGTAAATGAATGATGATACAATTATATTACATAATAATAAAATCAAGACATATAGACTTTAACATTATTAATTTGCTCATCTTGACACAGCTAAGCTCTGTAATCTTTACAAGATCATTATTTTGAGTAAGTCAATTCTTATTATTAAAAATAATGTTGATGTATATAAAATCTGTGCTCTGATTAAGTTCATGAATCAATAAGAACATAACATAAATAAAAAAAAAGTCAACATTTTTATTTTAATCTTCATTAATGTTAAATATATAACTCATGATAGCTGTGCTACTAGTGTGGTGCCACCTTTTAACAGGTTATGAGCTCAGATTAGTGCAGTGATAACTTGTGTAAAACAGCGCCTAGATCACCTTGCTGGTGGTTTAAGTCTATAGTGAGAGAGTAAATGTGATAGGCACTCAAAGGTCACAAGTTCAAACTGCTGTCTGTGTGCACTCTTTACACCTGCGGTCCAGTCATGGGCCGATCGCAGGTTAGGGAAAGTGTTAAATATATAACTCACAATAGCTGTGCTACTAGTGTGGTGCCACCTTTTAACAATTAACATATATGAATCTCTGTCTTTGTCATTCATTGACTATCAATACTTTCTGAAAATTGTAGATAATTACTTACAGAAGATATAAACAATATCATTAATGTGATGAGACAATGTTTTGCAGAAACTGCAGAAATAACAATTAAAGATTAAACTTCAGTTTGATGCAAAGATTCTTGCTGTATAAAGCAACAATGCAACAGAGCTAAGATCTATTCTTAATGAATGATGTATATTTTTCAGCATTGTATTACAGTATATAGTGCTCTACATGTTAATTTAAAATGATGTAATTAAGAAAGCAATCAGAATCACTGAGAACTCAGTATGTACAATGATTAAGAAAATTGAATTTTCAATAAAGTTTTAAGTAAAGACTGTATAAATTAATGTTTATCTTTATAACTGCACAGCAACTGACTTCTTAATTAATGATAAATAAGTCACTTCAGAGAAAGCTTTCACTGAGATAAAATCATTTATTGATTATGTATATATGTAAAAATACAAATGCTACTTCTATATTGACTTAAAGTCTCTGTCTGAGAGCAGACAGAATAAGTTTATGAATTAAGAATGAGTAAGAGTATTCATAAGTTATAGTGAAGAAATTACAAAGCAGTATTTACTTTGAGCATCAGATCTTAAATAAATCATTAAGAGTTATGCTGTCAAGTTTGTTAAAAATGAGAAAGAAGACAGTGTTGATGTGAGACTTTATAAATAAATATTGAATATTCTTTTAGAATAAAAGTCTATTAAATAACTGTGTAAGACTGAAACTATAGTTGCTTCACTGAAACAGTTTCTGAAATCTGATATGCAAACTCATAAATTCAGATCTGCAAATTCTTATTCTGTTGTTATGTTGTCAAAGAAAGAAATTATAAACAATTCATTGTTTAAGTTAACTGCAGTTAACTTCAATCACAATGCATTAAAGCTCTTCTCTCATGTTAAGATTTTTGTTAACAAGATTAATCATTCAGATGTGAACATCTCAATTAAGAAAGTCAAGACATTTCTGTGTGTTGAGATATTAAAGAGAAGATGAAAGAACAATGACACTGATTTTAATGAGTTTATGATAAAGATCTTAAGAATTATGCTGACATTGACTGCATTTACAGTCAATGATAAGAGTAATGAGTACTCAGTAAAAACTGACATCTCAACTTCTCTGATATATATTGAAGTAGTGAGAGACTCAATCTGAGAAGAGATATAAAAGAATGTTATTAATGTAGAGCTAACAACATTTATAATGAATGACATTTAAGAAGAGACTGTTCTGTTAAGAGAGATCAATATTGTAATTAGTAAGTGAATATTTAAATTTAAGCTATATATTAATAATTTTCTTGACAAATTGAAGATAAAAGTAGTGACAAGAGAGTTCTTATAGATGTACAGTATCAATTATAAAAATATCTTTACATTAACTATGAAATTTAATACTCTCTGTATCTTTCTAATTCTAGTTGCACTCAAAGATCTAGAATGTCATCAGATAAATGTTAACAATGTCTTTACTGAGTCATTTCTGAAGAAAACAATCTACATAACATTATTTTTCAAAGTTATAACTATCTCTAACTGTATGCTATGCATTCTATGCAGTTTATATGATCTGAAGCAAGCTGTCAAAGATTAACATAAACAATGTGTCACTAAGCTTCTTCAATTAAATTTTTATCAAAACAGTGTGAATTTATGTCTTTTAATTTACACTGTCAAGAGCATCATACTACTTCTTTATATAAATAATATCATTATAATCTCATCAAATCTCTTAAATGTTCTCTGATTCAAAAAGTTTCTTGAAAGCTTATTTAAGATTAAGAACTTAAGAAAGACACAGAAAATTTTTAATATCTGAATAATTTGTAACTGCAAGAAAAGAACACTGCACATAAATTAAATACATTATGTTGATAAGATGCTCAGAGATCTTTACATGTAAAGTGATAAGCATTAATACACTGAGATCTCACTGAATAAATATGACTCTTTTTGCTTAGCTGATTCTAATGATCAGTGCATAAATCAAAGAAAATATTAGTAAATCATTAAAAATCTTATGTATACTGCAATTTACATATACTTAAATATCTTCTTTGTCTTAAAATGACTAAGTCAGTACCTCAGTGACTCTGCAGAACATTATAAATATATACTTAAGAAATTGCTGTAATATGTATGATTAATTATCAATCTTAAGATTATATATGAGCTCAGTGAGAGTCAAGATCTGCTTAAATACTTTAATTCTGACTATGCATCAGACAAATTAAACAGAAGATTTATTTTAAATTATGTCTTTCTGCTTAAGAAAGAATCTGTGTTATGAGTCAGTTAGAAATAGAAGTCAGTAATAACATTAATTATAGAGATTAAATACATAATTATATCAATATGTGTAAAGACTGAAGTCTGACTCACTCAGATATTAAGAAATATAAGATTAGGCAAGTATCTTAAAGTTAATTTACATTGTGTGAGCATTCAGAAGAATGAGATTCATAGAGAAAATACATTTCTTTAGCTTAAAAAAGACAATTAAGCTGTCTTGACACTGATTAAGAACATTTATGTGTATAAGCAGTTAAAACACATCAATGTCATTTATCATTACATTCAAGATCTGCACAAGAGAAATCAGATTCAGATAAACTTTATGTTTAGTTAAGACATAATAGCTGATGAATTAATTAAGCTTTTGTCAAGACAGATATTTAAGTGCTTTATGTATCAGCTGAGACTTAATAACAATGAGAGTCAATAGATATGAATGCATTAAGTAAAAATGTTAAGAAGTACAGTGCTTTATTTATTTTTTTGACTTCTTTAATCTTAACATAAAAGATTAACAGAGTCTTCTTCTGTCTATTTAATTATATTTAAGTTAATTGCAGTCAATGTTGACACATTAGATTCACTAGATAGATAGATAGCACAAGTACTCATTATTCTTTCAATAATTATGAATTAAATTTCATAGAACACATCTTGTGAACATTTTTAATGTATAAATCTTTAATAAATGAGTTTTTAATATCTTATAAAACTCAAATCATTTAACTTTAAACTTCTAAAACTCTTCATTTTATATAAGCATTTAATCTTCTTTCTTTATAGTACTTAACTGCACTATTTCATTACAAATTGTTTTTAATTCAATAATCTTTTATAAAAAGATTTCATTAACAATTACTTAAATCATCTATATCTGCTTAACTCATTTTAATTAATTTTCAAAATCAATTTCTCTCAGCAATCAAAGATTGTTTAAGTTATCTAATAATTGTAAATTTATTTTATACAGTAAATAGAATGAACTCTGTTTAATTATATTATGAGCTTGAATTTAGACTGCAAAAAGTGCTTTCTATGTGACAAATGAACATGCAAGAATTCATTTCATCTCATAATGCTTGCACTGCAGCCTTGAGTTCTGTTGAAAGGATAATGGGTACTTGTGCTATCTGCCTATCTAGTGGATCTCATGCGTCAACGTTGACTGCAGTCGACTTGGGTATTGTTCAATGGATAGCAGGAGCTCTGCCATCTAAGGCAGGAGAAGACTCTGCCAGCCCCTTACGCTAAGACTAAAGGAGTCAAGGATGTGGATAGAGCACTGCACTTCTCAACACTCCCACTTGGTGCATCCATATCTATTGGCTCCCACTGTTGTCAAGTCCCAGCTGACACACAAAGCGCTTGAACATCTGTCTTGGCAAGGGCTTGGTCAGTCCATCAGCTATCATGTCTTGACTGGGCACAAAGTC
>JAABUY010002857.1_pt1 | contig 19845 bp, 29 predicted proteins | sample 5560271 | NCBI WGS metagenome assembly JAABUY01 (sample SAMN10711886, study PRJNA513374) | rock metagenome | isolation source: Antarctica rocks | place: Antarctica: Victoria Land, University Valley
CACGCACCCGAACGCATTCCGGGCGATGCGAGCCGCGCGTGGCTCTGGGACTCCTGACCCACGTGACAGCACTGCTGCGGTGTTTATCCCAGTGATAAACACCTGTACCCGTGCCGCCAAAACGATCTCTGCACACTTTTTAGAACACTTTCAACCAATGACTTTCATGATTCCGTGGTCTGATGTATAGACTGCCGAGCTGCTCATACACGAGGCTACTGCGGCCCCCGCCCGCGGCGTCCGCGCCAAGCGCAAGCAGCACTTGCAGTGTTGCCGAGCGAGCGCGCCCGCCCAGGCTCCCGAGGCGCCCGGCGGCGCGCGCGCAGGGCCTGAGCCAGGAGGCGCTGGTGCGCATGCTGCACGCGCAGCAGGCGCAGCAGCACGCGCAGCGCGAGGCCATGCTGCGCGTGCAGGCGCAGCAGCAGCAGCACGCGCCGCCGAACCAGGCGCCGCCGCCGGGCGCGCCGGGCGGCTTTCTGGGCGCCGGCAGCTACGGCGCTGGCCCGGGCAGCTACGGCGGCGGCGCGCCGGGCGGGCACCTGGCGGCCAGCCTGGCGCAGGCGCACGCGCACGCGCAGGCGCAGCAGCAGGCCGCGCTGCGCGCGCAGCAGCAGCAGGCGCGCCCCGCGCGACGCCGCGCGCGCCTGGCCCGCGCCTGCCGCGCGCGCCCGCGCCTGGCCTGCACCTCTCGCGCGCGCCCGCGCTGCGCGGGCTCGCGCCGCGGCGTGTTGTCCCAATGGGGTTTTGGTGGGCTCAGTCTGTGGGCGCTCACGCCACCCAGACATCCGCAAGCCTTGTCTGTACTTGTATGCATGTCGCCCTCGAGCCTGCAGGCGCCTGCGGTGGTGTCGTGGCTGCCTGCCTGCTGTTGATGCCGAGCGCGGCGCGTGTGCGCGCGCGCAGGGCCTGCAGGCGCAGGCGCAGATGCAGCTGCGCATCCAGACGATGCAGCGGCTGCAGCAGGCGCAGGGCGGCATGGGCGGCGGCGGCGGCGGCGGCGGCGCGGCCGCACCACCACCGCAGCCGGGCGCCTTTGAGCGGCCAGGCAGCGGCCTGGGCGGCCTAGGGGCCCTGGGCGGCGGCGGTCTGGGCGGCGGCGCGCTCGGCGGCTTCGGCGGTGGCGGCGGCGGCGGCGGCGGCCTCGAGCGCTTCTTCCCGGCGGCCGCGCCCGGGGGCAGCCTGTCAGCAGTGCCGCTGCAAGTGCGCCCCGCACCATGTGGCTTGCAGTTGTGGCTCACGAGTGCGGCGTGTTGCGGCTGGCGTCACACTTGCTGGGCCGGGGGGCAGCAACGGCGCCGCGCGCGCGCCTGGCGGTCCAGCAGCGCACAATTGCTGTGCAGTTGTGATGGGCATCCTGCGTAATGAGGGGGGTGTGTGCAGTCGGAGCCGGTCGGCTGCAGTGCAGGTGCAGGCCAGGGTCTGCAGCAGTGTAGGGATAGGGCAGGGTCTGCAGCAGCACATATGTAGGGGTGAGCCATGCGCCGGCGGGGCCGCTGTCATTGAGCCCGGCCTCCGCTCACTGGAGCAGCGCGCCCCAGCAGCGACGGCCGCCGGCCAGCTGCAGAGCCATGCCGGTCGGTCTGACGGGGGGCGCTGCTGCGGCGCAGCAGGGCGGCGCGCAGCAGGCGCTCGAGGACCGCGGCTTCCCGCACATGCGCTGAGGCGCCATGCGGGGCCAGCCGGCTGCAAGGCCGGCCGCTGTATAAACCCCCTCTTCTTCTGCAAACATGCTGCGCACTGGGGGTGCGCGGTGCAGCAGCGGGGCATGCAGGCTGCTTGTGTCCGTGTCAGGCGAATCAGCGTTCTTGCTTCTTGAACCCCGCTCACAAGTGAGGTGGTTAGCTGTTTCCTGCTTAGCAGCCCGGCTGCGCCCGTTGCGGTACGGTGGAGGAGGGTTAGGGCAGCAAGGGTAGTAGAATGCGCTGCGGGCGCCGTGCGGGTCGGACAGAATAGTGCAAGGCCCGTCCCCACAGACAGTGCTCTGTATGGCAGCCCCGTCTCATTCAGTCCCTTTGCATGTGCATGCGCGTGAAGTAGCGGACCACTGCCAGCGGTGCGTGCGGGGATGTTTGGTCTGCTCATAATGCTGCAGAGCCGCATGCGGAGGAAGGCTCTCTGGCCACCCTCCCGTGGACCTGGCACCAGTGGGGTTTGTATCAGAAATCCGGTGTTATGGGACACCTGCAGATGGGCTGCACTTGCAAAGATGAGCCAATGCCAGCTGCGCACTTGAGGGGGGTGGGTAGGAAGAGCGCCCCCTGCGCTCCTGGGCTTGCGTGCGGCGTTGCAAATGCAGGAGAGCCTGTCGGGTCGGGACCCGTCAGGGCGGGGCCGGCGTGCATTGCCTGCCCGCCAGGCATGTGCCGCGCATGCGCGGGCCCACTCAGCGGGCAGTGCGCGCATGCCGCAGCGCGGCTGCGACAGGAGCAGGCGTGGCGAGGGTTGGCGGCGGACGTTGGCTACCCGTGGGCGGCGCGGCAGTGCTGCCGCCCTTTGGACCGAGCCAGTTCTGCGCAGGCCCTGGCAGGTGGGATGCGGGGGGCGAGGCTGAGCAAGTGGTGCCGGAGGAGGGCTGGGAAGTAGGGTGCAGGAGCGGAAACGCAGACTTTGGGTATGCGCTGCGGGGAGCGCGCAGGCTCAGTGGGTGGAGGCGCAGCATGGCCATCGGAGGGGTGCGCTGGGGCGGTGCGCAGAGCGCGCGCCTGCAGGCTTGCGGCAAGCCGCGCGAGCCGGCGGGTGGCAGCAGCTGAGGCGGGCGCGGCGAGCCGCACAGGCCTGCCCCGCTCAAGGGAGGCGTGCGCGCGCGCCTGCGCGGCCTCGTGCTGCACGAGGGTGCGGGCGCAGGGTGCACAGTATGCCAAATTTGGGTTAAGGGCGGCAAGAGGTTTGTGTGGGCCCCGACTTTGACACCGCCGGCTGGGTGTCAGCGGTGTCGATGCTGTGGCTGGGCAGGGGCGGGGGCCTGGCGGCCCGTCCAGGCGCATGGGAACAGACTCGAATTTTGTCCCCCCCTTCCCCTCCCTCTGTTTTGGCTTCGGTGTCCAGACGTTGTAACATCGTTTGCCTCCCAGGCGCATGCCCAGGCACGCATCCCTGCATTGCCACAGCCTGCCTGCGCCAGGTCCCGCCTCCACGTGCCAGACGCCAGCCCACAGCTGCGCCCGTGCGCCGACAGGAGGTCCACACATGTGCGGCCGCGGCGCTGCAGTGACCCTGGCAGCAGCTAGGTGAGCTATGCGCTGCGTGCGGACTGCAGCGCCGCCTCGGGCGCAGCGCGCAGGCCAGGCCCGCCCGCAAGCCCGCCCCCTGCCTCAGCAGGCCCCCCCACGACCCTGCTCTGTGCGTCCCCAGGAGCGCCCTCGTGGCGCCCCAGCGCCGCGCGCGGCGGGCCCTCCGCGGCCGCCCACGGCTCCGTCGCCCCCGCGTCCGCCCCGAGGACTCCGCTGGGGCCGCCCCTGGCTTCGTCCTCCAAGCGCTCGAGCCGCGCACGCTGCCGCAGGTCCGCGGCCGCCGCCCGCCGGTCCGCGCCGCCGCCGCCGCCGGCCCACTCCGCTGGCTCCCCGCGCCTCCTGGCGCCCGCCCGCCCGTCGCCCGCGCCCTGGAAGCGCACCAAGCGCGCGCGCCGGTCCTCGCGCCCCGCCGCGGCGCGCGCCCTGGCGGGCCATGCCGGCGCGTCTGTGGCATCCAGGCGGCCGACGTCTCCAGGGTCTGGCCCCGCATCGGGGCGGGGCGGGCGCGGCGCACCGGCCCGGCCCGCCTCCGCACGGCCGCTGCAGGGCGCGGCAGGTGGTCAGGGCCAGCGCGGTGCACAGCTGTGTGAGGACAGTGAGGTTATCACAGGAGGTGTTTGCATAAGGTGTTGCGCCCGCTTGCACGCACGCTCCAAGCACTGTCGCGCTGGCCATGGTCGCCAGAGCAACGCACTGCAACAGCCTCGCCGCAGGCGCGCACCGCACGCGCGCGAACTGGTAGTAGCCCAGGGCAAGCGCCGCGACCGCCAGGGCCGGGCGGAACCACGCCTCGCCCGGCGGCCGGGGCGCAGCCGCGGACGGCAGCCACGCGTCGAACAGCGCCACCAGCGGCCCGCCCAGGCCCAGGACCACCAGGCCCTGGCGCGCCGCCGCCAAAACAGGCGCGCCGTCGCCGCCGCCGCCAGGGTCCTGTAGCGGGCGCGCAAGCAAAAGCCGGTGAGCACATGCACTGCGTGCAGAGTGCCGCTGCTCTTTGTTCAGGCGTTGCAGCAGACCGAGCAGCTGGCGCTTGCGCGCTGTTACAGCGCCGGGCAGGGCGGCTGCAAGTGCTGAAGACGTGCGGGTCGCGCTGTTGCCTGACCTTTCAGGCCAGGGCCACAGCATTGCTCGCTGCGCCGCGCATCCGTGATGCGAGTCAAATGAAGGAGATGATGCAGGATTGCAGGGCATGCACCCTGAGCCTTAAAGGATAGCATGTCTTGGACAGAGTGATTGCATGACATCCCCTGCAGGAGCAAGCCCACAGGTGCTCCGGTGCTGCCGCCCGATCTGGCTGCTGCAGGCGCAACCCGGGCAGGTCTGGCCGCCCGCCCAGCGCCAGCCAGGCGCCTCCGCTCTGCCCTGCTAAGACTCGTGTGCGCGCCTCCAGGACTCTTTCACCCACGGCCTCAGGCGCGTCTGCAAACGCCCGGGGGCCCTGATGGCGGGCGCCCAGGCGGCGCAGCCCGCCCAACCGGCCGCGCAGCCCTTCCGGCCCGCCACGCCCGAGGAGAGGGCGTCTGTGTACCAGGCGCTGCGGGACGCCGGCGAGCGCCACTTCCAGCACTGCGTCAACGGCCACATGTTCGTGGTGGGCGAATGCGGCACGCTGGCGGGCGCGGGCCGCTGCCCGGACTGCCAGGCGCACATCGGCCCGGGGTGCTAGGCACGGTGGCGCGGGCCGCGCGGGGAGCGAAGAGCTGACGACGTGCCTGGACGAACATCAGTGTAATGCATGATGTGGTGACGACCTCGCGTTGCAGGGCCAGCAGCCTCTGCAATGCGCATGCTCGGGCCTTGCTTGCATGTTGTGGATGTGGATTGAAGGGGAGTGCATGTGGACGAGCGCGTCTGAAACCCGAGTCAGTCTGCGAAACGGCTGTTTCGGGTGCCGAGCCTGCTGTCCGCGCCCGCTCTCGCAGGCCTGCCACCGGTATGGCGCCATGACTGGGAGGGGAGGCCTGGCATGAGGTGTCCGGACGTTGACGGAAACAGGGGCATCACCTGTCCGGCCAACTCCGCCGCCAGGTCCGCCAGCCGCGCGGCCGCCACGTCGCGCGGGCCAGAGCGCTGCACGGCGCCGGAGGCGTTGAAGGCCGCCGCCGCGCCCGCCGCGCACAGCAGCAGGTAGCCGCGCAGCGGGGCCAGGGCCGCCGGCCCGGCGCCCGCGTCCAGCGGCCGCCGATGCTTCACGTGGCAGGGGGGCGGCCGCCCGCGGCGGGCGCCGGCCGGAGCCAGGGTCTTAGGGTTCTGCGGCCCGTCGGCTGACGGCGCCAGCAGCCCAGGGGCGCCCTTGGCCGCGAGCGCCAGCGTCAGCAGCTCGCCCTCCGCGGTGAGCGCAAACGCCTGCAGCTAGGGCCTGGCGTTAAGATAGAGTAAGGTAGGGTAGGAAGGACCACCCACGATCTCCACCAGCACGCGCCTGCTGCTTACTATACCTATTACACATGCGCCTCCATGACGCTCATACGCTCACATGAACAGACCACGCCTCGCGGCAGCACGCACGCAGCAGCTTGGCTACAGGCCAGGCCCAGGCGCCTGTCACTGTGTGCTGGGTGTCGACAGGAAGGAGAGACTGCCATGGCACCCTTTCAAACAAGTATGAGCCTGAGCCTGAGCCTGAGCTCCATGCACCATGATGCTGAAGCAGGGCGGTCTCGACATGAGCGTCCTCGCAGTGACACATGCCGAGACCCTCAGCTCAGACATCACAGCAGCGTGCCAGACCGCGCCTGCGTGGGCAGAGGGTGGCCGCCCACGTCCGCCGCGAGCGCCGCCGCGATGATGCGCGCAGCGCCGAGGCCCTCGCAGCCCAGATGCTGCACGGCAGGCGCGGCGCTGGGGCCCCGAGCGCGCGTGTGCAGGTGCGCCAGGCCGCGCTCGGTGAGCAGCGCCGCACCGAAGGGCGCCTGCCAGGCTGCCAGCGCGCCGGCCGCGCCGGCGGCCGCCGCGCGAAGCGTGCCTGCAGGGCAAGCGTTATGATACAAGCGTATCTTAGGCACTGCAATGTCCCTGGATCGGCAAGACATGGAGCAGGACTGTTTGCAAAACCCTCACCCTCCACCACCCCCCACGGGAGTTTTGCTACAACTGGCGTGCAGTGCACGCGCATGTGAGAAAGCAGGCAGGGCGCGTCGCGCGTGCACCCACCGTTGCTGTGCCAGATGCAGAGCGCGCCGTCCGCGCTCGCCGCCAGGACCTGGACCCCGCGAAGCCCGCGCAGCCCGCGCGCCGCGCCCACCCGCAGCGGCACCAGCCGCGTCACCGCGGCGCCGCCGTGAGCGCCGGACACGGCGCCGCGGCCGGGCTGGGGCTCTGCGAGTGACTCAGGCGCAGCTGCCGCCGCCTCCTCCTGCCCTGCTGCTTGTCCCGGGCCGGCGCTCTCGCCGGCTGCGCCCGCAGGCGCAGGAGGGGCGATCGGCGGCGGCGCGCACTCGGCCAGCTGCACGACGCTTGTGACATCCTCCGCGCCCTCGCCGCCCGCCGCCCTGCGCCGGTGGCCACCGTCACCTGCTGTGCCTGGGCCGCAGCTGCACAGCGCAACACACATGCTGGATTCCCACCTTTTAAAAGCGAACCAGCACTCTCTATCTAAGACACCGTGAACAACACAGCACCTTCTATCTAGGCTCCTGCACGGAGCCAGGAGCTGAAGGCCCAGTGCTGCCCCCGGCTCGGCGCCTGGCGCATGCGGCGCGGCCTGGCAGGCGCCCGTGCGCGCTCCTGCGCCACGCCCGGCATGCGCTGCAGGCGGCAACAGCAGCAGCATGCATGCGCCGGAGCTGGCGGGAGAGTGCGTGGGCGACAGGTCCAGCGCCGTCATCCGCATGCCCGATGATGAGCACCGCAGAGTGTGCTGAGGCGGCAAGCACATGACAGGAGCCCCTGCCTATGCACACGCGCGCAGCGAGCGCCCACAAGCCCTAACCCTATGCTGCGCACCGCACCTGGCGGTGGACACGCGCAGCAGCAGGACGCGGCCGCCGGCGTGCCCGGTCGCGAGCAGCACCTCGTCGCGCGCCAGCCTGTGCGCGCCGATCGCGCTCACCTCGCCCGCGCCTGCACGCACAGGCCACAGCCGTCGCGCGGGGCAGATGAGCGTGGGTACGCTGCAATTGCAATTCCTGCGGCACTTGCTCGCATGCCTTGTTAAGGTCTCTGCGAGGCGCTTTCATGCATGGTGAAGGCGTATAAACATGGCCGAGCAGCCCGCTGGTCCTCGCCAAGCACAACCGCAGGTGAGGGTCACCCTACGCTACCCTATAGCCGACGAGGAAGAGGCGCGTTGTCGCGGCCAGGCCGCGCGCCGGTTGCATGGTCGGCGGCGAGGCTGCCGTCGCGCCGGAAGAGGTACAGGCGCCCCTGCGCGTCGCCGACCGCTGCGAGCTCCTCGCCCAGCGCGGCCGCGGCGGTGGCCGTGCCGTCGACGCGCACGACCGCCGACAGCGCAAAGTGGTCCGTCCAGGCGGCTGGCGGGGGGCGCGCGACGACGCGCGCGGCCGGCGCGCGCGGCAGCACCAGCTGCGTCGCCGCACCGCCTGCCGGGCGAGCAGGCCTGAGACGCTGTTGGGCTGTGTGCAAGGGCGGCTCACTGTGCGCTCTTCTTGCAGTGGAGGCCCGCCCGCCTGCAGAGGCAGGAGTGCGGGCGTGAGTATGCTGGTTCAATCACCGCAGTCTGCCGTGCGTGCCAGTCACACCTAGACGAAGGTATGCTGTGTGGCTCACAGCTTACGAGAGTGCCTGGTATAGCGGGCACTACTCCCGCAGAGCACTGCTGCCGTTGAGCAACTGTGCCGCACCTGCACCAGGCTGCAGCCAGTCTGCATCCGCGGGGTGCGCGACCGCAGCTGCTGCAATGGTGTGGCCCGACGCGGCCTGAAGTGCAGAGTCGTATCGCGCTGCTGCGGTGTCCAGCGCAAGAGCAGCGGCATCGGCAGCCTGCAGCAGGCCCTGAAGCTCGAGGGCTGCGGAACTCAGCGCGGCCGAAGCTGTCCTCGCGTCACTCAGCAGGCCCCGCAGCTCAAGCGCCGCAGCACGCAGCGCCCCTCCATCCCGCAGCTCAGGATGGCGGCTTCTGTGTGGCCTTGCTTGCTGGCTGTCCTTTTGCGACAAGCCTTGTTCGGTGGGCGGGTCGCAGGTGCCCTGCAAGGCTGCTGGGCTGGCGTTGCACACCAGGAGCAAGACGAGGCCGGCATTCGAGCGCAGCATATACAGGCTGTGCTTGGTGGGTGCTCAATGCTGCACAGGAAAGCTGTGGCCCGCGAGAGCGCATGCACCTGCCAAATAGGTTCCTGAGCTGTGTCAATGCAGTACAGAGCCAGAGTACAAGCAGCCTAGGATGACTGAATGGATATCAGCCGGATCGATGCAGCAAGAAACCATGCATGCGACCCTGTAACCGTCCCCTGGCACCCACGTTCAGCAGCATGCTGCTGCCTGCTCCGCCCTGCACCCTAATACATCTCCTGATTTGTTCTAGTGCATGTGTGGTCAGGCGGCTGCGCATAAAGCTGGCTGCGGCGGGCCCCGGCGGCCTCCAAGCCCTGCAGAGACCTTTAAGCGGGGGCGCCTGGCGGCCTGGACAGCTGGGCTGACCTCGCGACCATGCGTTGTGCGGGATCAGGGGTTAAAAGGGGTTACATTGGGGCAGAGTGCGGGGGCGGAAGGCAAGTTGTGGCATTGACGGAAGTTGGGAACGCGATTATTGACTCTTGTGGAGACTGGCATGAACGTCCGGCAGGGTTGGCCATCATGGAGGGCGCTGTCTTGCATGTCTGCATGGGCGCCAGTAGATGGATTGTCAAAAGGGCATGAGCCTTCCAACCCACGTGGCCGCGGTCTGCAGGTGTGCGATGTGCGACGCAGCAGACTTCGGGTTGATTGCAGGCATGCCCAAGTGAGGTGTCGTCGTCCCGCATGTTACATGTGTTTAGACTTCCATTCCAAACCTAACCATCTGCCTAAACAGCCCTAGTTGGCTGAAACAGGCTGTATCCAGATAGCTGAGGGGGCCATCGGGTTCGGGCTCCCAGTGATGTCATTCATTCATTCATTCATTCATTCATTCATTCATCTGCATGCACACCCTTCTGCATGCCCCGAGGATTAGCAGCTACCCACGCGTAATTACACAGCAGCCCAGTGTGCTGCTTCTGCATGCAGCCTGCAGGCAGCTTGATACTCCTGCATGCCCGGCGCCGGCCAGCGCCGCCACAGTACCCGCTTCTGCAACCCGTCGTCGATCTCAAACGCAAATTGGGTCCCGTGTGCATCAATCATCTTGCGCATTACAAGCCGCCAGGCATTCGGAATTTTACGCTCTCCCACTTGCTGCTCAATGCTGGGGTAGTGACTGCGTGATGTAATCTCCATACACTCCAGGCTTGCCGGACACAGCAAGTCAACAAACACCTCCAAGCTAGAAAGCTCTTCCCCGGGGCAAGAAAGATAGCTAGTTGTGACGCAGCACGCATCTATCCGCACCTCCCTAATACCTGTGAGTGTGCTGCGCAGCGCATGTGGGCAAAGCGTAGGACTGCACGCAACCATCCCTACACTGCCTCCCTTTATTTTAACATGCCAGCCGTCGAGTGCCCAGGAGCGTGTGAGATCTACCACCGGGCTGCCGCCAAACACGATTATCTCTGCTTGTGCGGCAGCGCATGATAGCCAAAATTGCACGCTGGCTTCTCTGTGTGCTGCCCTGAATACCAGACTGACCATTGTCTGCGGCAGCTTGTCAAACTGAATGGCATCATTATAGCCGCCCGACACACCCAGGTGTGTGAGGTGAAATGTGCAGAAGTCCACATGCCGCGTGAAATGCAGGGAACTCATGAACTGGTCAAAGCTCATGCCAGAATTGTCAGGCAGGGGCTCCGTACGAACCCCACCCAGGCGCAGCGGCATACCCAGCAGCTGCCGCAGGCTGCCACGCTGGTTTGCGTGCAGGACGGTCAGCAGCGGGGACACCACATCGTTCTCTGCGCACAGGCCCGGGGCCAAAAAGTTCCTGCTGCGCGCCTCGCACGCGGGGGCCAGCTAGTTGTAGAGAGGGTCAGCGAAGTCACGTGGTCCTAGCGCAGCGTGGACGGCAGCGGCGCCAACCACCTGGGCCTGCTGCTCATGCGGCTGCGCGATGAGCTGGCGGCGGCAGGCCCTAGCGGCTGCCCGGCCCCGCAGAGCCTCGAGCCTGGGGCGCCTCGCGGCCTGGACAGCTCTGCAAGGGCTGGCGCGGGGCTGGCAACCACGCGCTGTGCGGGTTGAAGGCTGGAAGGGGGCCACACTGGGTTCTTGTTTACAGGCATGCATGTCAAAGGCAAGGCAGCATACGAGGCTATGGAATCCTGGTTGGCTTGCATGTTCAGGCACAGGCATACTCAGCGTGCACTGGCCAAACACCTACTGCGAATGGGGGAGGCCTGCCCGGTGCTTGGAACCTGCTGTGCCCAGACCCAGAGAGAGAGTCCTGCACATGCAGGCAGCTGCCACCCTTTTGACATGCATGCGCGTAAACAGGAAGTTCCCAATCGAGGACCATGCTTCAGAAGGCATGCTGTGTAAGACATATGTCCAGACATGCATGAGGCTCAGCAGCCCCCGTTCAGACTTCAGCACCAGCCCATAATGTTGCTTCTTCATGCAGCCTGCAAGCAGCGTCGCGCTCCTGCGTGCCCTGCGCCGGCCAGCGCCGCCAGGCTGCCCGCTTGTGCGACCCGTCATCGATCTCAAACGCAAACTGGCTCCCGTATGCACCGATCATCTTGCGCATGACAAGCCGCCAGGCATTCGGAGTGTGACGCTCTCCCACTTGCTGCTCAATGCTGGGGTAGTGACTGCCTGATGTAATCTCCATACACTCCAGGCTTGCCGGACAGAGCAAGTCAACAAACACCTCCAAGCTAGAAGGCTCTTCCCCGGGGCGAGAAAGACAGCTTAATGTGACGCAGCACGCATCTATCCGCACCTCCTTCATACTTGTGAGTGTGCTGCGCAGCGCATGTGGGCAAAGCATAGGACTGCATGCCACCATCCCCACACTGCCTCCCTTTATTTTAGCATGCCAGCCGTCAAGTGCCCAGGAGCGTGTGAGATCCACCACCGGGCTGTTGCCAAACACGATAATCTCTGCCCATGCGGCAGCGCAGGATAGCCAAAACTGCACACTGGCGTCTCTGTGTGCTGCCCTGTACACCAGACTGACCATTGACTGCGGCAGCTTGTCAAACTGAATGGCATCATTATAGCCGCCCGACACACCCAGGTGTGTGAGGTGAAACGTGCAGAGGTCCACATGCCGCGTAAAATGCAGGGAACTCATGAACTGGTCAAAGCTCATGCCAGAGTCAGGCCGGGGCTCCGTACGAACCCCACCCAGGCACAGCGGCATACCCAGCAGCTGCCGCAGGCTGCCACGCTGGTTTGCGTGCAGGACGGTCAGCAGCGGGGACACCACATCGTTCTCTGCGCACAGGCCCGGGTCCAAAAAGTTCCTGCTGCGCGCCTCGCGCGCGGGGACCAGCCAGTTGTAGAGGGTCAGCGATGCCACGTGGTCCTTCCAGGCTGGCAGTGCCAGCCATACAAGGTGCCTCTTGGCAAGCCGCGTGCTTGAGAAGTCCAGGCGCAGCTGCAGTGGGTGCGCGCGCAGCACTTGCTGGAAACGGCGGCTCACGCACTGCAGCGACAGCGCAAGTTGGACCTCGAAGCCGGCCTCTGAGGCCGGTCGCGCGTCCCACACGATGCACATGATCCTGTGAAGGAGGACACCGGGCAGTCCCTCCAAGCTCGGCTGCTGTGCCTGCAGGGCGCAGGCGCTTGCTTGCAAGAGGCTGGAGTGTAAGGCGCGCGAGAGCTTCTACTATTACTGGGTTTTTTTTTTTTTTTTTTTTTTCAGCTTGCAAGGCAAGCGATGCAACACTCCAGCTCAGCATTCAGCAGTGGCACCTACCGCAGCTGCGCGCTCTTGCGAAGGCATACAGTGCACTTGCCTCCCTTGTGTGGACATTGAGCCTGGTCGTGGTCGCAGAGATGCCACTGTGCCAGTCGCCTGTGCAGCAGTTGCACTGTCAGCAAGCTACCAAACTAGCACGCCACACGCCATATGCAGGCAAGCAGGGAGCCTGGACACGCTTTCTGACAGGCCTCAAGTTGGGTTGATACCTTGGATAGATGATGAATATCAATGAATGTTACCTGAAGGCAAGCATGTGCATGCATGATATACGCATGAGCAACAGGTGGACCTCTCAAATCCAGACATCCGGGCAGCATCTGATAGACTGCGTAGCCGTGACCCAGTGAGAGAAGGCCTGGTCTGTTATGGCCAGTCTTCTGGCCATCAGCCTGCGTTTCGAAATGGCACACGTGTACCTGTACCATGCTGCCCCAACAGGACTCCCATAACTGGTGGCAGCATATCAGAGGTAGCCTGTCCACCTTCCGGAGGCAGCCTCTTCCAGCCCCCACTGCCAGCTCCAAGAGCACTTTTGTGCATCACTGGCTGTAATACCTGCAGAGGCTCTACGGCGGATGCATGCTTTGGGAAACGCACTAGAGCTGCCTAGTGGAACTACTTGAGAGCTGGCATTACCATGCCCAGCATGCTGTGGCCGCGCGCTGCGCAGCAGGGCCAGCACGCAGGCCGCGGCGGCCGTGGAGGCCATTGCTTGCAGCAGGCAGCCCGGAGGAGGGCGCGCGCATTGGGCGGCTGTTTTGTGTGCGCGCGCCTGGACCTGCTGCGCCCGCGAATGGGCTACCGCAAAGCTGGCCGTCACGGCTGCCGCACTGCGCGCCAAGGCGCGCGCACACAGAGCCCGGCCTGTCTCCAGATGACACCTGCATTGCCTTCAGCAAATGGCCGGTGGAGCGCAGCTGCATGCCCAATGCTTTTTGCGACACGCGTGCTGGCATTCAGGACAGGCGTGCACGGCTGACGACAAGCATTTGTGCACTGTTGCCTGCGCATATTCATGCTGCGTGTGACATTGGCTGCTTGGCCAAGGGTCAAAAGCTGATTGTCGACTGTGCATATCCTGCTACATGTAAGTTCCAAGTTCCAAGCTTGGTAAAGGAATTGAGCTTGAAAAGTGCTGATTGACGGCGATGCTGGTTGCTGACAAACGGCGGCAGCGCTGTGCAGGTTTCCGCGCACGCCGGCCGGCGCCGCGTGCTGCTGGCAAGCACGACTGCTGCGTTGGTTGAGGCCTTGCCGCATGACCACTTCTGGGCCGCGGCGTGCACGGCAGCGGCGCCCACCACCCGGGCCTGCTGCTCTTGCAGCAGCGCAAGGAGCTGGCGGCGGCAGACCCTAGCGGCCGCTCGAGGTGTCTGCGGCTTGCAGACACCTTTTGAGGCTGGCGCGCCTGACGGCATGGCCAGCTCCGCATGGCTGGGGCTGGCCCCGCGACCATGTGCTGTGCGTGACAAGGGTGGAAAGGAGTTACAATTGGGTACAGTGCAGAGGCGCAAGGACCTGGCAGCCGAGACATTGCAACAGGTTGCGATAACGGTTGTTTGATCTTGTGGGGACGGCCTAGACGTGCTGCGGGGTTTGCCGTAATGTGGGCGCTGTCTTGCATGTCAGTGTGGGCGTCAGGAGATGTGTATTCAGAGTGACATATGCCTGCCACCCCACTGTGACGACGGTCTGGTGTGCGATGTACAGCGCAGACCACCGGTGTGATTGCAGGCATGCATATTTAGCAGGCTTGCCACCGGGATTGATAGCAGGCACGCACCTGAGGCAATGGAGCAACATCAGCTGGCACATTGGCCTGGTTGGCTGCACCGTGTGCGTGTTCAGGCAGACTCAGCTTGTAGTGAGTGGCGGGCCATCACTTACTGCAATCAGGACCTGGCCTTGTAAGTGGCTCTGATTACCACTGTGGTGCTGAGCAATGCAGCTGCTGGCAACAGTTGCATGCACATGTGGCGTATATTGTTGGCCCAGATGAAGACTACGCACTGAATGTGCACACATATGTTTGCACTTCCATATCCATTTGCGTCCATTTCAAGCCCAACCTTCTGCATGCGCAGAGGCTCAGCAGCTACCCATGCGTAATCACGCAGCAGCCCAGTTTCTTGCTGCTTGATGCAGCCTACACGCAGCGTCATGCTCCTGCGTGCCCCGCGCCGGCCAGCGCCGCCAGGCTGCCCGCTTCCGCAACCCGTCGTCAATCTCAAATGCAAATTGGCGCTCGTGTGCATCCATCATCTTAAGCATCATGGCCCGCCAGCCATTTGGAATGTTATGCTGTCCGGGAAATTCCCCGATGGTGGGGTAGGCACTGCCTGATATTATTTCCATACTTACCAGGCACGGCGGACACAGCAAGTCAAGGACCATATCCATCATCATCTTCTCTTCCCCGGCGTGAGGAAAATAGTAAATTGTAACGCGGCGCGTATGTATGCGCACCTCCTTCATACCTGTAAACATGCTGTGCTGCGAAGGTGGGTATAGACCAAGACTCCGTACAACCATCAAGACACTGACTCCCTCTATATTAGCGTGCCAGCCGTCTAGGGCCCGGGAGCGTTTGAGATCCACCACCAGGCTGCCGCCAGACACATTTACATCTACCCATGCGGCGGCGCCGGGGAGCCAGAAGCTCACATGAGCTCCTCCATGTGCTGCCCTGTACGCCAGACTGACCATCGTCTGCGGCAGCTTGTCAAATTGTAATGCATCAATGTAGCCAACCGGGACACCCAGGTGTGTGAGATGAAATGTGCTGAGGTCCACAGGCGGCACGTATTGCAGGCGTGTGGACTTGATGAATTGGTCAAAGCTCATGCTGGCACGGTCAGGCATGGGCTCCGCCGCTTCTTTAACGCCACCCAGGCGCAGCGGCATACCCAGCAGCTGCCGCAGGCTGCCACGCTGGTTTGCGTGCAGGACGGTCAGCAGCGGGGATACCACATCATTCTCTGCGCACAGGCTCGAGGCCAAAAAGTTCCTGCTGCGCGCCTCGCACGCGGGGGCCAGCCAGTTGTAGAGGGTCAGGGAAGTCACGTGATCCTTCCAGGCTGGCAGTGCCAGCCATACAAGGTGCCTATTGGCAAGCTGCGTGTTGGAGAAGTCCAGGCGCAGCTGCAGCGGGTGTGCGCGCAGCACTTGCTGGAAGCGGCGGCTCACGCACTGCAGCGACAGCGCAAGTAGGACCTCGGAGCTGGCATCTGAGGCCGGTCGCGCGTCCCACACGATGCACAGGATCCTGTGAAGGAGGCAGGCAGTCCCTCATCAGGCAGTCCCTCCAAGCTCGGCTGCTGCAGCAGCTGTGCCTGCAGGGCGCAAACGCTTGCTTGCAAGAGGTGGGAGTGTTGGCTCACGCGAGCTTCCAGTGGTGTTCAGCGTGCAAGGTAAGCGGCGCAACACTCCAGTTAAGCATCCAGCAGTGGCACTCACCGCAGCTGCGTGCTCTTGCGAAGGCATACAATGCACTTGCCTCCCTTGCGTGTACACAGAGCCTGGCAACGGTTGCAGAGAGGCCACTGCGCCAGTCGCCTGTGCAGTTATTGCACTGTCAGCAAGCCATCAAGTAGGCACGCTATGCGCCAGACACAGGCAACCAGGGAGCCTGGACATGTTTCGCTTTCTGACAGGCCTCAGATTGAGCTGTTTCCTGGAATAGGTAATAGCAAATGTACTGCCTGAAGGCATGCATGTACATGCATGGCATGTCTTGCAACAGGCGCACTTCTCCTTCCACATGCAGACATCCAGGCAGCGTTCGAAAGAGTGCCTAGCCGTCAACCAGTGAGAGGACGCCTGGTCTGTCACCTGCAGTCTTCTGGCCATCAGCCTGCACTTCTAATGAGCATCCAGGTGCACTTATAGCTGTGCGACACTGTGCCAACTGTCCTTCCAGTGTATTTACTTTTGGCCTGTTCTGAATCCCGTCCACCTTCCAGCTACAGCTCTGCACTCCTGCCGCAGGCTGTAGAGGCCTCTGCAGCTAGATGCTTTGGGCTCATGTGCATTTTTACTGCCTTGCGGGGCTGCTTAAAAGCCAGCATCATCATGCGCGGCGTTGCTGTGGCCGCCAGTCACGCAGGCGTGGCCAACGTGAAAGCCTGGTGTGAGGAGCGCAGTCACGCCACAGCCCCCGGTACATGTCAGGCTGCGCCCTCTGCACCGCCGCTGGCTGCTTGCGTGCGCGCGTCAGCCGCGCGGCAGAACTCCTCAAAGGCCTCGCTGCCAAACAGCACAAAGTGCACCTCGCGCAGGCTGCCCGCCGCATCCGCGCACGTCTGCAGGGCCACCTGCGCCGCACATGACACATACCTTGAGGCACTTTGTTGACAAGTGCCGTGCACTGCCTGTGCAGGGGGCTTGCATGGTCACCCTGCAGCCTCTGGCAGAACCAGTCAGCTCCACAGGACACATGGGCCTATTCAGCCGCTCTGGCACCCCGTCACGCGGCTGCATGCACATGTTCAATGCAGGGCTGTGGCACCTCGCACAGAGGCCGTGAGCGCCACAGCAGGGCAAGCCCGCCGCCATCCACAGGCGGGTGAGGGCAGGGACGCGCGCCTTTGCCGCCCGCGGGTACGGGAAGGCGTACACGCCGCAGCTGATGGCTGGAAACGCGACCGTGGCCAGGCCTTCCCGGTTGGCCAGCTGCAGGCAACTCCTGCTCACCCGCCAGGTGTTGCGCGTCCAGTGGACTGCTGTAGATGACATCAGGGTGCTACGCCTAGGGCACTTGCATCCTGAGGCCACCCACCAGCAAGCACTGGCTCAACAAGCGATTCGGATGAGCTTGCAAACAGGCCTGGGTGACCAGCTCGCATGCAACACCAGCCACTTTGGAACATTGCCTGCAAGACAGGCTGAGCTGACCAAACGCCAAGGGCCAGCCAAGCTGTGACTTAATATGTACACTGTCATGTAGCAGAGAGCATTTCAGTGTTGGAAAATACACGGAGGTGGCGGCCCGCCGCTTGCCTGTATGCGCTGCTGAGCAGGCGGTCAGCCTCCTCAGGAGTGTGCGACGTGTACACAGGCCCGACTGTGTGGATCACGTGCTTTGCAGGCAGCCGGTACCCCCTGCCAACCAACGAGTCCGTCACACGCCTGCCTGACCCCTCTGCTCACGGAGTCTGCCAAGCGAGCCCTGCACGCAGAACGCTGGTCAACACTGGCAAGCCACCGCAGCAGACGACAATGGAAGCCTACGGTAGCGCCACGCTCAGTGAGAAGTGCCATTTGAGGGCGCGTAGGGAGGGGCTGCACACTTTGTGATGCGCGCCTCTCCGGTCGGGCAGCGCACCCCAGGCCTGGCCTGGGGCGCCTGCCGGCACTCCGCCAACAGCTCTGGGCCCGCCGCTCGGTGGATGGCTGCACGGCCCAGCAGGCGTCAACGGTGCAACTGGAGGGGCACTGCCAGCAGCCCGCTTTTCTAATCACATTGCACTCACTTAGCAGAAGGATGGGCGTCACCTCCGTCCACGCCGCCGCCGCCCAGCATTTGCTCGTTGGCTGTTGTGAGTCAGAGCAGTCAGCACGTGCACATAAAGCTTGAAGCAGGGATGCATTGTCCTGGAGTGGTGTGCTGTCAACCTTGCCTTGACACTGTGTTTTCAGGGCACAATTGCGCTATAAAAACTCAAGTTACAGCTCTGGCCCGACACAAGGGTGTCAGGGAAGCGCACGTGCCTGCATTGACAATAGCATCGCCCTGCCAACGCGTAATGTCGCCCTGCTGCAGCACCAGCTGCGTGTCCTTTGCGAGCGGGTAGTGCCGCAGCGAGGACATTGCGCGCGCCAGCGCAGGCCTAGGCGCTTGCACGAGGGGCCGGACAGGCACGCGCGCGAGCATCAGCTGCACGTGTGTACGCCGGGGCTCCTTAAGCTTCTGTGAATAAAAGGAGCAAAATGAGCACTTGCCCCGAGAGCCGGTTTCGGAGCTCAACCCTAGAGACCGTTGGTTTTCTTCCAGGCGAGGCTGTGGGCTGGTAATAAGGTCCTCCTCCTTGCTGCACTCCGGTCCATCACACCCCTTTCAGTGCGCAATTTTCTCCGCAGTACTTGTCTGGCTGCTCACATCAGGCGTGCGCGCTATTGTGAGCACCGCGCCCGCGGAGAAGCGCCCTTGGAGCCTGGTCGTGAGCGTGGCGCCTGCCTCAGTGGTTTGACAACCGGCGGTTGCAGGGCATCGCCTCCGCATGCGCGTTGCGGGCTAGTCGCAGTCTCCAGTGCGCACACGCGCAGGGAGCCCACAGGCACTGGGCAGCCGATAAGCCACGACTACCATGAGCGCGCAGCATGCCGCTGCCAGCGCGGAGCCTGCGCCGCCGCACGCACTGGCGAGGATGCCCGTGGCCAGACATGCGCGGCCCGCCCCGCCGGTCGCTGCGCCGGCCGCGGCGCCCCCGCCGTCGCAGGCCGTGCCGCTGGTCGCCGCCGCGGCGCTTCTGCAGCCCCTCCGGCCCGGCGCGGCGGAGGGGCCGCACGTCGCTGAGCCGGATGACTCGGCCGCGCCCGCTGCGCCGGCCTCGGGCGAGGGCGCGGCCGCGGTGCCGCAGGCGCTCAATGGCGCGGCGGCGTGGGCGGCCCTGCGCGGGCTGCAGACGGCGTGCGCAGATGGGCAGGACAACAACCCGTACAGCCTGCTGTGCTCCCTGGTGCGCCCTGGCCGGGCGGCACCTAGGCTCGGGCTCCACCAAGGAGCCCTTTCGGCCTGAAATGATCCCTGGCGCGGCGTTCACGTCACTGCTCGCCGAGGGTCTGGGCGTCGCGAGGCTGCTCAGCCGATTGCGCTCTCTGCTGGGGCTTTTGCAGACATCACAGGTCGCGCTTGTCTGTGGACCTGAGCGCAGACCTCTGCCTGGTGACGCAGCACTACCCCCGCTCGCACGGCCGGCTGCGCTCACGTCAGCGCAGGCTCGAGAGCATCCAACGTCTGGGGCTGCAGCGCTGGTGACTCGGTGGCTGACGCCCCTCTATCCAGTATTGCATGGGTTGGGGGCATCCAGCGGCGTGCGCAGCCACTTGCTGACGCCCAACAGACGCGGGGTGCGGTTGTCCTGCTGGAGGCCCGTCTATACGCATGAGCGCAGCTGCTGAGCGCGCCGCAGCGGCACGCGCGTGCGGCGGCGCGGCAACAGCGGCGGGGTCGCGCGCAGGTGGCGCGCGTGGGCGCGGCGGCGGACACCTTCGGCGGCATGCACAGCGACCTGCCGGAGCCGGAGCGGCCGGACCGCGGCCGCCTGGCTGAGGACCTGTGCGACGTGCTGATCCAGATGGTGCGCCGTGGGAGTTGGCCCGGGTGGTGTGTGGGGGGGGTGGGGGGGTGTGCGCGGGAGCCCGGCAGAGGCATGTAGGGCCGCAGGCCGCCGCAGCGCGCATGCGCACGGGGATTCGCTGATCACCAGCGCAGGAGCCAGGGGTTACAGCTGATGAGCTCCCGTGAGTTCAGAGCGCCGCGCGCCCCGCCCGCGCGGCCGCGCGCTGATTCTGCGCGACCTAAGTAGGCTTGGGTGCGCAGCTGCGCCTGGCGGACGCGTGCGGCGCGGACCTGGGCGCCAAGTGGGACCGGCGCGTCGCGGCCTACACGGCCAGGCCGGCCGAGCCGCCCGCCGAGCCCAGGTGAGCCGCAGCCGCTTT
>JAABUY010002858.1_pt1 | contig 19840 bp, 23 predicted proteins | sample 5560271 | NCBI WGS metagenome assembly JAABUY01 (sample SAMN10711886, study PRJNA513374) | rock metagenome | isolation source: Antarctica rocks | place: Antarctica: Victoria Land, University Valley
AGAGGTGGCCTAGGCGCCATTTTACGCAAGTTATCACGCACTAACCCGGGCTCATAACCTGTTAAAAGGTGGCACCACACTAATAGCACAGCTATCATGGGTTATATATCTAACACTCCCCCTAACCCGCGATCGGCCCGCAACCGACCCACAGGTGTAAAGGGTGCGCACAGACGGCGGTTCAAACTCGCGACCTTTTGGACTTACTCCCTCACCATGGACTTGAACCACCGGCAGAGGTGGCCTAGGCGCCACTTTACGCAAGTTATCACGCACTAACCCAGGCTCATAACCTGTCAAAAGGTGGCACCACACTAATAGCACAGCTATCATGAGTTATATATCTAACAAGCTTCTGTATTTAACTTGTTTAATTTAGATATAATTGATTTCTCATAGCTTTGAGATTGATCTCAAAAATTGTTTAATAAATTATTATGATTTGAATTTAAGCTATTAAAGATGTTAAGATAACTTTTATTATATATTTCTTAAAGACTTTATTCAATTCAATTAGCTCATCAAATTAGCTCATTAAGAGTAGTTACTTCAATCTTTAAATATTTTTAGAATTTAGATTAAATCTTTTACTTTAAATTCTGAGTGAACTGTCATTTCTATTTATATTTAATTAATATAAACTGAAGAAGTTACACAATCTTTATAAACTTTACTTTATATTGTTAAACTGATTTTGTTTGTTTTAAAATCTTATAATGACAATGTTGATGTTTCATTTCATTAACATTTTCAAAGATCAGTAGAAATGCTAAAAAGAAATTATTTATATTTTAAGATCTAATATTTAATGAGTCTTCTTCAACTTAAAGTCATTCTTCTTTTTAGAGTCATCATACTTTGATAGTATCTTTTAAATAATTAATCATAACAGTAATCTTTGCTTTGTTGTTCAGAAATTAATTCATCAACATTTTATAAAATTGAAAGTAAGCTTTCATTTTAAGAATTTATATCTTTGTAGTGTTCACTTTTTAATTATTTTTATAAATAGACAGTATCTTCATCTTCAGAAAATTCTTGAACATCATTGCAGAGAAAAATATTATTACATTAAATATTTCTTGAATTTCTAAAGCTACATTAAATAGAGATATGATCTCAGGCATAAAGCTAAAAATTAATTAATTAATATAAATATTTCTTAATTAAGTCTAAAGAAATGCAATTTAACTTATCATTATCTTATAATTAGCTTAAAAAGTCATTTCTGACACTGTTAATTAATTAATGATAATGAGTTTGTTCATCATTATAAAAATAGAGTTAAGCTTCATACTGAGAGATTATAAATAATTAAAGACATTAATTAATAAATTAATTCTGATTTAATTCAAATTGCTGTCAGATATATTACAATATAAAAGAAATAAAACTTTTCTTTATACAATACAGTATAAAAACTTATTTCTTTATTCTGTAGTCTCAATGCTGAAGTAGTGATGAGCACTGAAGAGAAAGTAAATATGTAGTTTATGTATTATTATATTAAAATTTTTATAATCAGAATATGAATTAAATCAGTTCAAATCAAAGTCTGAGTCTCAGAATTGTTTAAAAGTATGTCTTAAATCTTTGATACTATCAGATGTAAATCAGTCTGTAGAAAGTTGTCTCTATTTGTTTATGCTATGTAGAGTATATATAGGAAATGATGACTAAGACATAAATAGGGGTGCTTAGTAAGAGATGAGTAAGCAATGATATCACACTGTGAAACCTGACTAGTTCACTTGCCTCGGCCCCCGCAATCGATAAGGTACCCTATGCATGCCACCATCCCTGCAGTGTACGGGGACTTCAACCCCAAGCTCGTCGCATCGTATTGTAACACTACCAACCTCCTCAAGCAGGTATACACATCTTCACCTCTTCCCCTCTTCCTCACCATCGACAACCTGGATCATCAACACCGCCGCTCCACCCCATCCCGCGCACCCACCACACACACCACCACCATGCCCACCGACCCCCTCCCACCCCTCCACACCCCCCTCTGCACCCTCCTCCGCATCCGCTACCCCATCCTCCTAGCCGGCATGGCCCACACCTCCACCGGCCCCCTCGCCGCCGCCGTCTCCAACGCCGGCGGCCTCGGCGTCATCGGCGGCCTCGGCTACTCCCCCACCCAACTCAGCGACGCCATCGCCGACCTCAAATCCCACCTCGCCTCCCCGGACCTCCCCTTCGGCGTCGACCTCGCCCTGCCCAAAGTCGGCCCCGGCGCCCGCCCCACCAACCACGACTACACCCACGGCCAGCTCGACGCCCTGATCGACGTCACCATCCGCGAGCGCGCCCGCCTGTTCGTCAGCGCCGTGGGCGTCCCGCCCGCAAGGGTCATCGCGCGCCTGCATGAGGCTGGCATCGTCGTTATGAATATGGTGGGCGCGCCGAAGCACGCTGAGTATGCGCTGCGGGCGGGGTGCGATGTTGTGTGTGCGCAGGGCGGGGAGGGCGGCGGGCATACGGGGGAGATTGCGAGTAGTGTGTTGATTCCGAGCGTGGTGGATGTGGCGAGGCGGTATACGAGTCCGCTGACGGGGCAGCCGGCGATGGTGGTTGCGGCGGGGGGGATTTATGATGGGCGGGGGCTGGCGAGTAGTTTGATGCAGGGGGCGCAGGGGGTGTGGGTGGGGACGCGGTTCGTGGCGGCGGTGGAGAGTGGGGCGTCGCGGTTGCATAAGGAGGCGGTGGTGTCGGCGGGGTTTGGCGATACGTTGCGGACGCTGGTGGTGTCGGGGAGGCCGTTAAGGGTGCGGTTGAACGAGTATGTGAAGGGGTGGGAGGAGCGGCCGGAGGAGATTAGGGAGTTGACGGGGAGGGGGATAGTGCCGTTGGCTAAGGATATGGATGATGGTGTGGATGTCGATATTCCGTTTTTGATGGGTCAGGTCGCGGCTGTGATTCAGGATGTTAAGCCGGCAAGGCAGATATTGGAGGATATGGTGAGGGAGGCGGTGGCGATGTTGAGGTTGGGTCAGACCTATATTGGGGGGAAGGAGAGTAAGCTGTGATGCTTCATGTGACGTTAGTTCTAGAGAGGGTGAGATTATATGATCCTGCTCGTGCTTGTACTATGGTACGCTGTCGCTAGGATACATTAGACCCTGACAGTGCCTAACATATATGAAACAGTACAATATACGCGCAATCTCCATCAAGCAGCCAGAGCTCAATACTCGACTAGTGCTTAAGGTCATTGGCCTCCCCGTTTACCTTGCCGTTCGGCATGTTCTGCGGCGGAGGAGGTGGCGGCGGCACGGGTCCATAAGCGGGTCCACTTGCAGCGACAGAGTGCAAGGCTTCCTCTTCCGTATCGTCGTCGTATTCCCCTTCCTCGCTCCCTTCTTCATCCTCCTCCTCGTCGTACTCATAGTCGCTCTCCGTACCCTCCTCGTCGCCTTCTAGATCACCAACTGCAGCTTGGCCTCTGCCCTGATCCTGCATTCTACGGATGACGCTCTCCAACGTGTTGTTCTTCTTGCGTAGCGTCTCCATCTCTTTGTTGACTCGCGTCCGCTCCTCAGCCATCTCTAGAATGTTCCGATTGGTAAGATCATGCTTCCGGGTAAGGTTTAGATTTTCTTTCTCGAGCCGTTTCGTCTTCTTAGACATTTCCTCCATCTCCTTCCGGAACGTGAGGAAAAGGTCGTTAGAGTTGTTAAGCGTATCTTCAACCTGTAATAAGAATAGAGTTAGGGGTATGTTTTAATATATTTGGTAGAGATGTGAACACCGATAATCACGAGTCCACTCCAAGGTCCGAATAGGGCGGCTCAGATATGACTCTCTTCCGTCCGAATGGGAGTGCAAAGGAGAAGGTATATCGGTTACTTTCCTGCTTGAACTTCTCAACATAGATGTTGAGCTGACTCCTCAGTTCTGTCTCGGTCTGGGAGAATGTAGAAACCTGTCCACTGAGGGCACGAGACCTTGCTGCTTCGTTCTCTGCGATCTTCCTTTGCTGATCGTATCTCGCCAGATTGTATTGGACCTCGAGCTCCTTGGTCCGTAAGAGAGAATTGAAATGCAATTCGCGCAGCTCATACTGGTCGATGAAGGATTTGAACTTCTGGCGAAACCTGACAATATTCGATCAGTGCCTGTACTCCGTTCGGTCTCGGTAGTCCAGCACTCACAGCTCGTCGAGCTCCATGTTCAATTTTTGACTTTCCGGGTTCTCCTTTTGCTGCATCACATCGTGCACTTCCCAAACTAAACCGTCGAGCTTGTCGTTGAGCGCCTCCCGATTTCGTTTCTCCAGCTCTTCCAGTTTCTTGTTCTCGTCCTACGCGAAAGAGGACCGTGTAAGCAAACCGTCTCGCGTTTCCCTGCTCTCAAAGAAGCCGCTTTTTAAGACCCACCTTCATCTTCTTGTTCTCCCTCGTCAGCTCCCGACAGAGCTTCTCCAGCTTCTCCTTCATGCTAATGGTTTTACTGAGCTCAGACCTGCTCTGGTCCTTCTCTTTCTGCAGCTGATCTGCACGCTTCTTGCTTTTGACGTGGTCTCGATCAAGCCTTCTCATATCTGCCAAGAGCTCCGAGTATTTCTTCTGTACAATGTCTAGCTTCGACATTGGAGACTCGATGCCGTTCAGGAGTTGGTTCATGTCTCGGGTTGCTTTCTTGACTTCTCGCTCTAAATTCCACCATTGAACGAGGGACCTTGTCAGCAAACGAATACTCGAAATTACTGCAAGGGAGTGCAATAGTGGTCCAAGACTGGTCTGCAGTCTCTGCTGCTCTTAGAGAGTAGAGCCGTTCGTATCATTGGCGGGTGCGGTCGACATGAAGAAGTGTTTTGCCACTTACCAATCTCAGCTTCTTGATCTTTCTCACCTGCCGCATCAGATTCAAGTTGTGATATCTTTGCGGCTAAGAGCTTCGATGTCTCATTCGGGTCTGCAGCTTTCTTTGTCTTGGCCTTCTTGTTGCTCGGAGCTATAGGAGGATGCCCTTGTGACTCCATCAGGTCGCTGTGTCCATTCGTGTAGCCTGCAGTGGAAGCTCCATTGACGACGGAGGACGATCGAGACCTCGTAGGGAGTGCTGGTGGTTGGGCTGCGACCGCTGCCATCTTCGTCTGCGAACCGTTCGTCTCTACACCAGCGTTGCGATGTAGACTCTATGCCGATACTCCCCCACCACGACCCCTAAAAGACGTCCGGGCCCTCCAACAAGCAATTCAATAGTACGATTGCCGTCGTGGATCAGTTCTTGACGAGCTCGTGGAGTCCGAAACACAGGGAAGTCTCGCCTCTTGTGGATTGTGGTCCTCAGCTTGACGAGCGTGACAGGGGGTGCAGCTCGCGTGTGCCGAAGATTGGTGGTTGGGTTTCTGCGCTTCCCGTAGATCTTGTGTACAAGACCGAGTATTGGCGGCAAACCCGTGGTTGGGATAGAGACAGCTTGTGGGGGCCTAGGAGGAGGAAGGATCGAACCTGGGGTCCCGTTGAAGTGTTTGGGCCTAACGGACTATCGTGCGCTTCCGTTTCTTGGCCGCTTTTCAATGAGTCAGCAGACAGATAGCTTCAAATCCTTCCATCGCACCCGTTTCTGCTGTGGGAAAATCTATACTGGGCTGTCCCTAGCTGGTGTCCACTACTCTCACCTACCTATCAAGAAAGAGAAACGCTATTTGGAGGTTACCTGAAAGTGAGCAGACGCAGTGATTGGATGACGTTACTGACATTGAAGAGATTGGCCCATGCAGACCCAGACACGAATCGGAACCGGAAAAATAAGAACCCGAAGGCGTCTCGTGAGTCGGACATCGATCTCAAAACATCTCCCAGTTTAGCCACTAACACTCAAAAACCAAACGACAGGCCCTTGTCATGCTCCGTGTATGTGTACCGCGAAGAACACCAAGAGCTGTATATCCTGCGATTTCAAAATGTTTATCTGCAAGGCATACCGGTCGGCGGAAATACGCCACCGTCACCGACCTGAGCAATTATCCCAAAGTCGGGGAACATCTTCACGGCTTCACTTTGCAAAGGACAAAACATGTTCCGGAACTGGAGCTGACAGCGCTGCATCTGCGTCATGACAGAACTGGAGCAGAGTATCTCCATGTGGCTCGCGACGATAAGAACAATGTATTTTCCATAGGGTTTAAGACCAATCCTCCAGATGATACTGGGGTACCCCATATCTTGGAGCACACTACCTTATGCGGCAGTCAGAAGTCAGTCTTAGCATTCAACTGTATCCTGTATTTGTGTGTACATGCTGATGGTCCAATAGATATCCAATCCGCGATCCCTTCTTCAAGATGCTGCCAAGATCTCTTTCTAATTTCATGAATGCCTTCACATCCTCGGATCATACTTCGTACCCTTTCGCAACGACCAATCGACAAGACTTCAAAAATCTACTCTCCGTATATCTTGACGCTACTCTCCATCCTTTACTCAAACATAGCGACTTCATACAGGAAGGATGGCGAATAGGTCCTGTGAATCCAATACCGGTGTCGACTGGGCGAACTGCTGACGAAAAAGACAACAAGCTTGTATTCAAAGGCGTGGTTTACAATGAGATGAAAGGACAGATGTCAGATGCGAGCTATCTGTACTACATAAGATTTCAAGATCATATATTTCCGGCTATCAACAATTCTGGTGGAGAGCCCCAGAAGATGACTGATTTGACATATGAGCAACTCAAGGGTTTTCATGCGGATCACTATCACCCGAGCAACGCGAAATTGTTCACTTATGGTGATATGCCGCTGGCAGATCATCTGGAGGAGATTGGGAGACAGTTGGAGCAGTTCAAAGCCTCTACCGCAGATAGCGATATAAAGATACCAATCAGTCTTCTACATGGACCAAAATCCATAACGGTCAAGGGTCCTATGGATCCATTGATAGATAAAGAGATGCAATACAAGACTTCAACCTCTTGGCTTATGGGGGATTCTTCCGACATCCTTGAGACCTTCTCCCTGGGGATTCTATCGTCACTTCTGTTGGATGGCTATGGGTGCCCGTTATACAGAGCATTGATTGAGACCGGCCTTGGCCCAGACTGGAGCCCGAACACCGGATTTGATAGCTCTGGCAAAGTGGGTATATTCTCTGTCGGGTTGAATGGTGTAAAGGAAGCGGACGTGTCGAAAGTGAAAGATGCTATTGTGTCAACGCTCCAAGACGTCCGGCAAAACGGTTTCGACAAAGGTAAGGTGGACGGCCTGTTGCATCAGCTTGAACTAAGCCTGAAACACAAAACTTCACACTTTGGGATGGGTCTTATGCAAAGACTCAAGCCGGGCTGGTTCAACGGAGTCGATCCGTTTGACTCGTTGGCTTGGGATGAAATAGTCTCGGCGTTCAAGGCGAGATATGCAAACGAAGGATATCTGGAAGGCTTAGTGGACAAATATCTGCTCAACGCCAATACTTTGACATTCACCATGGAGCCATCAAGTACCTATGGGGAGGAGCTAGCTGCCGAAGAAGCTTCTAGATTGGCAGACAAAATCACTGAGGTGACCAAGCAAGCCGGCAGCGAAGATAAAGCCCGGAAGCAGTTGGAGCAGCAGGAACTTGAGCTCCTAAAGGTTCAAGAGCAGGCAAGAAATCAGGACCTCAGTTGTTTACCCACTGTGCATGTCAGAGACATACCGCGGCAGATGGAAAGCAAACCAACACGTGATTCTAGCATTAGAGACGTCGAGGTTCAATGGCGAGAAGCACCGACTAATGGGTTGACCTACTTTCGCGCGATAAATTCCTTCAAAGGTTTACCGGATGAGCTCAGAAGCCTCATCCCACTTTTCACAGACTCAATCATGCGTCTTGGTACCAAAGAAAAGTCTATGGAACAGATTGAGGATTTGATAAAACTAAAGACCGGAGGGATTAATTCCTCATACTATTGTGCCACTTCGCCAACAGACCAATACAGCGCTACGGAAAGCATGTCTTTCTCCGGCTACGCCCTGGATCGAAACGTGCAAGCCATGTATGACCTGCTGAGGACGGTCATCCTCGAGACCGACTTCGACAGCGCCGAAGCCGAAAGCAAGATCAGGCAGCTCCTACAAGCTGACGCCAGTGGCGCTGTCAACGCAATCGCCAACTCTGGCCATTCATACGCACGCCGGTTCGCTGAATCGGGCCTGACTCCATCAGCTCGCTACAGCGAAATGGTGTCAGGACTCGCTCAAGTCCGCAACATCGCTCACCTCGCGGCTCGTACACCTTCAGAAGGTTTGAAGGACGTAATCGCGCAGCTCAAAGCCATCCAGCAATTCGCCATATCCGGCGCCTCCACAATGCGCGTCGCCCTAACTTGCGGCTCTGAGTCCGTATCCACCAACGAAGCCGCCCTCGATCACTTCCTCTCTAGCCTCCCGACGAACTCCACCCCGAACCCACATTCCCCGCCACCAGCAACGATCCCTTCACACAGCGGCAAATCCTTTGTCCCCCTCCCATACCAAGTCTATTACACCGCCCTCGCCCTCCCTACAGTCCCGTACACCGACGCCGCCGGCGCCCCCCTACAGATCCTGGCCCAGCTGCTCACCCACAAGCACCTGCACCACGAGATCCGCGAGAAGGGCGGTGCGTACGGCGGCGGCGCCTACTCGCGAGGTCTGGGCGGCGTATTCGGCTTCTACAGCTACCGGGACCCGGATCCGCGGAACACGATCGACATCGTACGCGACGCCGGCAGGTGGGCGCGCGATCGCGAGTGGACCGATCCCGACATCGAGGAGGCGAAGTTGAGTGTTTTCCAGAGCTTGGATGCGCCGGAGAGCGTGAGCGAGGAGGGCATGACGCGGTTTTTGTCGGGTGTGGATGAGGGGATGGAGCAGAGGAGACGAGAGCAGTTGTTGGACGTCAAGGCGGAAGACGTGCGGGCTGTGGCGCAAAAGTTCCTGGTCGAGGGGATGGGGAAGGGGATTTTGGCGGTGCTGGGAGAGAGGAGGGAGTGGATGGATGAGAGGGAGGGGTGGACTGAGGTTCCGTTGGGCGTCAGTGGCGCGGAGTGAGGATGTGGCTGAGTGTATGTATGATGGTTTTGTATTCTATGGTGTTCCTGCATCCTTGGCGCTTTTCCATAGCACAGCATCATCACAACTCTTCCGACTCTTCAGCCCTTACCGGCCTTGTCCTGAGTTCCTGTCATGGTTTTGAAAGCCCTGCACATACAAGCGCTACATGGACAGAACACACACGTCTCCAACACCGCTTCTCCCCACTGTTGGCAGATCACAAGCTAAGCGCAATATCAATGAACCCTACCCCTTTCCTCCCGTTGCGTCATTCGTTCCTCATTGGCGCTTGAGAACCTATCCTTGTCTTTTCGCGGAGACAAGGGAGAAGGAGCTCAGTGAGATGGAGGTGAAGATGGAATGGGAGGGACGAGGTGGGGAGGCTTCCATCTTATTTCAGACCTGCCTGCGGATGAGGTTGATCGCAGGCGGACTAGAGATGGGAAGACAGTTCTGTAGCTTTTGGCATGTTGAAAATGATGGTTGATTGCTTGTGCTGAAGTGGTGAAGGCTGCCCGCTCTGCCGTCTGTCTATAAATTCGTGTTATGTAGGCACATATTTACCGGGTTGGTGCTGAGGTTCTGCGGCTATATGATATGGACGCTGAGAGACGGTATGTAGTGAGGGTTGTTGTATCCGTTATTGAAGGTACTATCTTGCGCTCGTAATTCGTAATCTAGAACTCTGGGCATTGTGAGCCCGGACCAGGCACGCGTGGAATGCGTCTTGCGAGTTGAGAAACCCTTACCATATGAATGCCACCACACAAGCTACGATGCCTACTCCCGCGTGGCCGTAGCCGGAGTTTTGACGATGAGCGCGCACGCCAGCGTTCGCTTTCTCGGTCTCTTCAGCTTGCGAGAGGCCGATGGAACCGCTTAGGATGGAAGAGGGGCCGCTGTGGAAAGGTATCAGGTTAGCTTTTGTTCGTCTTCCGAGATAGGAGCAGACGGTTCGGCAAGCTTACAATGTCATCGTAGTAGGAGACACGGACAACGACCCGGCTGCGAAGCCCTGCCCGTCAGGCTGGAGTGGTGGTACCGCCAGCACGGTGGCGACGGCGAGGAGGAAGACGAGGATGGTGAATGTTAGCGCCTTGGATAACGAGGGGTTTCGAGTGGGAGGCATTTTGAGGGATTTGGTGTATGAGAAAGAAGATCGTAAAGTGAGAAGGTTATAAAGAGGTTGGATGTGCGGAGTTCCGATGATCGACCTGATATCGTCCGGGATTCAGAGTTGCGTGCATGGAATGTGACTTGGTTGCTGGAAACGAGATGAGAGTTACACGAGATGTGAGTGACGTTGGGAAAGGGATAGGCAATGCGCGAAGAAGGAGAGGACTTGAGAATGATTGGAAGAGTGATCGTGAAGGAACGATCTGGGTAGAAATGGATTGTCTGTCCGGTGGAAAGGTCTTTGCAATGCAACGAGGAAGGGGGTGGGACATATTGGGACGGCCAGTCTGGAATCGTCAGTCGTTGAGTCTTCCAGCGTCTGGTAGTCATCATTAGACAATAAGAATTTCCTCTTGATAGTGTCAATGATCATCGATAACGATAAATCAGTGTTCACTTTGAGAGCACAGTATGTTGCATCATTCTTCCAGCAGCGATTGGTTTTATTCGTGATAGATCGACATGTAACAACAACTTAGAACATTGTTTGAGCAGCCTGTCACCGTGAGACAGAGTTAACAAACATTTGGATCAAGAATGCCACGAAATTCTCCACGCGCTTAGCAATATCAATAATGAGGTAGGCGTGAGTTTTCCAGCTCGATGACCGACGGCGTGGTTTGGCTCGTCGGAGCTACCCGTCTCCCTTTACGGCAGTGCCCCCTCTTATAAGCAACCCACCGCCCACTGCATACCTTTCTCGTACACTCCTTGACTGATAACGTTTCTTCTGGCCCACGAATCTTTCCTGATGTCTGAATCTCATATAAAGGGTTGATACTAGCTATGCAGAAGGATTCTACATAAGATTTCAACGAAAAGTCTCAGCGACAACATACCATGCTTCCAAGACTTTTCTGTCAAGAAAGCGCACACAAGCCAACACTGGACTTTCGGTCTTGTCTGTCCTTTTCTTCCCTTTTCTTCTGGAAACCTTGAATAGAGACCCCTGAGAAGCTTTGCGGTTTGATATGCGCTTCAATCATGGGACAGTCCCTACTACTGATCATGCCGTGGTTTTATGAGTTTGGGAAAACGATTGGAGCGCGCTTGAAGCTCAATTTGGACTCTTCACTCTCTTCTGCATCACTTTCGCGCCAGTGCGGCGTATTTTCAACCTTTCAATTCATTCTCATCTTTGCTATGTTAGATTTGACAGCGGCTGTCAGACCTTGCACCTAGTAGGTGATTTTCCACAGCCGCCACAGGGCTGATGATGGATTATTCGACGCATTCTTCTTGTACTTCTGTGCGATCAACTCTCACTACATTGCTCATTCTGCCTTCCTTGTGGTGAGACTTGATTTGACATCTAGTTCATCATGAAATATTTGACCGTGACAGTCTTTGCTGGACTGCTTGTACTAGTTCGTTCTGCGCCACGAGCTTTGAGTGGTAGGTCACACCTCCTCCCAATGTTGATCTTTGTAACGGTGAGATGAAATCTACTTATTCTGGTTTCTTCAAAGTAGCTGGAGTACTTTACACAAACAGTACTCTGTCTCCGAGTTCAGCAATCCTGTCTATACGACCGAGCAACTCCTCGACAATATCTTCGTCGCCAAGCGCTTGCACAGGAAACACAGCCAATCTGTTCCGTACGCTTACCCATACGGAGACTGTGATGGTGCCGGCCTCAATTACAACCACTGGCTATTTTCAGATGGTAGATGAGATGGTACCGATCACCCTCCATACATTTACCCTGACCGGGCCTACCACTTTTATTACCACCGTTGCGGACCCAGTTGAGGTATACAGGGACAACAACGACTGCTGTGGTCCTTGTAGTATTTATTTCCCTACCGTTTCTCTAATGTACTGGCCCGTGGCTTCACCGAATACCTCGTGTCTCGCCCATCCCCCACCAACCACTCAAATTGCGGCTCGAGCATATGACATACCAACAAATGGTTCTCTTTCACACAGCTATGCCGTTGGATCAGATGGCTTCACTTATATTTCGCCATCGGTTTATGTTGACTTCGGTGACGTTACTGCAGGTAACATGTGTGGGACTGTGGGCGCCGTGCACAGGTCAGTTACGCTCGCGTTTGCGCCAGGCGAGCTATCAACGTTTGACTGGCGTGATATCAATCCGGCTTTCGATCCAAAAGATATGCCATGTGGCCCTGGTCAGCCATTTTACCTTGGTCCCAAGGGAATCCAGGCAGTAACCAAAGGCGCCGTTTACAAACCAACAATATATCTGCCTGAAAAGTTGAGAAGTTTAGATCCGGCTTGGGGTCCATGTCAGACCGATTGGTACGAAGGAATGGATCCTCCGCATGCGCTTACCGCAGTAGCTGCCATGGACACTGCGGCAGGTCTACCTCCGACGCAAATTCCTGCCACTCCAAGTTCTGCGCTAAAGGCCCAACCAGTGAATACGGGCTCTCAGGGTATACCAGATCCGTCTCTCATTAAGGACGGTAGTTCCTCAGCAGCTTCAGCATCAAAAAGTCATGCGTCACCCGCACCAGTCGCGTCATTGTCAGATAAAGATGGGTCAATCGCAGCATCAAGCGTTGTAGAGGGAGATCATCCGACATCGAAAGGTGTCGAGCCACCATCTCCGCCTACTGGTGACCCCAAGCTGAAGTCCAACCCGGCCGCGGGGGATGCAGCATCGAACGGACCAGTCACAGCTCCAAGCTTCGCATATTCTGGTTTCCAGAACGAGAATCCCGTGGCGGACCCAACTTCTGATCCAGCTGCCAACCCTCAGCTGACAAGCAACGTCGGTCTTCCGGAAGTATCTGTAACTTCAGCTCAAATGAGTTCTGCACCTCGGTCCGAGCAACGCGCAGCTTGAACCCCCGTTGTTGCAGGAACCACACCAGCACCGGCAGTCGTAGTTCAAGGGTACACTATCGCAGAGAACAGCCCGCCTGTGACCATTGGAGGCAGTACGGTTGGTTTTGCCTCTGGGTATATTCACGTTGGCAGCAACGTAGCGCCAGCCCCCACACATGCTCCACAGCAGTCCAGTGGAATCGTCTTCCAAGGGCTGACATTCTCTCCTTTACCTTTCAACGGCGCCGCGGCTACAACATCACCGATAGCCACGGTGAATGGCATGACTATTACTGTTCCCGACTTATCCGGCGAACTTGCCGTCGACGGCACAACCATCAAGCCAGGCGATGCACCAATTACAGTTGCGGGCACCCCTATATCGGTAGGCGCAGGTGTAGTCGCCATCGGAAGCTCAACAATCACAATAGCCACACCAACCTACAACTTAGTCTTGACGATCGCAGACCATGCCTTTACGGCAAACCCCTCAGGCTTCTCGATCGCCGACACGACTATCCTACCGGGCAGTCCTGGCATCACCGTCTCCGGAACCCCACTGTCCCTCGCTCCTTCCGGTGCCTTGGTCATCGGCAGCAGCACCGTCCAGTTCAACCCTCCACCGCCACCTCTAATCACACTAGCATCCCAAACTATCACCGCAAACTCCTTATCACAGTACATCATCGGCAGCGAGCTCTCGTTCCCGGCGGTTCGGCCATTACCGTCAACAGGACCCCTATCTCCCTAGCTGCCCATACCTCGGCCATCGTGGTCGGAAGCAGTACGGAGATCTTGGCCACCACTATCGGTGCCGGCATAGGTGCCGCTGTTTTGTCCGGATTGGGGCCCATTGGACCCGGCAAGCCGACTGATACGACAGAGACGAATGCAAGCTATACCGGACCGCTGTTCGCGGTGAGTACGGGGTGCGTGGGGTATGGATGGTCATGGCAGCTGTTAGGTCTGGGTCTATCGCTGGTGTTTATGCACGGCTAGGCGGTGTGGATGGTCGGGTCTGCGCTTAGATAATATTGTTGCCTACCTTGCGAATCTTGTGGACCAGTTCTTGAAGACTGAGTGTAAAGCAGGCACTTCCAATGTACGATATATACCGAGAACTCTCGTCGTACGGTATACATAGCCGGCTACTATACAACGGCGGGCGTGTCAAAGACAGGCAATTTCCAAACCCCGCGTTCTGACTTTTCTACACTCCTAATCTACCTCCTGCCCTCGAGCCGCTAACCAGCTTCACCAGGAGATCAAGCCTCACACTCGTCGATATTCTCCGGATCTGTGATCGGCGGCGGCGCTTCTTTACCGGGGCTTGGTGCCGTGCTGCTGCCTGTTTGTTGCGCATCTGCAGGGGCGCTGGCACTGGAGCTGATTGAGGCACTGGCACTGGAGCTGATTAAGGCACTGGCACTGGAGCTGGTTGAGGCACTGGCACTGGAGCTGGTTGAGTCACTGGCACTGGAGCTGGTTGAGGCACTGGCACTGGGGCTGGTTGAGGCATTAGCGCCAGAGCTGATTGAGCCACTGGCACCAGAGCTGTTTGGGGCCGCATAGCCATTGTCGGGGCCTGTTGTGCCAGGGCAGCTGTCTGTTTGTTGCGCATCGGCAGGGGCACTGGCACTGGTTGAGGCACTGACACTAGAGCTGGAGGAAGCACTAGCACTGGAGCTGGACGAGGCCGCATATCCGTTGTCGGGGCCTGGTGTGCCGGTGCTGCCAGACGCTGCCGAGCTCGTAAATGAGGAGGTAGTCGTGCTTGGGGAGGAGGACGATGAGGGTGGGTTCGACGGTGGGGGTGGAGCAGCAGGGTTCACAGGTGGATTTGGCGGGCTTGCATTCGACGGCGGACTCGGGTTCGAGGACGATTTCCCTGCCCAACCCCGGCCGCCGGCAATAGGAGACCAAGCAGGCTCCTGGCCCGCAACCCAGTCGGAGATGGGTGGACTGACTGCATTCGTCCGTTCTAGGGTGTATGAACCGTCAGGGTACGTCGGCCACCCTTTGGCCGCATAGGCGGCTTGGTTGTTCTTGTATTGTTGTGTCGCTGCCGCTGCCGCGTGCTTTTGGTTGTTGGGGAGCGGGGGGTTGGCGAACCAGTTGTTTGGGCCTTGGTAGGCCTCTTGAGGAAGACCCTGTAGAGGGAATGCATGTCAGCGTTCAGGGCCGGAGCATGGTGGAGAGGTCCTGGGTGGAGAAGCTTACGTCGGCCCAGCACTTGGTGAAGAACCACCACGCTTCTTCCGGGTATTGATCTCCTTGCAGTAAGTGTTCAAGGCCTTCCATTTGCTGCGCCTTGTTGCGATCGATCTTGATGTCGCTTGGGTTGGTGCAGTGGGTGGGATCGGAAGGGTCAGTGGAGCAGATATCAGTGACCTTGAGCATCATATCTGATGTTCCATCTCGTTTCCAGAACGAGATGCAGACGTCTTGCATGCAGTATCCTGCAAAATGTTACTCGCGGTTCGGGTAGATCTTACGGGATGGTGACGGCTCGGTGGGAGACCTACGATCAAGACCAGCATACTTAAGGAAGTACGGATGAATGGCAACCTTGCTTGCACGAAAGGCATTGTCTGGTATGCCACAGGCGCTTTGGTTCGCATTGTCGTTGGCGCTGCCCCAAATGTCGGTATTTCCGTCGGGCGTGTTCAGTTGGCCGGCAGAGAAGAATTTCATGTGACCGTGGTAGAGACGATTGAAAGGCAGATCAACAGACCGGGGCCCATAGATGGCGGGAATAGGGTCACCGACTTCCGCAGGCTGACCGACCCACGGCTTACCGTTAGAGAAAGAGCCAGGGGCAGGAGCGACGTCTGGGTGATATTGAAGGGCAGGGTCCTGGCGGCGGATGACAGAGGAGGTGGAGAGATGGAGGAGGGAGAGGAGGAAAAGGGAGCTCGGAGGATGCATTGGAACGTAAGTGCAAAAGGGTGAAGGTTGATCAACAACTCCGGAGTAAAGAACGAATTGGTAACGTCAAGTAAGGCGTTGTTGGACCTAAAAGAGAGTGATAACCACGCAGTGGTCAGTTTGTAGAAAGCAAATAATGCAGATCAAAGAGAGACTGAGGAGCTTGACGGAACACTCAAAAGCAACAGGGACGGGCCGTTCATTTATACATCTGTCACCATCTATATGGCAGCGATCTAGGCTGGTCCCCTTAACAGTCTGCCTTTTGCCGTTTGCCCAGATCATTCCTTCATGTCATGTCGGAGAGGTAATCACGACAGTGTCACTGCAGCCGGAGCCGATATTATTCGTTTCGGCTGCCCCCTTGGTGGGAACATAATCGATCGAGTCGGAGATTCTACACCGATGCATGATGCCAGGGACCCCACGTTGAATCCTCACTCGTAAGAAGGACTTCACGAGCTAAGCGGACCGGTGTCACTAAGGACCTTGCGCGCCAACGAAGTTCCATCTCGAGCCTGCCGCGCACGGGAAGGTTGAAACGTGGTGGTGGAAATCGGCCTGGAATATAAATGACTGCCAATTCGTCCACCCCAGAACACTCCGTCGCATCAAGATTCAAGATGATTTTGGTTATAAGTACGGATTTCGGGGATGGACTCCTCCATATACATTGGCAGAACGGCACTCAGATGGAGTTTCAGGGTCGTATATGACTGCTACTACTTACCATCACTCGAACCACAGTGGGGACGAGGCGACCCCGAATACTATCTGTTTGAGAGTTCGAATTTAAGCCAGCATATTGCTCTTATTATTATTATTGTTGAATTTCCTTATTTATATGGAGGGCTTTAGAACAATAACAATCTCATGTTCATTTGCTTCAGGCAATGGAAGTGTGTGCTGCTAAGATAACGAAGTTGTGAATCAGTCTGTAGAAAGTTTTTCCTATTCATTTACACTATGTAGAGTATATATAGGAAATGATGACTAAGACATAAATAGAGACACTTAATAAGAGATGAGTAAGCAATAATATTACATTCTCTTCTACTGCACAGTCACAACAGTTCACTGATGTGAGTGCAGAGATTTGCTTGACATTCTGTAAAATTTTTATCTGCAATTTACATTCACATTATTTTATCTCACTTCACATCACTATTGTCATTCAAAAGTAACTAGAAGTGTAAATTATTGCTGTTATAACAATAAAATAAATTATTCACTGTCTATCTTGTCTGTCTATATCATCAATCACAACACTCTTAAAAAAAAGTTCTTTTCTTTTCTTTTAAGTTTTCAATCACACTTTAACTTCTGTTCACTTTTCTTGTCATACTTATCAATTTTTATTCACTCTACTATTATGTAAACTTTTCATAATTAATTCATAATGCATCACTAACAATTTATAGATCTTGTTAGATATATAACTCATGATAGCTGTGCTATTAGTGTGGTGCCACCTTTTAACAGGTTATGAGCTCAGGTTAGTGCAGTGGTAACTTGTGTAAAACAGTGCCTAGGCCACCTCTGCTGGTGGTTCAAGTTCATGGTGAGAGAGTAAGCTCAAAGGTCACAAGTTTGAACCACTGTCTGTGTGCACTCTTTACACCTGTGGGCCGGTCACGAGCTGATTGCAGGTTAGGGAGAGTGTTAGATATATAACTCATGATAGCTGTGCTATTAGTGTGGTGCCACCTTTTAACAGATCTATCTTTTAAGTCTGTATTCTGCATGATTTTGTCATTATTACTTTGTCATTAAATGCAAATAACAACAATTCAAATCATTACAAGTCTGCTCTTAATCACTTTCATAAGATCACTAAACAGTTCTGTCATGAAAAAGATGCAAAAACTTTCTTTTATAATATATTGTTATTTCTGTTTTGATTTAAAAGCTAACAAATCATAACATTGATTAAGCTCTCTGCTCTTAATGTTGCTTTTTTCTTCTTTATTATTAACTTTAATAGTATCATCATCACTATCATTATTGACAATACTTTTATTAACACTATAATTAATATTTTACTTTTAAGTCATCTTAACACTGCTCTTAATACATTGTCAATTATTTAACAAATTACTCTTTATATCTTGCTTACAGAAAATTAATTTAAAGATCATTTCTTATATGCTGCTATCATTATAACTTATATTTGTGACAAAGTCATCTCAAAAGAGTGTGAGCATTGCATATAGAGATTAAAGTCATTTATATTATATGTATAAACTGAGTATTATAATCAGTCATTGTTATTAAGATTGTATACAAATTATCATTAAGATAATTAAAGCAATTATTATACTCTATATTAGTGTTGTCTTATACTTATATAAAAGCTTGCTAATTATTCTAGATTGTTAGATATATAACCCACGATAGCTGTGCTACTAGTGTGGTGCCACCTTTTAACAGGTTATGAGCCCAGGTTAGTGCAGTGATAACTTGCGGTGCCTAGGCCACCTTGCCGGTGGTTCAAGTCCATAGTAAGGGAGTAAATGTGATAGGCACCCAAAGGTTGCGAGTTCGAACCGCTGTCTGTGCACACCCTTTACACCTGCGGTCCGGTCACGGGCCGATCGCGGGTTAGGGGGAGTGTTAGATATATAACCCACGATAGCTGTGCTACTAGTGTGGTGCCACCTTTTAACATAGATCATATTAAGTCTTTATTTTCTTTATTTATTAATTCAATAACATTTCATTATCAATAAGCTATCATTCTGTTCATCATCTTTATCATCATTATTGATGACATTACACTCTCTGTCAACTACAATTACTCATCAGCAAAGAATGTTTTAAGTATTGTAAATAAGTTAAAGATAATTGCTAAGATTCTTTATCATTAAGTTGAAAAGCTTAACATTAATGTGCTTGTTGCTTTACTTGCACTGCTATCTTATCTGCATCAGTTACATTCTTACTCATTATTGTGTCATCACAGTAAATAATAGTTTTGCTTCAGTTTATAGCTTTTTTTTTTTTAATAGATAAATAATTAATGAACTTGCTTTGCTTCTAATACTATTATTTTTTAATCTATAAGAATCTTTTTCTTAAGTCTCTTATGTAGATTATATAAGCTTATATTTCTTTTATAAATCATCATCAAATCACTATTAATCATTACTGAAGTTAAGACTTTTTAATCTTTCTTTTTAGCTTTACTACTTGTTCACTTTAACTTCAACTCATCATGTCATTGTTGCAAATCTTTATTGAGTCATTTTTAATCATTTAATTTTTTCTTAATATTATATAATGTTAAGACTTTCACTTTCTCTTAATTATATCTCTTTTCTGTCATAAATGTTAAAGTCAAGTCATCAACATTTCTTCAGCTTTTAATAGTTTTTTATAATGTATTCATTACATTATTTACTTTAATCAAGATCAATTTAAAAAAACAATGCTTTAATGTGTTTTTGAAATGTTTTGTAATAAGAATACAGATAAATTTACTCATTTATAACATTTTTATATCTTATAATATTATCTTCTGAGAAAGATCTTCTCTTTTCTTTATTAAAAGCTTATATAATTTTTTTTTTTATCTGCAATCTCATTCAGCTCAAGATATAATTGAGAGTTCTTTATAAAAAGATAATGATGACTCTTGTTGAGAAGTGCGGTGCTCTATCCGCATCCTTGACTCCTTTAGTCTTAGCGTAAGGGGCTGGCAGAGTCTTCTCCTGCCTTAGATGGCAGAGCTCCTGCTATCCATCGAACGATACCCCAAGTCGACTGCAGTCAACGTCGACGCATGAGATCCACTAGATAGGCAGATAGCACAAGTACCCATTATCCTTTCAACAGGTTATGAGCCCGGGTTAGCAAGAGGCTTCCCAGAGAAAGTGCAGACTGATCTAGTGCACACGGCCCTTGATACGC
>JAABUY010002859.1_pt1 | contig 19835 bp, 24 predicted proteins | sample 5560271 | NCBI WGS metagenome assembly JAABUY01 (sample SAMN10711886, study PRJNA513374) | rock metagenome | isolation source: Antarctica rocks | place: Antarctica: Victoria Land, University Valley
CACCAGTTGCCTCAACTGTTCATCTTCCTCCTTGCTCCACTTGCCCTGTGTGCAAGAGGCTGTGTGAGCAAACAGCCTGTTGAAGCCAGGGCTATGGGTGTCTGGCCCTAGGGTCAGATACATACCGTCCTGAATAGCTCCCTGCATAAGGTCCTGTTGTGACAGTCATCAGTGTGACCTTTTTACACCTATGCCTGTCTTGCTTGCCATGCGTCAATTTGCTGCTCAACATGTGCTATGCATCATGTGCACAATCATCAGGCAGTCACTGGCCCCCCTGGACGTTTCATATGTATTCATCGCAATGTAAGATTCATAACTTACATTGCGATGCTGTTACGCACATGCTCACGAACCGTAACAAGCTCTCATCGGTTGCAGGAAATATGCTAGCAAAGTCTGCTTGCCAAAATGCCAGGCTACAAACGCTTGTATTGTGCATGCGCTGCACTTTGTCATAGCAGAATGATCACATGTCAGAGTCTGCAGAACAAGCCCCTGTCTGACCTGATAGTTCAGCTCACTCAGCATCCTGGTCCCACACGCATACACAGACTTGTAAGTGCGGTGTGGCAGGCTCTGGGCAATTGTCTGCCAGGCCCCAGCTACATCCTTCCTGTTGCCAGAGGTCCTGGCTTTATTCAACAGCCAAGCAAAGTCATCTGAAGCCAAGCCATTGTCCTGTGCATATGTGAGGGCAGCTTGCTTCAGGGTGTCCTTCTCCTGCCTGGTGAACTTCCCCTTCTTCACGTCTGTCCTTGCCTGATTTGCTCGCCAGGAATTGATACCAGGCAGAGTGGAGCTGCTGGACTCTTTGGCCGTTGCTGCTCTAGCCTTCTTTGCCTTTGGCGTCTTGGCAGTAGCTGCTGCGGCAGGCACGTCAGAAGGTCCATCAGCAGCCTCTGCTGCTGCTGTGGCATCAACTTTGGATTTGCGCTTGCGCTTAGGCTTGACAGCAGGCTGCTCTGGTTCTTGTGCTTCAGCATGAGGAGCACCTGCCTCGACAGCATCTATCTGACTGTTGTCTACTGCTGTGGGCCGCTGGCTCTTGCTTGCACCGTCCTTGTGCTTGCGCTTCTTGGGCTTGACCACAGCAGCCATAGAAACAGCTACATCTGCTTGCTGGACCTCAGTTTCAGGGGCTGACTCTACTTCTGTGGCTGCAGCTGTGGTGTCCACAGCTGTGGTCCCCGCTGGTCTGGGCTCAACACTGGCGTCCTGCTTGTGCTTCTTCTTCTTCTTCTTCTTAGGCTTAACAGCAGGCTCCTGAGCAGGCTCAGCTTGTGCTGAGTTCATTTCAGGCTCAACAACAGCTGCTGATACAGCTGCGGGCTGCTGAGCATCCACGCCAGCATCACTGTGCCGCTTCTTTTTCTTCTTCTTCTTCTTGAGCTTGTCAGCGGGCTCCTCACGATCAGGCTGAACAGAAAGGTCCTCAGTGACAAGCAACTCGGGCTGGTCTTGTACGACAGCTGAAGCAGGCACCGCAGCATCCTCTGCTGAATCAGGCTGGCTGCCTGTGGCTATGTCCTCACTATGCCTCTCCTTCTTCTTCTTCTTCTTGTCTTTCCTCTGCTTGGGCTCGGTATTAGCATCCTGGGAGACAGCTTCAATCGGCTCTTGCACCATCTGACTCGCTACTGCAGCTTCTTCAGCTGGAGCATCAGTTGCCATGGTTCCAGCTGGGGACTCCGCTGCTTGCACGTCAGCATCTGAAGGTGACTGCTTGCTGTGCCTGCGCTTCTGCTTCTTGGCCTTGACAGCAAGCGGCTGAGCAGCAGGCTTGTCTGCTTCCTGCTGAAGCCGTGAGGGTCCAGGCTCATCGGATTCCTCCTCTGGCAGCTTAGCTGCTGCCTCAGGCTGTGAGCTGTCATCTGTAACACAGTAGACATCACTTGTGAGGTTGCATGTCATAGCCTGAGAAACTATGCTCACGGCTGAATGGCGTGTACCCACGCAGTAATGAGGCATTGAGGCAATGCAATGCCAAACGCTGTCATCACGTCTGATCATGTCCTGCCAACAAAAACATTATACCTTCGTTGAGCTTGCGCTTGTGCTTCTTTGGCTTCACGGCGGGCTCTCCAGCAGGTACAGGTGCAGCTGCCTCTGGTACAGCAGCATCAGGCTCTGGAGGCTGTGTTGCTGATGAAGGCAGCTGGCAGTTCTCTGCTTCCTTCTTGTGCTTGCGCTTCTTGGCCTTGACAGCAGAGTTGATTGGGCCACCATCTGAACGGTCCACCTCTGCCTGCTCATGGAGTGCAGCAGCAGTGCCTTGCAGGCTGCCTATTGCTGCATCTGTCTGCTGTCCGTGATTGATCTTCTGCTTGAACAAGATAACATGGGGATCAGGAGCTGTTTGCTCATGTCTGCTTGGCCCTGGTTCTTGGTCAGTGTCAGTTTGCATAGCAACAGGTGCCTCTGGTGGTGAGGGGGTTTGTGCTGGGCTGTCACTGGTTGTGGCAGGGCTTGCATGTAACATGTCATCACTGGCAGCAGGCCGCTGGTCTGGACCCTTATCAAGCTGGTCTCTGTCTGTTCCTGCTTTGCTGCTGGGTGCTGCTTTGCCAGCCTCAACAAGCATGTTGTCCCGAGTCAGTGCATCTGAACCACCCTGCACAGGGATGTCAGCTTGCCCAGCATCAGCAGCAAGCTGCTGCTTGGCTGCTCTGGATCTGGAAGGTAGCGCAGCACTGCCAGGCAGAACAGGGGATGAAGGACCATTTGGTGGTGAATCAAGGCTCTGGCGTCTTGTCCGACCCCTGGTCTGCATACCAGCTGTTGATGCAGGCAGAAGGGAGGCTGCTTCATCAGGCGAGCTTGACGTCTTGCGTTTTCTGATTGAGCGCGGACCCTTGGTGACAGCCAGGGGGTTGTCCTGAGATTTTGGCTTGGCTGATGGGCGTTTAGGCTGCATTCGTGTAGGCTGCTTTTTGCTGAGGCTTGCAGCGGCCTCGGCTAAGTCAAACAGGGACAGCCTGGGTTGAGATGGGCCTGCTGCCTCTGAGGTACCCAGTGACAGCACATCATCTTTTTCTACCACACTGCTGCGGCCTCTGCGTTTGCAACAAAGCACAGGTGAATTATTGACCTTTGAAGGCAGATGGAATGGCAGCACTGGTTGTACCAGACTATGCTGTATTGGAAGCTGAGTCTTACTTGTCGGACTTCAGAAAGGCCTTGAACTGGCTCTGCAGCTCCTTCTTATCCTCTGTCCTGCCTTGCTGACGTGCTACCTTGGCAGCAAACTTCTTGACCTACGGTCGCATAGCATTTCAGCCTCTAGTGTTGCCTCTAGCAGCTGTTCAAACTGCAGGCGGCGAGCTGAGGTGCACGCTTCACCTTGCTCCTGCGCAACTGGGTTCCGTAGTCCTTGAAAACTTTTTGCAGCACAGGAAGCCAGTCAACTTCGTCCGCCATCTCAGCGATTTGCTGGCAAGACCCTTGCAGGTGAGAGTCAGCAACAACACGCAGCAATAACTTGTGGGCTCTGATATTGTGCCCTCGCCTCTGTGGCGTCCGGGCAAGTTGGCACAGGATCAGCACCCTGGAGCACGTCAAGTTCCACATCTTCATCTTCTGCTCCAGGGTTTCGGGCGGTACGCAGGGCGTTTTCGGCAGCAGACCTCGTGGCGACGACCCAAGAAATATGTCACCGTTGTCCTATCACGCCTGATTCAGCTTCACTGTCACACTGGCTGTTGATTTCCTGTTCATCGAGGAAAGCATCTCATCTTGAATTGTCGGCAAACATCCAAACCTACATATGGCAGATGCTCTGAAGGTGAAAAGCACTCCCTGTGCGTACGTTCCAGCCTACCACGGGCACGCGTACCAAGGCCTATTTGCAATGCAGGCTCAAGGAAATAAGGCTTTTCAAGCCGGACAGTTTGAGGAGGCCATCAAGCACTTCACTGATGCGATCAATCTAGATCCTTCCAACCACGTTCTGTACAGCAACCGCTCAGCATCGCATGTGAGTGAACTTGCTTTTGTTCAACAGATCCCTACCAACTTGGCGAGCAGTCGCGTCAACTTTTCAGCTTGTCACTTCTATTGTCTGCCCGGCCACAGCATGTAGAGCTTTGTGGTATTGCAGGCCAGCCTCAGTCAGTATGATGATGCACTGCAAGACGCCGAGAAGGTGAGCTGTCATCACAAAGACATACGGGTTTTGGTTTTTTTGCTTTTGTTTCTTCAAGCTCGTCATATGACTTCACTGCTTCATTGCTTTAGGTAGTAGAGCTGAAGCCTGACTGGGGCAAGGGCTACTCAAGACTAGGTGCTGCCCACCATGGTCTGCAGCAGCTGGATGAGGCAGTGAGTGCTTATGAGAAAGGTAAACTGCACAGCCTTGCTCCTTCTTGAAGCGTTTGTTGCGCAGTCTAACCCCCTGTTCATTGAATGCACAGGGCTTACTTATGACCCACAGAATGCGGCCCTGAAGCAATCTTTGAGTGAAGCCAAGCAGGCTCAATCAAGGCCACAAAGAGGCGCTCCTGGCAATATGTTTGGCCCAGAGTTCATGGCAAAGCTGCATATGAACCCCCAAACTAGGCCCTTGCTATCACAGCCAGACTTCATGGCTATGCTGCAAGATATGGGCAAGAATCCAGCAAACATGAGCAAATACCTGGGTGACTCTCGGCTGCAGCAGGCCTTGTCAGTTGGCTTGGGCATCAACATGATGTCTGGCGACAACTTCAAGAAGGAACAAGGCATGAACGGGGCTGGTGCATCAGCCACTGCAGGTCAAGAAGCCGAGGAGGAAGATGATGATGATGACAGCATGCCAGTGAGTTGCCTCTCTAGCTAGCATTTATGCGCTGGTTTCCCTGCCGTATACCAACAGCTCATCAAGCCATGCCTTGAGCTTGAAGTGGTTTCAACCTGCATAGATCCACCTGCTTCAGTACATGTTTGCATCACATGCCAAGACTGCACATGGAGACTTTGCACCGAGATTGTTAGCAAAGTTCGGACATCAGAATTAATGTACAATCACAACACGTACTACATTGCTTTGTGCGTTTCACACACTGGGAGTTTGTGCAACAGCAAGAGGAAGCTATGACACTTAATGAGCGTCTTTCTACTTCACACGGCTCAAGATTTGTGCTACACACTGCACGCCATTTGTGCTACTTGTTGTGCGATACTCATGTGACTATGTGGTAATGCTCACCGCCATCTGGCTGGCTGACCTCCAAGCAGTGTGTACTTGTGTACCCAACACACTGTCAAACACTCATGCTCAGTGCTTCTTGGACAGTCGGCTGGTCATTGTGCTAGTACCCATGACAGTACGTGTAGCAAGTGGTGGTGTGCATGACAGGACCTGCAGCCAGCTGAGCCCATAGACGCTGCTCAAGCTGCACCCGCCAAAGCTGCACCTGCAAAGCCTAGTAAGCCTGCTGAGCCAGAGCCTGAGTCTGAGGAGCAGCGTGAGCAAAAGGCCAAGGCGCAGCGCAAGGAGCAGGCCTTGAAGGAGAAGGAGCAGGGCAATGCAGCCTACAAGGCCAAGAACTTTGACGTGGCTATTGGTCATTATGACAAGGCTTATGAGCTGTATGATGAGGACATTTCGTTTCTCACAAACAGGCAAGGTCACAAGTATGCATGCGCGCCATGTGGTGCACTATGGTTTGGTGAGGCATGATAACTGCGACGTTCTGTAGACGCACATTGGTGTGCTCATCCTGCATGCGAGCCCACTCCCATTGAGCCCTTTGTATCACATCTGCTCAGCTCATACCCATACCTACCTGCATGCTTTCCTGAGGCAGTCTGCACCTGCAAGAAGAATTACCTCATCCGCCTCTGCAGCTATTTTGCAGCCAATAAAGCTGCAACACACATTCACTGATTTGCAATCTTGTGACGCTGCTGATTTGACCGCCTTTGTTGGTGCAACAGGTGCACAGCTTTGCACATACACAGGGCTGCCAACTTGACAGCTGCTATTGGTGTACAGGGCTGCAGTGCAGTTTGAGAAGGGTTCATATGAGGATTGCATAGCTGACTGCGACAAGGCTGTTGAGCGTGGCAGGGAGCTGCGGGCTGACTACAAGCTGGTTGCCAAGGCATTCACCCGCAAGGGCAACGCTTTGGTGAAGACTGACAAGCTGCCTGAGGCCATCTCTGTCTATCACAAGGCTCTCACAGAGCACAGGTAATGTGTCCCATGCATCAGCAACTGAGCAACCCATCTGTACGCATACATCACCTGCAGGGAAGCGAAAGGTCGAATTTTGCAGCTGTGACATGACTGTATTGCAAGACAGCAGAAGCGTCCGACCATCAATGCCTTGGCTGCACTGCTCCCCCCCGACACTGTCTTCCATAACTTTTGTGAAGCAGGGCATTTGATGATACAGACTCTTGTGCGGGCCAATGGTGGTTTTGTGACTCAATTGCAGGTATGCTGACATTTGTGTGAAGCAATGGTGACCTTGTGATGCTCATGCAGGAATGCTGACACCTTGAAGCGGTTGCAAGACACAGAGAAGCTGCTGAAGGAGAGGACAGAGGAGGCATATGTCAACCTGGACCTCAGCAATGAGGAGAAGGAGAAGGGCAACCAGGTGAAAACAGATGACCTGCATCTTTATGCTGTCTGGTAGCCTCTGTTCTGACTGCATGATGCAATGCATGAATGTTGACATCAAACTCTGCCATTCGTCTCTGGCAGCTGAGAAAGGTTTTGGAAGTGTTTCTGTGATGCCTCATGTGTTGTTGTGATTTCTCTTCTCTTCATGCCCTGCGGTTCCCCATTCTGCTTTGCTGATTAGCCTGTGCTGGTTGGGAGCTGCAATTGTCTGGACCTTGCTGTCACTATAAGGTAAGCTGTTGTTGTAAGCAGGCTTTCAAGGAGCAGAAGTACCCAGAAGCAGTGAAGTTCTACACTGAAGCATTGGCTCGAGGCCCACCCAAGGTCAACCCTGACGCACACAAGCTACACAGCAACAGAGCAGCATGCTACACCAAGCTAGGTGCATGGGATGCTGGTCTGAAGGACGCAGATGAATGCATCAAGCTCAAGCCAGACTTCACCAAGGGTTATGTTCGAAAGGTACTGCCGTATGCAGGCTGCATGTCGCATACTGCAAAGGGTGTAACTCAGCAAGGTTTTTGTGCCGTGTCAGGTTGGCTAACGTTGCCTGATACTTGACAAATGCTGACAACTGTCCATGAGGTGCATTTGCCGGAGCAAAGTCATTTGCACAGGCTCAGATGTCGAGCCGGTACAGCTCAGCGTGTCATCTCACCTTCGTTGTCACATTTCGTTTCTGTTGTTTTTCAGGGTCATCTGCAATTCTTCATGAAAGAGCATGAAGAGGCCATGAAGACGTATGAGCTAGGCCTGAGCTATGACAAAGATAACCAGGAGCTGAAGGAAGGCTTGATGCGCTGCCAGCAGGCCATCAATAAAGTACGTTGCTGTTCTCTGTGTGTGCAGTTGCCACTGCTCAGCCATTGGTCATTCTGCTATCATTGCAGAATCTTTCTTTCCCTTAGCAACATTGAGCACATCATCTTGTTTCTTGCTGTCTCTGTCCATGCCAAAATGTGTTTGCCTGTGGGGTACAGTCAGCAACATGCTGCTGTGTTAGCTCATCTTGTGTGCAATGCAGTGATGCCTGTAAATTTGCTGGTCTCGTCTGTGACTTATGCTGACCTATGACTTGTGGCTCGCAGTTCATTTCTGGGGATGCTTCTGAGGAGGAGCTGGCACAGCGAAGAGCCAGAGCTATGAGTGACCCAGAGATCCAGAACATCATGACAGACCCAGTCATGCGGCAAGTGCTGCAAGATCTGCAGGAGGACCCTAGGACAGCGCAGAAGCACATGCAGCAGCCAAAGATACGTCTGAAGTTGGACAAACTCATCAAGGCAGGCATTGTGCGCATGGGCTAAACCTTTATCACTAGCAGGTTTCATGCTTGCTTGTCTGGAATACAAGCAGTGGCGCGCAGTACATTACGCCTAGCATAGTATGGGAGTGGCATACCAGCAAATGCGTCAAAATGTGCTGTTGCAGTAGTTCCTGAGTCATGGCTTTTGCAGACAATGCTCAACACGTACTTTGTTTGTTGTACGCGTGCTGTGTAAGCTAATGGTGCATCCGCACATGCATGCGTAAGTTCCAATGAATTGCAGACAGGACTTGAAAAAAGAACTATCAAACCATAATTTTTGAACATTTTGGTTGTATAATAATATGCAAAAAATAGCCGGCCCTTCAGATATGCGTTTCATGTTAGCTTGGCCGAGCGGTCTAAGGCGCCAGCTTAAGGCGCTGGTCCGAAAGGGCGTGGGTTCAAATCCCACGGCTGACACTGCCTTTTGGCTTGGTAGGGAGTTATATATATTAGTCTGACTGGCTACTGACCATTTGCCATATTCCCGTGGTATTTATGTAAGGGCTTACGAGTAGATGAAGTCCGACTTAAGTGCAGCTGCATACATTGCCGTGTTTGGAGAGAATCGGCGCAAGCGTATGGTGCGACGCAGTTGCCACGAAGGCAATACTGCTGATCACTCAAGGGAAGGTATGAACGTTGTGGCGCGCGATAGCGCAGCTCTGCATACGAGGAAGCAAATGACACGCACGAAGCGTTATGCGCCAGTGAAGGGTAGCAATTCAAACTAGTCCTCCTGAAAGCAAAAGCACCTGGTTGATCTCTGCAAGCAAGAAGCACTACAAGCTCTGCGAGTGGAAGCGGCTGTCCCAACCAGTCCAGGTCAGCAGCCACATGCAAATCTGGATGTATGTGGGTGATACAAAGGAATGGCTGACCTTGTGTCAACTTTGGATACCCTCGCAACAGAAAACCCAAAAGAAACTTTGTTTGCTGACTGCTATGAATGCTTATGCAGACCTTGAAAAACGGTTTGCATTCAGCAGCTGGTGGGCATAGTGCAATTCTGCACATCTTATGCCTGTCAGGCAATCCTGTTGGGTGAGACCGCTCACATCAGTATGCAGACAATACATGTTTGAAGCAGCCATGCATATACATGGTAACTGCCCTTGTCATGCAGCTTGTGATTGCTGGCCACCATGCAACTAGTGAGTGATACAAGCTTGTCCGGTCATCGTCAAATGGCAGTTTGTCCCAGTCAGCATAAGCTTGTCCCAATCATCAGGGATGCCGGCAGCAGCAGCAGCTAATCTTGACCCAAGCTCCCTGGCCCCAAGCTCCCTGAACCCACGCTCATTGAATCCCCAAGCTCCCTGGCCTCAACCCCCCTGAACCCGCAGCCACAACATACATAGGCAGTAGCAGCAGCATGAGCAGCATGTTGAGACAGCAGCACATGCAGTGGCCACACTCCATGCAAAGGCAGCAGCATGCAAAGACATCAGCAACAGCAGTGTGCGAAGGCTTCAGCCCATGCAGTGGCCACACTACATGCACAGGCAGCAGCATGCAAAGGCAGCAGCAGCAGCAGCAACGGCATACCAAGACAGTTGCAGCAGCAGTATGCAAAGGCATCACCAGCAGCAGCATGCAAAGGCAGCAGCCCATGCAATGGCCACGACGCATGCAAAGGCAGCAGCATGTAAAGGCAGCAGCATGCAATGACCACAGCACATGCAAATGTAGCAGCATTGTACAAAGGCATCATGCAAAGGCAGCAGCAGTAGCAGCAGCATGCACATGCATCAAGAGCATGCAAAGGTAGCAGCCCTTGCAATGGCCACAGCACATGCAAAGGCAGCAGGAATGGGGAGACAACATACAAAATACAGGCTTCTTGCATCTGCAATGTGACAGCCTCCATGCCATTATTGTACATATACACTGCAGGCATTTCCAAGCCTGAATGCGAGCAGCCTCACTCAGCTGTACTTTAGCCTGTGCACAACCCCCATAGACAGCTCCAGCACCCCTCAGCTGTGCCAGCAAGCAGTAGCAGATCTAATATTCCCTCCATTGATTGCCTTGCCACTTGTTGTTGTGTATCATAGCAAGCGTCAAGATCACCTTGTCATTTTGAGCAGAAATTTCACATAATTAGACACTGTACTGCAATACAGCTGTGACGATTAGGATAATATGTAGATGTCTTTCAGGTAGAGCACAAACTGTTTAAACTTGGTGTTGTTTCCCTCGCTAGGTTTTGAGGGAAGCACCACTCAAGTTTGCATGTCTTATAGTGTATACTAGTCAATTCTAATTTACACATTCATTGACCTAAAGTCATGGCAAACGCCGCTTGTACAGTTGACTAGGCTTGGTGCTAACAATAATGACAATGTTCTTCCCAAAATTTGAAACTTGTGACTGTATCAATGATGACAATTCCAGACACAACTGCAAGCTTACTTGTGCTTATGTTACGGTATCAAAATTTGCTTCAATGCAGGGTGACAAGCATGAAATGACATTGATGTTCGTAGCACGTTTACGAGCATCACCTGCAGCCCTAGGCCTAGTTGCCATCTCACTCTTTTACCTTGGCTACAACCTACTTATGCACTTTTACACAGTACTACTGTACAGTAACTGCACTAGTGATTACCAACTCGCTACCAAGGTCTTACCAACCACACTACCATGGTGACTGCCTCACAAATTCACTACCATGGTGATGCCTTGGTAACACGATTACTAGGGTTGGTAAACCCTCCCCCCCCTTTATTCGTAGTGTCTATACTTTTTAGAAGAACTTGTAAATATGTAAATAGGTACATTGGAGGAATTAACTACAGCACTAATTACTAAACCATCAATTGGCAATTAACCCTAGGCTGTAAATGCTGTAAAAGGGCTATTTAGGCTGACAGATAGGGTCTGATCTCAAACGTTTATAAACAATTAATTAAAACAATGCATTACTAAAGGGGCTGTTTTGTAAAACGATTACTCACTCCCAAACCCTATGCTTCATGACAAACTCTGACAAATCACAGAGAAAACCCTATGGTCAGTGGTCTGCCATGCAAATATATATATGTGTATTTGCTTAACCGACTACCGCTTGGTAATATCATCATGAATGGCAACCAAGTAGTTGCATGGTGGGGGCGATACAGAAGTTACCGTCAGCCACCCTTAGGCGCGTGCAATGCTTTCTGCAGTTCAGGCTTGGGTCTCATAGTCTATATGTTATTGGCCGTTCTGCCAGGAATTCCTTTGAAGCCAACATGTTGCCAGGGAACACGGTATGCACATATTGCGGTGGTGTTGCTGCTGCAGATGAATTGCACATGACTCATGCACGTCCAATTCTTCGGCCACATAGGCAGATATTATGCTGCTGCTCTTTGGACACCAGGACTTTGAGGTCTCTGCACAGCAGGATCTCATGCAGGATCCAAGTTTTTTGTTGGATTGTCAGATGACGATCCTTGTCGAAAAATTGGATTCCACTTTGCCAATGCAGGTCAAAAGCTAATTGCAAGCGCAACAGCTGAGCCGGGTGCATTCGCGCAAGAGGACTATTTCTGCGCTTTGCATCACACACAGAGCCTGCTGTTCTTGAGCTTGCAATTTGTCTGCCGTCAGCTTTAGGGAGTAAGACGTTGTGGAGAGTGTGACATGAACAGACACAAGCCTCCCTGGTGGAGTCAGCGCACGGCGGGATGCCCCATCGGGGCTGTCGTGTGTGTGCATCCAATAGATTCAGAAGGTAGCCTGACGCCTGTTGTCCTACTTAGAGCCCTGCAGCCAGTTTATCGTCACGCAGGGGGGTGTGTTTTCAGGCAGAGAAGACCTTCTGCTGTCTCGTAACTCGGTTGCGGTTGTGCGCCCCTCTGCGGTTGAACCAAAGCCGTAAGTCGTTGTGGGCAGTCGTCAAGTCCCAGCCCGAAGTAGAAGTACCGTATCAGGGACTATAACTCACACTTTGTGCAGAGGTGAAGAGCATAAGGTTGACTATGGTTACGGAGCTGATACGACCACAAACAATGTCCATGACAGAACTGTTGAGCCTCTGCTGCACAAGTTTGTGGAGGGCTACAACATCACTGCAATTGTGTTTGGGTCCACAGGTGCTTGCTTGACCTCCTGTGCACCTGATCAGGGCTGCTGCTGTGCTGGCCAAGCAGCAGACAGACTCTTTACATGTCTTTGACTGCTGCAAACACTGTTTTTGCAAGCTTATGCAGGGACGACAATCAGCGCACAGAGTTTGTGATTAACTGTATTGCTGCAGGGACTGGAAAGACAAGCTTGCTCGAGGGCAGAAATGGTATTGCCATTGATGATGATTCCACAAACACTCCTGGTCAGGAAGGCCTTGTTCAATTGATCAGTGCTTCCCTATTTGACTTGTTGGAGGAGAAGCAATTGACAACAGGTTTGCTGCAAGTCACAGCCCAGAATTGTCAACACATTTCAGTGCTGTTTCATTCCAAGACGTGCCTGTGAAAGAGCTGTACCCTACACCTTGGTTGAAACAGCAAAAGAGATGCAATTGCAAACGAGCTTGCCTTCCGCAAATCAGGGCTGTTGTGCTTTCCTTCTGAAAAAGTTGTGAGACAGCACTCGCCAACAGAGACTGGGCAGCTGTGCATCATCTCACAGCCGAGATCCTCCTGGTGGCATACACATGTAAATATCAATACGCATATAGGGCATACACCCACTTGCTGATGCGAAGCATAGCAGTTGTTTGCAGGTGATAAGATTACAGCAAGGAGGCGGTCATATCAAGCCAGGAGCTTTGAGTACTTTGTGGATTGCACCTATGTTGAGCTTTTCAATGAGTCCTGCAGCGACCTCCTCAGACCAGGTGAGCAACAATGCTCAGCTCCAGCGTGGCTGCTGTCATGTATCTACGTGACTTGCATTCGTGTGACCAGCTTCTAAGGCCAGAAGGATGTGAGCAGTCACCTTCCTGTGAACAGTTTAGAGATGTATAGATGTAGAGATGTATAATTACTCGTGCGGCTGCTTTCAGCGTCCTTTACACCTGTAATCAGCCTGGTCATTGCAACATAGATGATTGCTGGTAAATCACCTGCCATGTGAGACTGCCGCCGCATGCTGTATAATCAACCAACAAAGCCTCCACAGCCTTCCCAACATCAGCAGAAACAGCATCATCCTCCTGAACTGGCAGCAATGCACAGCCTTTACTCTGCTCTGCATGATCACTTTCCTTCTGCAGAGGGGCAACCGGTGAGTAAGCTGGCAGTGGTGGAAGATCCTGAGGGGTGGCACGTGGCAGGACTCAGAAGCCGGCTGGCCAGAAATTCAGCTGAGTTGGCGCAGATCTTTGAGGCAGGCTGCCAAGCTCGCGACCATGGCTACATGGACTTGGGCAGTGTTCATGAGAGGACTGCCGCAATCTTCACAATCAGGCTGGCCCAGTTCAACCCTGCTGTTGATGCAGAGGATGAGGATGCAGCAACGGTGGGGCTGTCAGCTTGAACTGAGAAAATTACTGTCACACAGTCAAGTGCATCTCCATGTTGGTGTGCAGGCCACATCACTGCAGCACTTACACAAGCAAGGATGGTGCATGCTGCATGCTGTGGTAGCTATCCTCTACATAGCAAGGGACCCTGATGAAATCTTTGGCACTTTCTGTGCTCATAGCCCATCGCATACTGCAGATGTCAGGGCATGCTTGCTTGTGCAGGTTGCCTCACCACATCTGAGACACGTTTCTCAGGATCTTGAATCTTCAATGACGGCGTCTCAGCTACCTTCACTCGCGTTACAGAGGCCTGTGTCAAATCATCAAACTGCTGTGCTCTCTTGTCTGCTGATACCTGGTTTCCTGATGCATCTTCAAGGAGTCGCCAGCAAGTCATCTCCACAGGACCCAAGCAATTGCTCATTCAGGTTGACTGCCAAGTATTTGAGGGTGTCAAAGTGGCATCTGAACACGTAGCCATAAAACAGGGATCTGCAAAATCTAACAAAGCTACAAAATTAGCATGCCACTGGCGTCACCAGAGTCCTGCAGAGTCACGCATGCGTGTCTGTTCTGCGCTTTGGTCTTATAATGGTGCCGGCTGCATGTGCAGGTTTCCCGGCTGCATCTGGTGGACATGGCAGGGGCAGAGAGGCTGCTGGTGGACCCAGAGCTGCTGCGTCAGAGAGAGGGCAGTCAAGTCAACCAGTCCCTCCTGACCTTTGCCACCACTCTGCGCAAGCTGGCACAGGGCAACCCCTCTCACTCCGTCAACCAGGACGCCTCTGTCCTCACCAAGCTGCTGTCAGGTATACACACCCTGCCAATGCAACTTCTACAGCATGCACAGCTACACACAATTGGCGCCACCACATGCAGGCAATGCACAGGAAGCCCAGTGATCTGGTGGGTGCTGACTCCATCACTAATCCATCACTAATCCATCACTAATCATTAGACTTCACTACGCAGAGCTTGCGCCAATGCTGGCCAAATGCATTGATTGCATGTGAGTCAGACAATTCGTCGGGCTGGATCTCTTGCAGATAGCAGCTGAGGCTTGTTAGAGTGTGTGTGCAGAGACCCTAGGGGGTAACTGCCTGACGACCATGATAGGTACAGTCAGGCAAGGAGAGTGGGACAGGAGCTTGGCCACACTGAAGCACTTAGTGGCTGCACAGCAGGTGCACTTCCCTCACATACAATGTCACCTCCTTCACGCTGTACAATTACAATGTACATGCTTGTGAAAATGCTACGATGCAGAACACCAGCCTATGTGCATAGTAAGTTGCGAGGGCCTCATAATAAGCATGTTGCATATGTCTGGAATATTGATTGTTTGCAGGCACCAGATCGTTTGTGCAGGTGCCTCTTGGCTGCCCATGCACCTGCCAGCTGGATAATCAGCCCTAACATCTGCAGAATGATGCACAAAGACCAGAGCATGCCTGCCAGCGTGCCAAGCAGAACACCTTGTTGATGAAGACAAACCAAGCAGTACTATTCTGCTGCAAACATAGAGACAGCAGACAATGGCTGTGCTGCACATGTTTCTGGGTGCGCAGGTGTACAACTACCCAGTAGTGAACCACGGCAGGGTGCGTGGCTTGCTACAGCGGCTGCGCAGCCGGCTGTTGCACCTGCAAGGGGAGCGCTCCGCCTTACAGCAACAGCTCATACAGCTTCCTGTAGAGCCTGACGACAACCAGGCACCCCTCAGAAACAGGGTATGCCACATGCATCTACCTCAGGCCCAGTTTGTGTGCGCCTCGTGAGAGCATCTAACAGCACTCAATGTATGTCAGGCAGTCAATGGCAGAGTCAATGTGCCAAGTATGGGTGCCTTGTGCTGCTGACCCTCATTCACACGCTGGCCATGACCTTGTCAATAGCCAGGTGCATTATTGCAGCAGCTGGTCAAGTGACAAACGGCAAATCAGCCAGTTGCGCTGTGGTGATCAGCAACTATCGCTGTCTGTAGCTGTACAATGATTACAGCAGCAAGCCTGCATCAGGACAGTCAGTTATGCCAGCAGTATGTACAAGCATGGCATAGAGGCCTGATTTGAGCTTTGGCTGCGTGGTGATGCAGATAAGGGGTCTGCAGGCTCAGCTGGCAGATGCAAGGCAGGAACAGAAGGAGCAAGCAGCTGACAAGGCTGCGCTGCAAGCACGCCTGCAAGCAGCCAACGACAAGTCTACTGCCCAGGATGCGGAAAAGGGCAAGCTGCAGGCAAGTGGAGCTTTGCTCTTCCCGGCTATGCTGCCCATGCGCAATGCATTGCATTGCTTCTGATCCTTCCTGCAGAATGTACCAGCTTGTGTTGCACGTGTTGCAGTGATGCTGCAGTGACTGGTGACTGTCAGTACTGAGAAGGCAGACTTTCCAAATGCTCCAGGTTTGTGGTGACTGTCAATTTTGCTGAATGTCATGGTTTGAGTATAGGAGGAACTGATCAAGTCTGAGGAGGAGCGTTTGACAGTGAGCCAAGCTTTGCTGACCATGCAACTGGACCTCAACAAAGCACAGGTCGGATTGAACTGTCTCAGTTTGAACTGTCTCAAATGTACACCAGTCTTACCTTTGCATTGTACACAGTCATTGCTGTTGCTGCAGAGCAGTTGCACCTGCTGTGTGCATGTTGAGTGACACTGAGAAGTATGATGTGCAGACCAACGGCCTGGTTGCCATTTTGCGGACAGGCACACATGCTTGCCAAGCATTGCACAGGGCAAGTGGACAGCAATGACCACCATGCACAATGTTTTGCAACCACTTGTAGACGTACACGAATGACACCCATGCATTGTAGTACTCAGCTGACTTGCATGACATGCAGCATTTAGCCACTCATCTCCATCAAGATTTTTGTGCCGCTTTCAACATGCCTGCCTTTGCCACAGGAGGAGGCAGAGAACACCAAATTTGCTCTGGAGCAGAAAATCCAAGAACTGGAATCGAGATCTAGTTCATCCAGTAGCTCCTATGTGTCTACTCCAAGCAGTGGACAGGTGCGGCAGACTGCAGCACAACAGCAGCTGCTCCTGCAGCAAGAAGAGCAACAGCAGCTAGCACAGCAGGAGTTGCTGAAGCAGCTGGCACAGCAGCAGCAACAGGCCGCAAATGCGCAGAAGCAGAATGAGGAACTGCTTGTGAGCAGGTGTGTTCCATACAACGTTCTGCTTGCTGCGACCATCGCGTGGGTACTGAAGTAATACCTGTTATCACAATGTACTTACTCGGTGTTGACTGTTCTTGCACTTATGCTGTCAAGTTCTGCTTTCAGCAGGTTTGAAGCAAGAGTCTATTTGTAGGGTCTCAAAGCAAAAGGCCAAATTGCTACTTGTCATAGTGATACACAACAAGACTGTGCTCCCTGCAGCATGACACCAAGCTGCAGATGCATCATTAATGAAAGATCAGGAAAGCTACTATTGGAGTGAGATCTTGCTTTTGGCAGGTCTGAGATGCAAGATACAGTGGCAGACCTGCGCGAACAGCTTCAGAACCAGGCAGGGCAGTTGGAGAGGGCTGCAGCCCTAGAGGGTAACATGCTAGCACAGCAGCGTGAGGCGGACAGTTTGCAGAGCCAACTGCTTGAACAGCAGCAGGCCAATGATCACCTGCAGCGAGAGGCCACTTTGGCTCATATCCAGCTGGAAGAATCAAGGGAGGCATTCAGAGTCCGCATTCAGCACTGCATGCTGGAGGTGTGCTCCCAAGCACCTCCTGTGTGACTACGTGCTCGTGTACAACAGCTGCGTCGGTAGGAAGAAGCTTATATACCTTCTGGTCAAGGACTCAACAGTCTGCATTGTGTACCAAACCAGCAGGCCGTCCTGCATGAACCTGTGCAAGCAGACATGCACAAGATGATCAGCATGTCAAGCACTTACTGTCTGACAGAATCTCACGCCTGGCAACCTTACGCTACATTTGCAAGAACGGTCTAAGTAAGACCTCATCACTCATTCTGGAGGGCAAAACTTCAAGACGCTTGATCAATGATGCAGGCAGGAGATCTGCAGAAGGCGTGTGCAATTGCCAGAGATGATCCAGGCACTGACCTGGTGCCGACTCAAGCTGACTTCCAGGAAAGGGTCCAGAGCCTGGCTGCCCAGCTTCTGCAGGTGCTTATCACCTCATCTTCCTTTTGCGTTGACAACTTCCGTTTTTTCATTTTGTACTGAGCCTGCATGCTGCATTTTGTGGCCTCAATGCAGTGTCTATCACGCCCTTGTCATGCTGTGCAACGGCATCATTGCTGCTTTCAAAATTGCAGTACACAGGCAGCTGCCGCCCCCAGATAACTTGTGAAAACGCAAGCGCATAATATAACAGTGAAATGCGGGTTTAGCCAACAGGCATCAGGTGCATGCAGCGCAATTCAGGTCCCTCCAGACAGGCTGATTCTGAGCACAATGAGCTGATCTTTGCATTCGTTTGATGCAGGTGCAAGCACAGAAGGATGCAGATGCAGCGCACCAGATGAAGGAGGTGCATGCACGTCATGCCAGCCTACGGCACTCCCTCAAGGCCTTGCATGCTGCTTACACCCAGCTCAGGTTGCGCCTGGAGGATGTGGTAGGTCACATACTGACTCCATACGCCCATTTTGTTAACTTGCTTATGTTCTTGCTGTTTCAGGAGGCCACGGTCCTAGTTGTCTAACTGAAAAAGCTGCGTTGTAGAGACTGCAGCAGGAGGTTAACAACTCTGCTGTTTGACAGGCATCACATGGAAGGTAGCCTGTGATCACTGTGTAATAGTCTCTTACACTGCTCAGCTCTTTGTTGTACTGCTATGGCAAATTCGATCTGTGTGAATGTTGTGATGCTGACAATGGATGACACACATGCTGGTGATGTGCAGGGTTGTGTAGGAGACAGTGCATTTGTTTCTTGATCCCGTTCTTTATAACTTTGCTGTGCACACTGAGACTGAGTCTAGTCTTGCATACGTCAGCTGCAAGATATTTTGTTGTTGCTCAAGTTCTCCCAAAGTGGCAGTGGTTTCAGCGTAGTTTGCAATCTCTGCAGACTCTGGCACTGACAGGAGATGGTGACATGACCATAGAGCCGCAGTAGCACGAGGAACACTTTTGTGACTTGGTACTATTGATGAGGCAGTCATTTTGGAGTGAGTGCATGCGGATGCCTCACAGGGTCAGAGCGGCATTCATGAGGACGAGGTCTTGGGTGTGAGTCTGGATGTCACCCTTGCTAAAGAAGAGGCGGCTGAACAGGATGTGCTGAGCCAGCTGCGCCACAGAGCAGCCAGCCTAGAGAGGGACCTGCTGCAGAGGTCTTTGGATGGCTTGGCACCTAACAGCAAGGTGCAATGCCTTCACACACTCTCTGCGTCCTGCATCAATGTGCAAACTTCACTTGTGTTGGCATTGATCCTCATGTCTGTATGTGCAACTTTCATTGTATACAAATCAAACAGTTTGTAAAGTATAAATCTTGTGTCCTGCTTTTACAACGCAATTGTTGTAAAGAGATATACATATATTCCGGTTGCACATAGGGTTACACTGTGCCTGCCACTCCAAAATCAGTTTGATTACTGTTGGTTGTGACACTGTCATAATGTGTCCATCAATCCAGATACTGCTGACACAAGGGGCCATTTTCTCTTGCCTGTGTTTGTAAGCACTGGCTGCTTCCTCCATCCCTTGTGACTACCATGCTTGTCTTGGCAGGTGCTCTGCTCTCTAGGTCTTGGAACCCTGATTTGCAGAAGCAATGCACTTGTTGTCCTTGAAGCTCTGAAGCTTGCGTACAGGCTGTCAATCGCATGATGCGGAGGGTGACATCTGAGAAGGAGTACAAGCCCCTAGCCAGCGTCGACCACCACAAGCTGCAGGCCTTGGACGCTGACAACAGGCGAGCTCAGCAACGTGTACACGTGGATACTAAGGCAGCTTGTGAACATGTGTTGATCATGACACCATCCACATCTGCATACCCTGCACTTCTGCTTGTAGTCACCGGCCACTTGGTGATGTCGGTGCTGCAAGAATCAATCAACGTTACACTGGGCACTGCACTTGAAATCAGCCAAGAGGTGTTGCTTTCTGCTACAGCCGTTTGACCTATCGTATTTTGTTACCAGTTGGTAAGCCTGCTTGTGCCGGCTGACTTGCAGCTGCAGTCATTGCAACTCAGAACTGTCAGTCAGAGTCTCTTGCTGAGATTGCCCAGATGGAGTCAGAGAGACTGTGATGCTGAACACAGGAGGATGCAAGATGAGCTGAGCAAGCTGCGGCGGGAGAAGCTCAGGAGACAGACCTACTCCTTCAGAGACAGCAGGTCGCCGGTCTCAGCATCTGACACTGCCACTCAAAACAGCTTGCAGCAGTCAGCTTACAGGCACAGGCAGAATGAGCATGAGAGGGTGGTGAGTGAGATGCAGCACTTGCAGCAAGAGGTGGCACGCCTGCGTCAGGAGAGAG
>JAABUY010002860.1_pt1 | contig 19830 bp, 18 predicted proteins | sample 5560271 | NCBI WGS metagenome assembly JAABUY01 (sample SAMN10711886, study PRJNA513374) | rock metagenome | isolation source: Antarctica rocks | place: Antarctica: Victoria Land, University Valley
GACCTGCACTCGCGTCTGCCCATCGACCCACCTCGCTTCGGCCCTCAGTCCGTCGGCACCCAAATGCTGCTCGGCTACGATCACCTCGTCGGGTGAGGGCTACTTTGCGGCTCCTGACACCAATGTTAGGTTTGGGCCTTGTAGGCATGACAGTTCTCCTTTGATTGTTTTGTCTCGGGAGAGCCGCTGAAACGATTCGTCGTAAAAGTGCCCGCCCAAGACCGGAGTGCAAATGCACCCCTGCTTGTCGCGGGTTCACGCACGTTGTGTGGTGAACAGAGCCTCCCTCGGTGGGAGGTGGCCGGGCTTACCTATACCGGCCTGCCCTTTATCGACTAGCGTTATTCTGGCACAAGCTATCGGGATCATGCTCACGATGTCCTCCAAACCGCTTTCGGCAGGCCAGGCGCGGACGTACCACGCACGGGAGTTCGCGTCGGAGCGGCAGAACTATTGGAGCCGCGACCAGCAGGGCTTCAGCGAGTGGCAGGGCAGGCTTGCCGAGCAGTGGGGCCTCTCAGGTTCCGTTGGCAATGACCATTTCGCTCGCCTGAGCGAAGGCCAGCACCCGTTTACCGAAGAGCAGCTTGTGCGGCATCAGGTTTCCCGGACCTACGAAGGCAAGGGCGGCAGGGAAGTGACGAGCGTGGAGCATCGCGCCGGGTGGGATGCCACGTTCTCCGCGCCGAAGTCCGTTTCGCTGACCGCGCTTGTGGGCGGCGATGAGCGGGTGCGGGAGGCGCACCGGGAGAGCGTTCGCGTGGCTCTGGGCGAGATCGAGCACTACACCCAGGCGCGGATCGGCAACGTGCATGCCCCGGAGACGACCGGCAAGTTCGCCACCGCGACCTTCGAGCACGACACGGCGCGGCCCGTCGATGGCTACGCCGCGCCGCAGCTCCACACCCATGCCGTTATTTTCAACGTGACCGAGCGCGAGAATTGCCAGACCCGCTCCGTGCAGTCGCATGAGCTGTACGCTTCGCAACACTACGGCACGGCGATCTACCGCGCGGAGCTGGCCACGCGCCTCGAAAAACTCGGCTACGAGCTGGAGCGCGGCAAGGACGGCCAGCCGGAGATCAAGGGCTACACGCGGGAGTATCTGGAGGCGTCGAGTCCCCGCCGCCAACAGGTGCAGGACTATAAGCGGGAGCAGGGAATCGACGGCGCGGCGGCCGGGCAGATCGCCGCCCACCGCACACGTGACAAGAAGGAGCTGTTGTCGCCGGAAGAGGTGCAGCGGCAGCATCGAGAACTGGCCGGGCAGTACGGCCACCAGGCCGACCGGGTTGTGGCCGAGATGCGGGAGCGTACGCAGAGGTTCACCCAGGAACACTCCCCAACTCAGACCCGGACGCCGGAGCAGAAGGCACAGCAGGCCGTCACCTATGCCCGCGATCATCTGTTCGAGAAAGACGCCGTGCAGGACCGGAGGGCGCTTTATGAAACAGCATTGAATCGCGGCATGGGTGAGATCACCTACTCGCACGTTCGGCACGAGTTTGAGCGCCGGATGCAGGCAGGCGAGTTTAGAGAAGCGCAGGCGTCCGTGCGCGGCCCGCAGATCACGACCGCGCAAATGATGCGAATGGAGCGGGAGATCGTCGGCCAGATGCAGCAGGGCAACCGGCGTGGCTATCAGGACCCGATGCTGTTACAAGGCCGGGAACGCTTCGACACCCTGGACCGGCACCCGGAGTTGAATCGTTCCCAGCAGGAGGCCGCGCGGGAGGTATTCGCTTCGCGCGAGAAGATCGTCGGCATCGACGGCGTAGCCGGAGCCGGGAAGACGACGACTCTGGCCGTCGTCCGCGAAGGTGCCGAGACCGAAGGATATAAGGTGGAGGGTTTCGCGCCTACGAGCCGCGCGGCCCAGAAGCTCGGCGAGGCCGGCATCGAGACTTCGACATTGCAGATGCACTTGGCGCGGCGGCAAGGGCCGGACACCGGAGAGAAGCGGCTCTATGTGCTCGATGAGTCCTCGCTCGCGTCCACCAGGCAGATGCACGAGTTTGTGACGCGCCTGCACCCGAACGACCGCGCGTTGCTGGTAGGCGACCGCAGGCAGCATGAGGCGGTCGAGGCCGGAAAACCCTTCGCGCAGTTGCAAGAAGCCGGAATGAAGACCATCTCGCTCGATCAGATCGTGCGCCAGAAAGAACCGGAGCTGCGGCAGGTGGTCGAGCAGCTCGCGCGTGGCGAGGTGGGAGCTGCGGTGAAGAACCTGGACAGCCAAGGCCGGGTGCATGAGTTCCGTGGCCGCGAGGAGCGGATCGACGCCATTGCGAAGGAGTATGCGAGGTCGCCGGAGAACACGCTAGTCGTCTCGCCCGACAATCGCTCCCGCGCGGAGATCAATCAGCGCATCCATGCCGAGCTGCAACGGCACGGCGTTGTGGGCAGGGAGGAGCATCGCGTCCAAACGCTGGTACCGCGCCAGGACCTCACCGGAGCCGCCCGCACCTGGGCCGAGCGGTACGAGGTGGGCGAGGTGCTGCGCTACAGCCGGGAATCGAAGGAGACCGGCATTGGCAAAGGCGAATACGCCCGCGTGGTCGACATCGACGCTTCGCACAACCGGATCACGGTGGCGCTGAAGGATGGCACGGAGCGGACGTACGACCCGCACCGTCAGCAGGGAGTTTCGGTCTACCGCGAGGAGCAACGCAGCTTCTCCAAGGGCGACCGCATCCAGTTCACCGCGCCCGCAAATGACCTGAAGGTCGCGAACCGCGAGCTGGGCACCATCGAGAGCATCACCGAAGGCCGGGTGTCGCTTCGCATGGACGATGGCCGCTCCAAGCAACTCGATCCAGCCAGGCATCCGCATCTCGATCATGGCTATGCCGTGACCAGCCACTTCAGCCAGGGGCAGACCGCCGAACGGGTGTTGGTGCATGTGGACACGGAGCTAGGCGCGAAAGACCTACTCAACAACCGCATGGCTTATGTCGCCGTCTCGCGCGGAGCGCACGATGCGCAGCTCTTTACCAACGACCGCGAGAGGCTGCCCGCCGCGCTTGGGCATGAAGTCTCCCGCGAGAGTGCCCACACACCACAGCACAAGCAGGAGCAATCCATCCAGCAACCGCAGCAGGAGATCGCGCCGAAGCACGAACACAGCTATGGATTGGGTCTTGGTCTCTAATGCCTATCTAGGCATTGGGGTGCAAATTGGGAGTAGCACCTATACTGATTTTGTGAGGCGTTTGCTCCAGCTCGGGTTAGTTCTGCTCTTGATGGCGTCATTTCTTGCGCCCATCGCAGAGTGTTTCGACCGCTGGGACGCGCCCGGCCTGAGCAATGACACAGAATTACCACTATTCCTGTTCGTGCTCTTTATCTGCCTTGTGCTGATCGTCGCCAAGCTGGTTTCGTTACGAGCCCTGATGCGACAGTTTGTTTCCCAATTGGTGCCAGTGGCGGTTGCGTTCGCTTTCGAGGGCATTGCCTCTGTTATGCCCGCACCGGTTCCGCCTCACAGTTCACCACCTCTCCGAATCTGATCCCTCCTGAACGTGCGTCTTCCGCGCACGGCGATCCGCCGTGTTCTGCGAAGATTTCCCGTGCTTTCCCACGGGTTGCTGCTCCGCACCTCCAAGGAGAAAATACCCCCTGTCGCTAAAACTTATCTACCGCGTCTGCGGTTTGGCCTCTCTTGCCATCGCTGCCAGTCTTTCCGCATTTGCTCAGGTGGGGCAGCCGGGCACGATCGCCGGAACCATCTCGGCTCCCGATCGCTCTCCCGTTTCTTCCGCCGCCATCCTGCTGACCGGTCCGGATGGCTTTACCCGGCAGGGATCTACAGAGGCGGACGGCAGCTTTGCCTTGCGCCAGATTCCCAGCGGCAGCGACTATCGGGTCAGCATCACCGCTCCCGGCTTCGCACCAGGAGGGCAAGCCGGGGTGAGCGTAGCGGTGGGACGTACAACACAGCTCGCGGTCACGCTTTCGTTGGGAGCGGCACGGGAGACGGTCAACGTCTCCGCACAGCCCTCTCCGCTCGATACAGACCAAACCTCATCCGTTGTTAACATCGACCGGGACCGCGTGGAAGAGCTGCCTATTCCGAGCCGAAACTATCTTTCCTTCGTTCAGCTCTCTCCGCAGGCCGCACCCGCAAACCCCGCGCTGTCTCAGAACACGCTTACGCAAGGCGGAGGCACACTCGCCTTCAGCTTCGGCGGCATCAGGCCGGGCAGTAACTCGGTACGGATCGACGGCGTGGACGATGACGATGAGTTCAGCGGCGCCAGCCGAACACAGCTTTCGCCGGAGGCCATCAACGACTTTCAGATCGTCAATCACGGGTTCGCGGCGGAGTCCGGCGGTGCGGCGGGCGGTGGAGTGGATGTGCAGACACGGGCCGGGCTGAACCGTCCTCACGGAGACGCCTTCATCTTTGCACAAAACGGTGCCTTGAACGGGACGCCGCCGCTCGGCCTTTATCCGCGCAAGCCGGACGAAAGCCGCTTTCGCGCGGGTGTCGCCTTTGGAGCAGCCCTGCAGCCCGACCGCACATTCTTCTACATCGCAGCAGAGCAGGAGATGGCGCGAGGGGAGGATGTTAGTGACCTGCAACCGGGAACCGTCACGCTAATCAATACCGCCCTCCGACAAACTGGACCTTTGAGCGGCTTTACCTTGGGCACCGGCTTTTTTCCGACCACCGACCAGGAGACGGAACTGTCCGGGCGCCTGGACCGTGTGCTGAGTCCAAAACAGGCCGTCATGGTGCGGTATGCCTTCACAAACGGGCGCAACGTAAACGATGCTTTCCACACAGATGAGTTGACGGACCGGAGCGCGCGGGGATCATCGTTCGTCGCCGATAACAGCGTCAACGGCACGCTGACATCGACTCTCGGCGGCTCACGCGTGAATAGCTTACGCTTCGAGCTTTCACAGCGCCGAGCCGTGGAGCGCACCGGAGAGCCAGGTACGCCGGGAGTATGGATTCCCGGTGTTGCTCTGTTCGGCACGCCGTTCGAGGGCAATAGTCGCCGCTTCGAGACGCACGTCGATGGCGAGGATGCGTTTTTGTTCGAGCGCGGCCATCACCTACTCCAAACAGGAATAGGAGTGGAGCATGCGGCGCTCCGAGCGCAGACGCTTGACGGCTTCAGCGGATTGTTTATCTTCCCAACTGTCTCGGCACTTCAGGCCCGAAACGCGGATTTCTTTACCCGCTCCTTTGGCAGCTCCACAACCAACTTTGCTGAGAGCCGCGTGAACGCCTATGCTCAGGATCATTGGCGAGCTGCGCGGACTCTGACGTTTGACTACGGCCTGCGCTACGAAGTCAACCGGCTTCCCTCTTCTTTGCCCACTACTCGTTTTGATTTCAGCCCCCGGTTTGGCTTGGCCTGGACGCCGCAGAAGTCGCTCGTTGTCCGCAGCGGCTTCGGTATCTTCTACGACCGGTATCTTCTCTCCACCGTCAACCGCGTTCTGGAGTTCGATGGTGTTCGCGCCTCATCTCAGATCGTCGAAGGTCCTGCGGCCGCATCGCTCTATGCCAGCGGTACGGTTCCTACGGCTCCGCTGCCTGGTGTAGCCCCGAGCATTTGGCGAGCCGACCCGCACCTCATCAACCCATATAGCGAGGTGGGATCGCTGAGCGTCGAACAGACGCTCCCCCTTCAGACGACGCTTACAGCCGAGTACCAGTTCGTGCATGGCGTCCATCTGGGGCGCACCGTCAACAGCAATCTCCAGCCGCCCGTGCTTTTAACACCCGTGAATGCTGCCTCGCTTGGTATCGCATCCCCAACCGCGCAACAGATCGGCAGACCTGTTTTTACCCCGGCGCGTGTCGATCCGGCTTATGACGCCGTTAATCGCTTTTCAACTACGGCTGGCTCTAACTTCAATGGAGCGACCGTCACGCTGAATCGCCAGTTTCAGGACAATTTCGAATTGCTGGCCGGTTATACCTACTCGAAGACCATCGACGACGCCTCTTCCGATTCGGAGCAGCCGCAGAACCCGTTCGATCCGGGCGCAGAGAGGGCGTTGTCGCAGCTTGACCAGCGCCATCGCTTTACATTGAGCGGGTTGTGGCTGATCGGCCCCGACCTTGGCGATCCCGCTGATGCCGCCGCAAATGCCAATCCCGGTCCGCTCACGCGCATCTTCAACGGTATAGAGTTCGCACCCATCTTCCAGGTTGCGAGCGGCTTCCGCGCCAACCCGTTAACCGGCCTGGACAGCAACCGGGAGCACATCTACCCTTTCGCCGCGCGACCAGCAGGCTATGCCCGCAACTCTCTATCGACCAGTCCGAACATAGACTTCGACCTCCGCATACTCAAAATGGTGCCACTCGGAACGGGGCACCTGGACATCGTTGCCGAGAGCTTCAATCTCCTGAACCATCGCAATGTCTCGCTCCTGAATACAGCATTCGGCCTAAACGCACAGCCACAGAGCGGCTTCAGCAGGCCAATTGCGACTTCTACCGCAAGGCGCATCCAGTTCTCCCTCGATTATGAGTTCTAACCGACCACAACATCACAACGACTTTAGCGAAGGTATATGACTATGACTTCCTTATTCCCAATATCCGTCTTGCTGATTGCAAGGACGCCCCCTTTTCGCCTGTTCCTCTCTGGGAGTATTGCTTTGGCTATGTGCATCAGCGCTAACGCGCAGCCTGCGTCGACGAACCAGCAGACATCGATGGCGGACGCACCTCAGTCCCACTCACAGCACCAAGAGGCCGTCACTGTCCATCGCCCCCCTGTTCCAACAGGCCCTTTTTCAGACGAGCTTCCGGATGCTCCGAGAGTGGGCATACAGGCGAGTACGACGGGGGCTCAGCAGGGTCCTACGCCAGCCACGGGAAGCATTGCTGGAATAGCGCTGGATCTGAATGGCGGAGCGGCAAAGGGTCAAATGAATCAAGCGGAGGGCGCAGCGCAGCTTACCGGAGTTGTTTCCGATGCGCAGGGCAACGGCGTGTCCGGTGCGGAGATAACCTTGACCTCACCTGGCAAGCTGGGGCGCGAGAGGAAGACCGCCGCCGCCAGTGACGGGAGCTTCACCTTTACGGAGCTTTCCGCCGGAAAGTTTCGATTCGTCGTCACAGCGCCCGGATTTGGAACCTACACCTCTTCTGAGTTTCTCGTGAAATCTGGCGAGACAGTCCAGGCGCCGAAGATCGCTCTGAACGTTACCAGCGCGTCATCCGTGAACGTCTTCGCGGCTGCCGATCAGATCGCCGAGGCACAGGTGGAGGAACAAGAGAAGCAGCGCGTCTTCGGCGTATTTCAGAATTTCTATACCAGTTACATCTGGGAGGCGGCACCAATGACCGCAAAACAGAAGTACAAGCTGGCGTTCCACACTATCGTCGATCCCACGACCTTTGTCGTGCTTGCCGGAGTGGCGGGCGCGGAACAATACAACGGCACCTATCCTGGATATGGCCCCGGAATCGAAGGGTACGGAAAACGCTATGGCGCAGCCCTGGCGGACTCGGTTTCCGGTCGAATCATCGGAAGCGCAGTCCTGCCGTCCCTGTTTCATCAGGATCCCCGCTACTTCTACCAGGGCTCGGGCGGCATCCGCTCGCGAACCTGGCATGCGTTGACCTCCGCGGTGGTAACACGCGGAGATAATGGGAAGCTGCAACCCAATTATTCCCATCTACTCGGCAACCTTGCGGCGGGCGGCATAGCGAACGCATATCATCCCGAATCCAGCCGAGGATTGGGACTCACCTTTCAAACCCTCGGTGTAACGACGGGCGCAAACGCAATAGGGAATCTCTTCAGAGAATTCGTCCTGCGAAGCCTGGAGCCATCGGTCCCAGGGTTTGCGAACGGCAAGAAGGGTTCCACCTCCATACCGAGCCACCCATAACTTGTATGGGTGCTTATTGGAGTGCTTGTACTCTAGCTTCCGACGCTCGGGTTGCGAATTGGCGCGACGAGCACCACGGTGAATGTAGCGGTGACGCAGGAGCAGGTGGCCAATGAACAATTAAAAGAGCAGGAAAAGCAGTGGGTTCTGGGTTTCCCCAAACTTTTAGACGAGCTACATCTGGAAGGCTGAGCCGATGACACCAAAGCGAAAGTTTAACCTGGCGCTGCGAGCAACGATCGATCCCATCACGTTTCTTACTGTCGCAGGAGTAGCCGGAGGGGAGCAGGGCAGCAACACGTATCCGGGATACGGCGGCGGTCTGGAAGGCTACGCGAAACGTTATGGAACAAGGTATGCAGATACCTTTTCGAGAGTAGTAGGACCATTCTTTATGGATCTGAGGTTATGTATGATCCGAGGCCTTTTCCGCTTTCTGAAACAATGCCGATACCAGATGCCCCACCAGCGGTCCGCAACCCTATGGATGCTTCTGTTTTCATTCAACTCCTCTATCCTTATCCTAAGCGCTTCGATGGTAGCTGTTGCGCAAGTGCCCACTGTCCCCGCCGGTGTGCCACTGCGCGTTGAAATCGATCACCGCTCTCCAATGAAAGTTGGCGCGCATCTCGAAGGGCATCTCATCGCACCGGTGTACCTCGTGGATCATCAGGTGCTTCCGGTGAACACTATTGTCTCGGGCACGATCATCGCAACACATCGTGTCAATAAGGGCGCCCGTGCCGATGCCCTGTTCAACGGCGACTTCACTCCACTGGCCTTTCCGGAGATCCAGTTCGATCACCTGACTCTGCCCAGTGGCGAGATCGCCGAGATTGAAACGCATGTGGTTCAACGCGATGCATCTGTGGTGCGCATGCGATCCCCAGGCAAGCGGCCCTCGATCAAAGAGCAGATGACGGAACAGATCAAGCAGCGAAAGCAAGACGCCCTAGACACTGTCGGAAAACGGGGCAAGGCCGATCGCCTGCGCCGCTTCCTCTATGCGCAGCTCCCGTATCATCCGCAGGAGATCTGGGCAGGCACCGAGTACGATGCCGAGCTGATGCAGCCACTTCCAATCCCCCAGGAAAACGTTTCCGTGCCACTGCCTGTGCAGCCGCTTGGAGACCGCACTCCGACCGGCATAATTGAGGCGCGGCTCACTCATGACCTGAACTCTGCCACGACGAAAAAGGGTGGCCCGGTAGACGCCATGCTGACGAAGCCGTTGCTTGACCCAACACAGATGGAGGTAGTTCTACCAGAAGGCACCCACCTGACTGGCTCCGTAGTGCAGACAAAGCCAGCGCGCTGGTTTGCCAGAAATGGCAATCTTCGCTTCACGTTTCACCGTATTGATCTACCGGCAGGGGCAGAGCAAACGGCAACAGAACATGCCGTACATGGTCTAATGACCGCCACGGAAGCTTCTCCAGGGCAAAATCTTTCCGTTGATTCAGAAGGCGGCGCAAAGGGTGGCTCCGACAAGAACAAATATCTTGCTCCGCTGGCTCTGGGAGTGCTGGCTGCTGCTTCAATGAATGGAGATGAAGCCAGTGACGTGTTCAAGAACGGCGTCGTCAGTAACGGTTTTGGACTGGTCGCACGGATTGTAACGATGGCTGCGTCAAGCCGGAGCATCGCCCAGGGTTTCGCTTACTATGCGTTGACGAGATCCGTATACAAGCACTGGATTGCCAAAGGCCACGAAGTATCTTTTCCAAAAGACACACGCCTCGAAATCGAGCTGACTGGGCGCTGAAGGTGTCACGCTCCTGCAAACCATTCAATAGGCTTAGCGCAAGAATGAAACATCCACGTCGAGGTCCACCTACTGTTCGGCTTGGCTTAAGGAAGGCAAGGTGGAAACTACATGGGACAAGGAAAGTTGAACTTTCAGAGACGTTTGCCGTGGTGTTTGAGCAGGATTGCAGGCGTGGTCTGGGACGCGTGGGATCATATTTGACGAGGGTAGGTCTGATAGCTGGAGCGTTGGGGTGTCTGCTGGGGTCGAGTGTATTGGCGGCCCAGGTCGCCGAATCGACAAAGGAGCTTGTGGCGATGATGCTGACGCACGAGGACTATGAGGCGGCACACCGGGGCCATTATTTGTATCTCTGTAAGGAGCGGTCCGATAGGACGGGTGGGCATTTGTGGACGGAGAAGGTGGTCGAGACCACAGCAGTTCTCTATAGCCAGTCTCACGCATGATAATGTCCTTTATCATGCGTGTAAGGAGTATGCTTTCAGTTCATGCGAGTCTTCTCAAATCGATACTACAAAGTGATCGTTGAGAAGAAACTGATGATTGTTCTGCCTACGAGGCTGCGCAAACGCCTCTGGATGCTTCTTGAGGCAAACAACATCAGCCTGGGGATCCAACGAGACCCGAATGACCGTTGGATCACCAACACAAGTGCGCTGGAGGAAACGGTCGAAACTCTCCGGCTTGCATATGGCCAAGACAAATTGGAGATACGCCTGCCAAGCGGAACTCGCGGTCCCGTTAATTCCTTGAGCCAGTTTCTGGAGGGTTGCTACCCCTCGCAGGTCTTCGATGTAGTAGAGGTCTTTTGGCATCTTTCGGGCGCCCACAACACACAAATGTCTTTTTCTCAGTCCGTGAATGAAATGTTTGAGGATGTCTCATGTCCATGGCGCTTGGATGAAGGCGAGTTCTTTGCAGTTGATCAGACCTTCATGGGCATGCGTCTCGCTGAGACCGCAGAGCAAGGTCTACAGGCGAAGAGCTTCCGAGGGGCACACCACGAATTCCGAGAGGCACGACAGGATCTCTTGGCAGGTGACACAAAAGGCTGTATTTCTAATGCTCAGAAAGCGTTCGAGAGCGCGCTAAAAACCATCCTCGGAACGGGTTCAGGCAATGCAAGTGCGCTCATTCGTCAGTTGATCACAGCAGGCCACGTAAATGACTTGCCTCCGGAGTTCCGTACCTCCTTTGGAGAGCAGGTCCTGATGTGTTTGCCGACGATGGGAAATCGGCTTGGTCGCCATGGACAGGGCGAAAACGTGGTTGATGTTCCTGCAGCTTATGCCAAATTGACGCTCGAACTGGCGGCTGCATACCTTAATTTCTTGGTAAAGATGCGCCCTTCTGAACCATCTGCAGCTCCACAAGATGAAGGAATCTCAGATGACGACATCCCATTCTGAAGCGGGCGATAACAACGTCGTTGTGACCCGCGCTTTCTTTCCTTCCGTCTTCACGGCACGACCCGAGGCCGGGACGCGGATGCGCGACTTCTTCAGCTCGCATATCCGCAACAAGAACACCCGCCGCGCGTACATGGAAGCGGTTCGGCAGTTCTCCGCGTTCTGTGCTGTGCATGGCATCGAGGATCTCGCCCAGGTCGAGCCGATCCACGTTGCCGCCTTCGTCGAAGACCAGCTCCGGGGGCATTCCAAGCCCACGGTTAAGCAACGGCTCGCCGCGTTGCGGATGCTGTTCGATTGGATGGTAGTGGGCCAGATCCTCGCCGTGAACCCAGCCCACGCCGTGCGCGGGCCGAAGCACACCCAGAGGAAGGGCAAAACCCCGGTCCTGAATGTGGACGAAGCCCGTACCTTGATCGACGCGATCGACACCACTTCCCTTCCCGGCCTGCGCGATCGCGCCTTGATTGCCCTGATGGTCTATACCTTTGCCCGCGTCGGAGCTGCGGTCGCCATGAAGGTGGAGGACTTCTTTGTGCAGGGGCGGCGGGGTTGGGTGCGGCTGCATGAAAAGGGCGGCAAGGAACACGAGATGCCCACGCATCACAATCTGGACCGCTACCTGGAGGAATACATCGCCGCCGCCGGCATTGCCCAGGACAGAAAAGGGCCGCTCTTTCGTACGACACGCGGGAGATCGGGCGAACTGACCGGCAATTCCCTGCTCCAGCCGGATGTCTGGAGGATGATCCGTCGAAGAGCGCTCGCAGCCGGCATAAAGACCGAGATCGGCTGTCATACCTTCCGGGCGACCGGCATCACTGCCTATCTAAAGAACGGCGGTAGGCTGGAGATCGCACAGCAGATGGCGAATCACGAGAGCGCCCGCACGACGGGGCTCTACGACCGACGGGATGATGAGATCTCGCTCGATGAGGTCGAGCGGATTGGGATCTGAGCAGCCAATAAGCCCACCCGGAAAGTGCTTGCGCTGACACCACGATTTAAAGTTACTTCTGAGGTGCCCCGGTGCTTTATGTGCGTGGCTGTGGCGAGCTACCTGGAGCGTCACACACGGTCGATTGAGGTATCTAGAGATCATCACTTGAGGAAACATGAATCAGGAAGCCGGCGTTCCCAGTAAAAGCATAGAAGCCCTTCTGACAACACCCATTCCCCACAAACTGTGGCACTACACGTCTTATGTAGGGCTACATGGGATCCTGAAATCCGGGACGATATGGGCAACAGACCTGCGCTATCTAAATGATCATCAGGAGTTTGTGCACGCCATTGGCCTGTCCGAGAAACTAGCTGACGAGGTGGGAGACTCAGAAAAGTACAAACCCGAGCTTCGTGTTCTTTTAAAAAACGCCATAAATAATGCCTTCCTTGTGGGTCCTCTCCGCGCTGACAGACGACAGATCTTTGTGGCATCGTTCTCAGCGGCGGAGGATCAGTTGAGTCAGTGGCGCGCTTACTCCGCAGGTTCTAGCGGTGTAAGCATCTCCTTCGATCTCACGCTAGTTCGCCCTCAAGCGGCCACCCACACAGACCTTGTCTTCGCACCATGTGTTTACGACGACAAGCAGAAGATGGCTTTACTGGAGAATGCCTTTTCCCACATTGATGTAACGATCGCCCAGTGGGCGGAAGCTTTTGATGAGGCAGTCAGAAAAGACCCTGACCTGATCAAAAAGCTGAAAACGCCATCGGACATAGATCGACATATAAGGGCTCCAGGGCTGGCGGAACGCTTGCAAACAGCTGTCGGAAAGGTGACCTTTGATCTTGTGCGCATATGCCCGCTGCTAAAGCATTCAAAATTCTCAGAGGAGATGGAGTGGCGTCTTGTACTCCCGGGTTCGATGACCAAACAGGTCCAACGCCCTTTTGCAGAGTTCCGACCAGTGCGAGATACGCTCATTCCCTATATGGCATTTCCCCTTCCGAAGAGAGAGGATTGCACGATCCCTATGAATGATCTAATCGTGGGTCCCGGAAGCCACAGTGAGGTTGAAGCGGCGATGTCCAGCTTTCTAACATCCTGTGATCTACGCGTAATACCTAGAAAGTCCGATGTTCCTTACCGTCCTTGGTGATTCCAGGCCTCGGCTGTAAAGAGCGGAACCGGCTTGGCTTGGGCGACTCTCAAGCGAAAGTCTAGCGCGGTCTGTTCATGCCCTCTCGGATGCTGCTCTCGCCACAATTCCAGCAGCGCGGGCGTCATCTGGGACAGCACCGCCTTAGTGCGGTGCACCTTGGCATGATACCCAGGACACAGCGAGATCATCAGGTGTACGAGCGACTTTCCGGGTACGCGGTGATGCACGATGATCGATCGCTTGTCTCTTCCCGAAGCTCCGCAGCCCCGGCAAACGTATCCATCTCGTTCGAGAACCCGCTCTCGAAGACCGCCGAAGTACTCCTCATCCTGCCGCTTAAGGGTGTAGCAAGTAGCGCAGAAGCCGTTGGCGAGAATCTTCTCCCGCCCACATCGGCAGTACAGCGCTCCCTGAGTTCCCTTCTTCATACGGCCAGCGCTCAGGATGCAGCTTCCGCGAGCTTCTCGCCGGCGCTGCTCCTATGCAAAGGATCGAGATCCTCAAATTGATTGATCAACACCTCGCCATCCGGGAACACGGCGCGGATCTGCAAATCTCCACCGACCGCACGGATGTAGCTACGAAGCGTGCTGATATACATGTCAGCCCGGCGCTCCACCTTGGATACTGCGCCTTGTGAGACGTGGAGCACCTGAGCGAGTTGGTTTTGCGTGAGCTCTCTAGCCTCTCTCAGCTCTTCCAGGGGCATTGCTTTGAGGGCTTCCTGCACCCGTTGTTCGACCCGAGCACGGCGCTCAGGGTCCATCTTTGCTTGAAGTTCCTTAAAATTCCGGGCCATGTGATCTCCTCTCGGGGTGGTGAGTCCCGTTTTGTAGAGCTCTATACGTCAATCTCCTTGAGGTGTTGCGCGTAAATCATGTCAGCCTCTGGGACGAACTCTTCGTACCACACTGCGTTGCCAGTTTTGTCTCCGCCGATCAGGAGCATCGCGGTCCGCCGAGGATCGAAGGCATAAAGGACACGGTATGGTCGCCCTTCATGCTGGCATCGTAGTTCGCGCATGTTGGAGTACTTCGAACCGTGGATCGCGTCGGCATGCGGTCTCTTGAGATGAATTCCCTGCTCTTGCAAAAGTCGCACGGAGAAAGCCACGCTCTCCTGTTCGTCCGCAGTAAGCCTGTTCCACCACGCTTCGAACTCGCCAGTGAATTCAACCTCATAGGCCATGCAGCAATATTCCACCAAAGGAATACATTCCGTCAAGGTAATATTTCTTGCTGCAATCCGGGACTGCCCCCAAGTGTCACGGATGGTACGCCATGACGTTTATACGTCTAGGCGTCACGGCGTGGTGACATCATGACGTCATGAAGGCAATAGCGTTTCTGAGCCAAAAAGGCGGTAGTGGTAAGACGACTCTTGCCGTTCATACAGCCGTGGCAGCACAAGAATCGCGGGAAAAAGTAGTTCTCATTGACACCGATCCGCAAAAGTCCGCAACGGTGTGGAGTGAGGCAAGACAAGGGGAGAAGCCCGTAGTCGTGACGATCGCGGCGGGTGACTTGGAAAAGGTTCTTAAAGCAGGATGGGAAGACAAGATGAGCCTCGCCATCGTGGATACCGCCCCTCACACCGCACCGGATGCCGCCCGAATCGCAAAGGCGGTTGATCTAATCGTGATTCCCTGCCGACCAACCGCATTTGACCTCGCCGCTGTCAGCAACGGCGTTGAAATCGTCCGTGCAGCGAGAAAGAAGGCTGTGTTGGTCCTATCGGCTTGTCCCTTTCGCTCGCCTGAGATCACGGAGACCCGGAATGTTCTCGCGGAGTATGGGTTGCCTGTATGCCCATACGACATTACGGATAGGCGTGCGTTTGCCAGAGCAGTGGCAACCGGGCGAGCTGTAACAGAGTTCGAGGCCGAGGGAAAAGCAGCGCAAGAGATCAAAGCACTTTGGAAATGGCTTAAGGAGCAAATGACATGAGCGCAAAATCTACGGGATTGGCAGCATTCACACGAAGAGGATCTGCGCAGATCTCGGTCGCGATGACTGAGCAAGAGACGACCTCAGATGGAGCGGAGCGGCAGCGAGCCAAGAAAGACGTAGTAGCCCTAACAGTTCGCCTCCAGAGGGCCGAGTGGGAGCGCCTGCACCAGTTGGCGGTCTCCGAAGGGCTCAGCATTCAGAGCTTGGCAGTCCGTGGCCTGAACCGCGTTTTCACTGAAAAGGGTTTGCCTAAGCTTGCAGGAGGTAACTAACGTCAAGACGTAGTGACGTCATGACGCAAAGACGCTATGCCACGTAAGCCCAGTCCATTCGCGATTGAGAAGCTGATTCAAGAGGCTCTCTCTATGGAGGAGGAGTCTGCCAAGGATGCTGGAGCTCTTGGCTTCGTGGCTCGATGTATGGTGCAGGCCACCTTGCCGCACTCCCAGGTCAAAGAGAACTTCTTTGTACGCAGGAATGGCAACTTCCAGCTTTCCCTAATGTCCAATCCGTCAATCGGATTGCCATACGGTTCTGTGCCTCGCATCCTGCTCGCCTGGATTACAACCGAGGCCATCCGTAAGAAAGACAAAACGCTGCTGCTAGGAGACACGCTCACGAGTTTCATGACTGAGTTGGACCTGGTACCTACAGGTGGCCGATGGGGAACCATCCCGAGATTGCGGAGCCAAATGCAGCGGCTCTTCTCCTGCACCATCTCGTGCAATTACGCGGACCCGCAGGGAAGGGGAGTGGCCGGCGTTAACTTCCTCATCGCGGACTCCTATGCGATGTGGTGGAAGCCGCAGGAACCCGACCAGGTTGGTCTGTGGCAGTCCCACGTGACCCTCGGGAGTAAGTTCTATGACGAGATCACAGCGCACAGCGTGCCGATCGACAAACGAGCCCTGAAGGCACTCAGGAGGTCGCCTTTGGCGCTCGATATCTACACTTGGCTGACATACCGCATGAGCTACCTATCGAAGCAGACAGAGATACCGTGGGAGGCACTCGCCGCCCAGTTCGGCTCGGACTACTCAGATCTGAAGCATTTCAAGCCGGAGTTCCGGTTCGCTCTAAAGAAGGTGCTGCTCCAATACCCACGCGCGCGGGTGGGGGAAGGGAAGTTCGGCTTGAGGTTGCACCCCAGCCCTTCGCACGTGAGAGGAATCCTCAGACAGCCTGTGAAATGGTGAAGTCTTCCACGCATAAAGGCCGACCGTATGCAGTGGCTATTGACGGGCTCTCTTACGCATAAACGCCGACCTTCCACGCATAAAGACCGACCGAAATACGCATAAACGCCGACCGCAATGGATGTACGCTATTGATAACAAGCCAGTTATTCTATGGCCTGTATGTCCCTGTAGTACTTCCCTATAAAAAGAGACGCCTGTAGCCTGGGTCATCGCACAAGAGGAAAAACCAGCGGAGCGCCTCTTCGAGGCGACCAAGTTCGCTTACGCTCACAATCCCTTGGAGGGCGCTGCGCCCCTCCAAACCTCCCCCTCACAAAGACAACAGCAAACGCAAAGACCTACCTGTTAAGGGTGGGGGTGGGTTGAGCTCCTGAGGTGAGGCCTCAAGCTGCATTGTGGCATAGGTTAGCGCTGCAGACTGGACCGTGGCGGCCCCACAAACGATCGGGGCAGGGAAGACATCCTCCAAACACGCCTGGAGCCACCCTGAAGCAAACCGGTTCAATCGATGAAGTAGCCGATCTGCTTGAGGACCTCGTCCCTCACTTTCACGGCCTCCAGCCGGCCTTGCGCCGACTGTTCTAAATCCCTGCGAAAGGTATCGAGCACATATCCGCTCAAATCCGTCTTTTCGCGAAGCAGCTTCAGCAGCGATTTCTGGTCCGTCTGATACTCGAAGCTGCCCTCAACGTGGTTGGCTGGCCTGATCAACACCGAGAGCGGGACGTTGCTGGTGCACGGCTGAGAGAGCGACAGGGAAGTCCGGGCGTGAAGGCTAATCCGCATCATGCCGGCCATACTCACAGCCGCGGACGGCGCACGGATATGCCCCAAAGGGGGAAGGGGTGAAAGGGCATAGACCCGGCCCGGGTAGACCACAAACCCCGCCTTATGGAATGCTCCCGTACGTCCACTACCTCTAGCAATGGGCTTTGCTCAGTTCGAGTTGGCCTGTTTCAGCGTTTGTTTCACGATTGACGCCTCGTGCTCTTTCCCATCCTCATCCAGGATGTGAATCTTGTGACCTTCAACGAAGAATTTCACCGGACCGTTGACAGTCAGGTGAGCGGGTTTTGACCATCGCCAGCGAAGACGCTCTTCCGCCAGGTAAACCATCGTTCCTGAATCGATCACGTAGTTCTCAAACACGTGGTACACCGGCGTATCTACGCCCGAACTCGATCCGGAGTAATTGCCATTTGCATTCGAGTACGTGGAGTTGCCACTGCTGTTGCTGGTCCCTGAAGCGTTCCGCCCTGCGGGCAAGCTTGCCCGAGCATGTCTGCGCTGTCGGTCTTGGGGGAGCGTTGCTCATGCGGCCTCTATTGCTTCATGCGTCGTCTCCATCGCGCGTTCCAGGCCACAGCCGCGTCATCCATCTGGACTTCGCTTCAGTAGCCCTCCCAGCCGGTCTGCGGTGGCTTTCTGAAGCCTCCTAGCCCGCGCTGAAGGACGTACGCTGCTTTGCAGCGGAAGAATGGCCTGACACATCACCCCCAAATGGGAACTGCAGGTAAACGCGAAACGTTCCGGTGTTTACAAAAGTAAACGCGCTTGCAATGAGCAACTTAGAGAACTCACGTTTACATCTGTTTACGCGCGGTTCCCGGCGTAAACAGATTGGCTACTCTGGCGTAAACAGCCTGAAGGTAAACCTACTTAGGCCAAAACCGCGATTCAGGTGACTTGACGGCCTTGAACGGTGCGGTCTAGGTTTCCAGCAGGACAATCTACCACTTGAGCACTCCCCGCACGAGCACTCCGGCGACCCGAAACGCCTCCGCAGGTGTGGAGGAGAAGCCCGGCTTCCGCACCAAAACTGTCGCCACGCGGATCACGCCCGAGGAGCTGCGCGAGGTCGAAACCGCCGCCGAGCGCGACGGCAAAACCCTGGCCGAGTGGCTGCGCGATCTGGCGCTGAAGGCGGCGCGGCAGCGTCCCGCGGACCCGATGGAGCTGCTTCTGAGTGAGCAGTCGGCGACCCGGTACATGCTCCTGAATCTCTTCCACGCGACCGCCCAGGCGAACGCGGAAGGGAAGCACTTACTGGCCGAATCCGTACTCAAAATCCGCGACCAGGCCAACGCCCGGAAGCTGGCGGACGCCCGCAAGATGATCGAAAGTTTTCATGCCCAGGAAGACCAGGAGGGGCAGGGCAGGAGCCAGTCTGGAAGTCAGTATCGGGGCCAGCCGTGAGCCGTCCGATGCGGTTTCCGAGTCGCGGCGGGAGGGTGGTGCTGCTCCTTTTCGGGATCACCTTGGGACCGTTTCTGCTCGTTGTCCCCGCCTCTGCTTGGCTAGCCTGGACGCTCACCCCGCTCCAAAAGTTCTATCTAAGCTCCTACGCCGCCAGCTCCCTTGGAGCGACCCAGCCGCACAACACGACCGGGTTGCGATGGGTGCTGAAGACCGCTCCGGGACGCAAATCCGTCCCCATGCTTCCCAGGGATGCAGTTGCCGGACCGAACCGGAAGCTGCCAGTCAGCCTCTCGGCTCAGGCCGTCGCGGAGGGCTGGCGGGGAGTGGCATTGAGTTCCCCGGAGAAGGTTCCGTCGTCTGAATTGGCCCCGCTGCTTCGGGAGTCGATGTACGACGGCGAGAGCGTTCCGCGCATCCTTGGGATGCCTCTCCTCTATGGGTTGGTGGGGCTGATCTTCGTGTGTCTCGCGCTCCAAAAAGCGAAGGACGCCTGGGGCTATGGACTCAGTTCTTGGGCGCAGCGGCGGCAGGAAGAGCGGCACGGACGGCGGACCAAAGGGCCGGAGCTGAGTCTGCCAAGCAGCCTAAAAGTGTTCCGCCGGGACGACGGTATACGGCTCAATTTGCAGGGCGAGAGCATGGGGTCGAAGCTGCTCCCGTGGGGCCGGAGCTACGCCATTCCGAAGCGGCTGGAGTCGAGTCACATCATGCTGATGGGCGACACCGGGAGCGGCAAATCGTCGGCCATCCGGCAGATTCTCCGGCAGGTGAAGGACCGGGGCGACACTGCCATCGTCTACGACCCGGCGATGGATTTCGTGGGCGAGTTCTATTCGCCCGAGCGCGACGACCTGATCCTCAATCCCTTGGACGCCCGCTGCCCCTACTGGAGCCTGCCGGAGGAGATATTTAGCCCCGAGATCGCAACCTCCATCGCCGCCGCCTTCCTGCCGGATAAGGAGTACGAGAAGGCATATTTCACCGATGCACCGCGCCGGGTTCTGGCCCATCTGCTGCGCCGGAAGCCGCACGTCCGCGACCTGTTGCGGTGGATGAGCGACCCGGAGGAGATCGCCGCCATCGTGAAGGGAACTCCCCTTGCCGCCTACCTCGATCCCGGCGCTCCGGCGCAGCGGGCGGGGATTCTTTCGAGCATGAACATGGTGGCCGACAGCCTGGAGCTGCTGCCCCAGTATGCCGACCACAACGCCCCGCGCTTCGCTACATCGTCGTGGATCTCGAACCGGAAGCGATGGGTGTTTCTGACCTCCAGCTCCGGCTATCGGGAAAAACTGTTGCCGCTTCATTCCGTGTGGCTGGACCTGTTCATCC
>JAABUY010002861.1_pt1 | contig 19827 bp, 27 predicted proteins | sample 5560271 | NCBI WGS metagenome assembly JAABUY01 (sample SAMN10711886, study PRJNA513374) | rock metagenome | isolation source: Antarctica rocks | place: Antarctica: Victoria Land, University Valley
GGTCCGCCGGCAGCGACAGCGGCAGGCTGCCGCCCATGCTGCCGGGGCCCGGCGGGCCGCGGAAGTCGCCGCGCAGCGGCGCGGCCGCGGGCACGCCGGCCAGCTGGCCGCGCCAGTACGCCAGCTGCGGCGCGAGCGCGCCGCGCTCGTCCTCCAGGCGGCCGCGCTGCCAGAAGGAGTAGTCCACGTAGCTGGCGCCCAGCGGCGGCAGGTCCGGCGCGCCGCCGGCCGCCAGCGCCGCGTACGCCGCGGGCAGCTCTGCCAGGACGACGCCCTCGCTCCAGCCGTCAAACACTGCGGCGGTGCCGAGGCGGCTCTCAGCCCGCCTCAGCATACGTTTTTGGGGGGCCTTGATCCTGATGCGGGACGCCCGCTGCCCGGGCCGCGCATGTCGCTCCTGCGCCAGCACACAAGGGAGCGCGCGCATCTCGCGTGCGCTGGTGACAGGCACGAGCCGCGAGCCTTGGGCTCTGCCCTGCCGCGGTGTGGGGCAGCGCGGTGCATGCGCAGCGTTTGCGCGCAGGCGCACCAGCGTGGTGCACGCACACCATCAGCGTGCTCTCGTCCTCGCCCGCGGTGAGCAGCAGGCACCGCATGAGCGAGCGGTCCTCAAACAGGTCGAACGGCCGGCCGGCCTCCGCCTCCAGGCGCGCCATGAGCGCCGCGGCGCCGCCGGCGGGCGCCGGCTCCACGGCCAGCCGCGGCGTCGCGCGCGGGTCGTCCGCGGGCGCCACCGCCTGCAGCACCTCGCCGCTGCGCACCACGAAGCGCGTGCGCAGCGGCTCGTGGCGCGCCACCAGCAGCGCGAGCGCGGCGCGCAGCGCATCCAGGTCCAGCGCGCCGGCCAGGCGCAGCGTGACCGGGATGTTGGCGCACGCGACCTGCTCGGGCGCCTCCAGCGCGGTGCGGCCCATGCCCTGCATGCTGCTGGAGCACGGCACGCCGGCGGCCTTCTGCGCGGCGGTGAACGGCGCGCGCGGCACAGCGCCGGCCTCCCCGCGCGGCATGCCGGCCAGCACGGCCGCCAGGTCCGCGATCGTGGGCGCGCGGAACAGCGCGGCGGTCGGCACCGCGGCGACGGTGGCCTTGCGCACGCGCGTCATCACCTCCGCCGCCTGGGCGCCCCCGGGCGCGCTCGCGTGCAGCGCCAGGCAGGGTGCCCCATCGCTGACTGCACCATGCGGCAGCGCGCATAGTGCCTGCTGGCGGACCATGTGCGTGCCGGCACCCGGCGCAGGCGAGGCAGCGAGAGTGCAAGGGCGCCACCGTTGTGTTGGTGCCGCCGGCGCCGAAGAAGTCGGTGTAGGTGCCGATGCCCGCCTTGCCGAGCACGGCCTGCCAGATGGCCTGCAGCTCGGCCTCCAGGCCGTTCACCGGCGCGACGTACACGGGCTCCGCGGCCGCCCAGTCCTGCAGCGGCAGCGCGACGCGGTCCACCGCGTCGCCCACGAACAGCGTCGGCATCTCCTCCAGCGCGGTGATCACCGACGGCAGCATGTGCTCCGGCAGCCGCTTGCGCAGCAGCGGCGCGAGCGCGGCGCCGTCCAGCTTGCTCGGCGTGACGTACGCCTGCGGGCGGCGCGGCGCGCGGTGTCACGCCGCCCTGGCGCTGTGTCTTCCGCGCCCGCGTTAACGATATGCTACCCGGCGACTCCTCCTGAAGCAGCAGGGCGGGGGCGTGCACGCTTGTGCGGAGCAAGTTGCATGGCGTCCGTGAGGCAGGGCCCGCACCACAAGCCGCTGGTTGCCAGTCAGGTCCTCAGTGATCATGGCGACGGCGCTCGCAACGCCCTCGCAGCCCATGAGAGCGGCCTCCACCTCGCTCAGGCTGATCCTGTAGCCGTGCAGGTACGTCTGCGGAGTACACGCTGTCAGCAGCTGCTCAGCAACATGTGTACCTTTTCCGAGTTGTGGCGGCTCAGCACAGCAAAAGTGCATTGTGTCGCAGCACATGAGCGCATGCATGCCATCTCGTGCAATGGTCGCCTGCCAGCTTCGCGGATCAAGACCTTGTTCATGTGCATGTTCGATAGCCCCGGCATGCACACGCAGCGTGCACAGGATGCTCAGCAGCGCACCTCATCACCAACGGGCCCAACGTAGCGCAGCGTGCCGTCCGGCTGCCAGGCGACCAGGTCGCCGGAGCGGTACATCTTGGCAAAGTGCGGGTCGTCCGCGTACGCGTCAAACAGCGGGTTGGGCACAAAGCGCTCGGCTGTGAGCTGCGGCAGGCCGATGTAGCCGCGCGCGAGGCAGGTGCCGCTCACATGCAGCTCGCCCGGCACGCCGATGGGCACAGGGTTCTGCAGGTCGTCCAGCACTAGGGCCTGCGGGGCACCATCTCAGCGTGACCATCTGTGGCAGCTTGAATGTGCACAGCACTTCTGCAGTGACGGAAGCTTAGAGCACAGCAACCTTGCACAATGCAAAACTATCCTGTGCTACTAAGCTGACTGAAGAGAGGGCGCGCCCGCATATTCACGAGCGGGCGGCCGATGGGAGCGCCGACCGGCGCGTCGCCCTTGCGCAGCACGGCGGCCGTCACGAAGGGCGTCGCCTCGAGTAGGCCATAGCCCAGGACCAGCCGCGCGTCCGGCAGCAGCGCAAACAGCGCCTCGGCCGCGCCCGGCCGCAGCGGGTCGCTGACCCACAGGCAGCGCAGCGTGCGCGCGGCCTCGGCCAGCGCGCCCGTCTCCACCGCGCTCTCGAGCAGCTCGGCGGTGAAGTACGCGGCGGTGGCGCCTGCACCCGCCAGCAGGCCCGCAAAGTACGGCGCGTCCAGCTTGAACTCCGGGCGCGCGAGCACCAGCGCGCCGCCCTGCGTCAGCGGCGTCCAGACCTCCAGCGCCGCGGCATGCTCGGTCAGCGGCGAGGCCAGCGGCACGCGCGGCGGCGCCGCGGCCTCGCCCGGCCCGCCGCCGGCCAGGTGCGCCAGACCGTCGATCATGTCCGCGAGGCCCTCGTGCTGGTGCACGATGCCGGTCGGCCGGACCGCGTCGGCGGCCTGCGTGAAGAGCACGAAGGCTGCATCGACGGGCGCCGCGCGGCGCCCGGGGCTGCGTGCTGGTCGGCGCCACACCATGGCCTCCTCGGCGGGGTCGTCCAGCAGGACCACCTTGATCTTGCGCCCCGCGGGCAGCCGGCGCTGGAGGCCGCGGTGCGCAATGACCTCTGCCAGGCTGGCATCCTCCGCTATCAGCGCGAGCGCGGCGTCGCTGCGGTGCTGCTGCAGCGGCACGTAGCAGCAGCCGGCCTTGAGCACGGCCAGCATTGCGATGACGGCGTCCGCGCTGGGCTCCAATAGCAGCCCCACGGCCGAGCCCAGGCTCACGCCCTGAGCTATGAGGTGGTGCGCGAGCTGGTTGGTGCGCGCATCCACCTGCGCGGCCACAGCGCCCATCCAGGCATCCGGGAGACACGCGCGGCCCGAGACACACACCGCTGCCGGCAGTCAGCCACGCAGGACGAGGCGCTGCAAGCGGCGCGCACGGGGCTGGCCTGCAAACAGGCGCACGGTCTCAGGCAAGCCATGCAGCCCATGCGCGGGCGCGGCTCCGGGTGAGTCACCTCGCCGTAGGTCAAGGTCGCATCCCCGCAGGCCAGGCACGGCGCGTCGGGCCGGCGCCGTGCATGCTGCTGGAACAGCTCGTGCAGGCAGCTGCGCTCCTGCGCCAGGTGCGCCTGGGTGCTGTTGAAGACGGTCACCACGTTCTGGCGCTCCGTGACGCCCATGATGGGCAGCTCCGCCGCCAGGGCATCCGGATCGTCCACGGCTTCTGACATCAGGACCTGCTCAGCGCGCCGCGCTTACTGCCATCTCGCATCAGCAGGCAGTCACCGTGCCGTGACGACCACGTCTGAGTGTCAGCAAAGCTTGAACATCTATAGCATGGATGCAACTCAGACAACGGCATTCTTGCATCACTCCCTTCACTGCAAGTCAATGTATACCCCAATCGCCTAACAGCCACACTGCTAGGTTGGACCACAGAGGAGTGTAACGAGACTCGTGCTTGCGTGTAAAACCAGAAGTTCTTCCTGCTGGTGGATCTGGCATATTCAGTGCAAAGGTTGTCAGCGCCTCCAGCCACTGCAGGGTGCGGGGCACGCCATAAGATGGGCGAGCGTGCGCTCGGCGGTCGCGGCATTGTAGACATCCGTGTTGTACACGAGCGTGCACTCCAGGCGCTCAGCGTCGCCCACAGCCACCGTCAGCTCCAGGTCCAGCGCGCTCGCGCCCATGAAGACCTGATCCACATAGCAGCCCCACTGTTAGACCAGAGTACGGGTCAATAGTAGGCTGCAAGCCCGACGCTTGCTCGCATGTAAGTCATCCGAGGTCATTAACCGCGGGCTGCATTGACATGCGCTATAAGCTTGCCCGTCGTGCGCAGCTAGACCTGTGTGCGCAATCAGCTCTACTGACTCCTCTGAGATGGCCTCGCCAGGGACTGCTGTCCAGGCATCGGCACAGGCGGGCACTCACCTCCAGTGGCTCCGCATCGAAGCGGCCCGCCTGCTTGCCGCTGCGGCTGGGGGCCTGCTCGTCGTCCAGCATATTCACCATGGTGGTGAACACGGGCGCATGCGCGGGCACGACCGGCACGGCTGCCGCCTCCAGTGCGATCGCGAAGGGCAGGCTGCTGTTGGCCAGGGCGCTGAGCACCGCAGTGCGCACACGCGCCACCACCGCGCGGAACGTCGGTGCGCCTGCGGCCCCGTCCACACAATGTCTGTGGCAGCCGAGCAGCCCAGTCGGGCACGCTGCCGGGCTGCAGCATATGCTGGCGAGGGCGCGGCACTGCGCCGCAGGGATGCGTGCTAATACAGGGCCGCCTGCTGTGCGCGCAAGCCGAGGAGGCCATGTGTCTCGGTCAGCTGCGCGGCCAAGCATGAAAACCAGGCGCGCGGATGCGGACCTAACAGGTCGGTGCGCAGCGCGAGCAGGTTGGCCAGGCAGCCGACGACGCCCGCGAGCTCCGGCGGGCCGCGGCCGGCGTTCTCCGTGCCGACCACGACATCGTCCTCACGAGCGGAGCGGCTCAGCAGCACCTGCACCGGCACGCTCTGTGACACATCGTCGCCTGCTTCCTGGGCCACTGGAGGGCAGCATGAAAAGAGCGCCCTTGACAAAAGTAGGGATGGCCGTCGGCCCTGGCTGTGCTGCGTCGCGGGCAGCAGGAGGCTGGCCGATGCTGAGCCGGAGGCAGGCGTACGTGGCAGCCGCGCCCAGCTTGTTGAAGGCGGCACGGTGCGTTTGGACTGTGCAATGCAAAGCGATCCGACAAGGGCACCGTCCATGTGGGAGGCTGCGGGCTGCCAACACAGCAGCCCAGGCAGGGTAGGTAGTATAGGTTAGCCCAGGCAGGGTAGGTTAGCCCAGGCAGCAGGCATGGTGCCAGCACCTTCCAGGCCGCCAGCACGACCATAAACAGGCTCGCGCCGCAGCCCGCCGCCAGCTCCGCCAGGCGCGCCGCCAGGCCCGCGGGCGAGCTCGCGGCGACGGCGCGCGCGGCCACGCCCAGCGCCTGCGGCCGCGGCCGGTCCGTCGGCAGCGCCAGCAGCAGCGGCGCGTACGCCAGCTGCTGCCGCCAGAACGCCTGCTCCTCCCGCCAGGCGCCGGCCGCCAGCTGCGCCGCCTGCCAGGCCGCCACGTCGGCCAGCTGCAGCCGCGGCGCCGGCGGCAGCGGCCCCGCCCCCGGCCGCTGCGCCAGGTACGCCGCCTCCACCTCGGCCGCCAGCAGCGCCAGCGACCACCGGTCGCACTCCGCGCAGTGCACGACCAGCAGCAGCACGTGCTTGCAGCCGCCCGCGCCGCCGCCGCTGTACAGCACCGCGCGCCAGGGCGGCGAGGCGCCCAGCAGGTTGAACGGCGCCGCCGCGCGGCGCTGCAGCGCGGCGCCCAGGTCCTTCGGCGGCGGCAGCGCAGCGCGGTGCAGGCGCGGCGCGGCCTCTGCGCAGCCCGGCGGCAGCACGGTCTGCACGAACGTGCCCTGCCCGCGCTCCAGGAAGCGCGTGCGCAGCGCGCCGTGGCGGGCCGCGACGACCGCCAGCGCGGCCTCCAGCGCGGTCGGCTCCAGCGCGCCCGTCAGTCGGAGCGCCTCGGCCAGGTGCGCGGCGGGGCTGCTGGCGCGCGGGCTGCCCCAGTGCAGCAGGCGCAGCTGGGCCGGCGCGCACGGCACGCCGGCGGCCAGCGCGTCGTCCGAGTAGCCGGCGGCGGGGACCGCAGCGGCGGCGGCGGCAGCGGCGGCCTGCTCGAGCTCCGAGATGGCGGCCGCCAAGCCCGCGATGGTGGGCGCATTGAAGAACAGGGCAGTGGGCACATCGCTGCATGTGGTTTGGCGGGTCTTGGCCATCACCATGCCCACCTGTGGCACCCCACGCCCGTCAGCACTGCTCTGCGGCCAGCCGCACCTGCGTGACGCCCGCAGCGGGAGCAGCACCCCGCTGCCCCGCACAGAGGCGGATCACGCAAAGGCGGAGGCCGGGAGCCGCACCTGCAGAGAGTTGCCGCCCAGGCCGAAGAAGTCCGCCTGCGTGGAGATGGGCTCGCGGCCCAGGATGTCCTGCCAGATCGCCTGCAGCCGCGCCTCCAGGGCGGTGGCGGGCGCGACGTACTCCGCCGCCTGCGGCGTGCGCCAGTCCGGCGCCGGCAGCGCCCTGCGGTCGATCTTCTCGTTGGGCAGCAGCGGCATGCGCGCCAGCGGCACCACCACCGAGGGCACCATGTGCGCGGGCAGCCGCTCGCGCAGGCCCGCCGCCAGCTCCACGGGCGCTAGCGTCACGGGCGTGACGTATGCGACCAGCCGCTGCGCGCCAGCGGGGTCCTGCAGGACCAGCGTGACCGCCAGCTGCACGCCCGGCAGGCTGGCCAGCGCGGCCTCCACCTCGCCCAGCTCCACCCGGAACCCGCGCAGCTTGACCTGCGCGCCCGCGGTAGCTCTCGGCCTTGCCTCCTGGTAGCTCTCCTGGCATGACGCATGCGCTGCAGAAACGGCGGCATTGGCGCACCTGGTTGTCCAGGCGGCCCATGAAGCTTATGTTGCCGTCGGGGAGCCAGCGCGCGAGGTCGCCTGCAGCTCATGCAAGCGGCGGTGTGAGCTCGGTGTCCTTGCAACGAGACATGCAAAGCAACATGCAGGAAGACGTGATGCAAATTAACTCACAAGCAACTAATACTCTCTATTCTGGCTCAGTGTCTTTGATAGTGCAAGACCAGAGCGTGCCTGTGCGATACAGGCGGCTGTGGTTTGGGTCGCCGTCCGAGAACGGGTTGGCGATGAACTTCTCGGCGGTCAGGTCGGGGCGCTTCAGGTAGCCGCGCGCCAGCTGGATGCCGCTCACCATCAGCTCGCCCGGCACGCCCATCGGCACCGGCTGCAGCCGGGCGTCCAGCACGTAGCAGCGCAGGTTGGCGATGGGACGCCCGATGGGCACCGTCGCGCCGCCCTTGAACTCCGCGGTCACGTCATAGCCTGCATGGCAGCAGCGGCTGAGGCACACATCAATGCGGCTCTGTAATGCACACCAGCCTCAGCCATGGTGGCACCTGTGGCATCCACGGTCGTCTCTGTCGGCCCGTACGCGTTGTGCAGGTGCGCAGTCGGCAGGCGCTGCTTGAAGCGCGCCGCCAGCGCGGGCGGCAGCGCCTCACCGCCCACCAGCACGTGCCGCATGGTCTTGCACGCTGACACCTCAGGCTCCTGCAGAACGACACGCTTTTAGCACTGACAGCGCACCATGCGGATGCGCTTCAGACACAGTGGGAGCGGCCCGCGCCTGCAGCAGCACGTCCAGCTGCGACGGCACGAAGCTGGCGCAGGTGATGCGCTGCTCCCTGCACAGGCGCGCCAGGTACTGCGTGTCCTTCTCGCCGCCGGGCGCCGCCAGCAGCAGCACGCCGCCGCACGCGAACGGATTGAACAGCTCCTGCACCGACGCGTCGAAGCTGACGGGCGCCTTCTGCAGGAACACGTCGCGCGGCCCCAGGTCCATCTTCCTGCGGGCGTGCCCGACACGCGTCAGCGGCTGTGCCTGGAACTTCCGGCAGTAACACTGGGGCGGCAAGCAGCGCGCGCACGTGGTGATGCAGTGCAGGTAGTTGACGACGCCGGCGTGCTGCAGCACGGCGCCCTTCGGGCGGCCCGTGCTGCCGGACGTGAAGATGATGTAGCACATGCCGTCCGGCTGCACCCGCACGCCTGGCGACGTGGGCGGCTCCCGTGCCAGCGCCTCGCGCTCGCTGTCCACCTGCCGCGCTCGTCATCGCCGCTGACAGCGTGTTGCTGCATTTGAGCGGGACTCAGGTCCTCGAGGGAGCGTCAAGGATGGAAGCACGCACCAGCAGCACGTGCGCGCTGGTCGGCACAGCCACCCGCGCATGCACCTTCTCCTGGCTCAGCAGCACGGGCGCCTGCGCATCCGGAGTCCTGTGTGAAGTATACCTGCAGAGCACAACAAGCCAGCAAGCGTCTCATGCGGGTGCCCAATGAAGCGCGCCTCGGAGTCCTCCATCATCAGCGCCAGGCGGTCCGGCGGGTAGCTGGGGTCCATGGGCACGTAGGCGCCGCCGGCCTTGAGCACGCCCAGCAGCGCCACCACCAGCTCCAGCGAGCGCTCCATCATGACGCCCACCGGCACCTCGGCGCGAACGCCCAGGCGGACGAGGCGATGCGCGAGCTGGTTGGCGCGCTTGTCCAGCTTGGCGTAGCTCAGCGCGCCGCCCTGCAGCACGGCCTCCACATCTTTGCATTGTGGCGCTCTGACTCTCTGCATGGCATCGCGCTCTGCCGCGCCCACTCTGACGCAGGCCTGGCGGCAGCGGGCGCGTGTGCGCACCTGGAACATGGCTGCGGGAGCGGCCGGCGTGGTGGCTGCCCAGTACTCCAGCATGCCATGGATGGTCTGGCCCTGGCAAGCTCCACTGGGCACGCAGATTGGGGTCCGGTTGAAGGTGTGCAGCACGGTCCGGCGCTCAACGGCGCTCAGCAGTGAAACGGCATCAACGGCCGTCTCTGGCGCTTCTGTGAGGCGCTCCAGCAGGACCTGGAGGCAGGCAGCCACAGCATCTTGGCGGCAGTAGAGCAGAAGCGTCGCCCTCACGGCAAAACATGTACAGGCTGTGTTCTATAAGCAGCCGGCATGGCCAGAAATGCAACCGACCTGCAAGTGGCCGGCCATGCGCTGGATGGTGCTGAGCGCAAACAGGTCCGTGGAGAACTCGATGTTGCCGGAGATGGTGTGCTCCTCCTCGGCCAGCTCGAGCGTGAGGTCCATCTGCGCCGAGCTACCTCCCACCTGGGGCCGGGGCGCCAAGCGGTCAGCGCCCTGTCAGTGCTGATGCGGGGACGGCGCGCTCCCATTTTGCCGGTGCTTGACATGCATGGCATCAGCAGCCAGGAGCTGCAGAGGAGTGAAAGCAAGGCGCGCGCCGACAGCTCCTCCGCCGCCAGGCCGCCCATCTGCGGCTTGCCGCCCGCCTCCCCCGCGCCCAGGGCCGCCTCGAGCGTGAGCAGGGTCTGGTAGACGGGCGTGTATGCGGAGCTGCGCGGCACGTTGGCCGCCTCCACCACCTGGGGGAAGGGGATGTCCGCATTCGCGACCGCGTCCTGGACCACGGCCTTGACGCGCTTCACCAACGTCGCCAGCGTCGGCGAGCCTGCCGAGCGCGCGCGCGGGTCAGCGCGGGCGCGCGGCTGGTAGGGGCTGGCGCAGCGCAGCAGGTCGGGCAGCCCGCGGGCGGCGTGGCAGGCGTGCGCGCGGCCGCAGAAGGGCGCGGAGGGCGCGAGCGGCGCACCAGACAGGTCTGTGCGCAGGGCGGCCGAGTTGACAAAGTAGCCGATCAGGCCCTCCAGCTCCGGGTGCGAGCGGTTGCCCAGCGGCGTGCCCACCACCACGTCAGCGGAGCGGCTGTAGTGCGCCAGCAGCACCTGCCCCAGCGCGCATGCTCTGAGCCCGCCGGCCGCAACGCTGGCTCTGGTCCCCAGGCAAGTCGGGCAGCGCATTCGCGAGAGGCGCTGCGATGGCGGCCGGGGTGCACCTGCCAGGCGGCCACCATGACCATGAACATGGTTGCCTTCTCCGCGACGGCCAGGAAACGCAGGCGCTCCGTCAGCGCCGCCGGCAGCCGGAAGCCGACCACATCGCCCCGGCCGCTGGGCTCCGACGGGCGCGCATAGTCGGTGGGCAGCTCCAGCAGCGCCGGCGCGCCGGCGAGCTGCTGGCGCCAGTATGCTCGCTGCGCCTCCAGCTGGCCGCTGGCCAGCCGCGCGCGCTGCCAGGCGCTGAAGTCCGCATACTGGATGGCCAGTGGCGCCAGTGAGGGCTCGGCTTGGCCGGCCGCCAGCGCGCCATACGCGGCTGCCAGCTCCGCAGTCAGGATCGCCGCGCTCAAGCCGTCGCTGCGCGCATGCGGGGACAGTCGCCGGGCGTGCGTCGCCTTATGTTGCAGTGCGACCGCGCAGGTCACACGCTGCGTACAGCGCGGGCGCAGAAGGGCGGGCGGCACCTCAGGATGTGGTGGTTGCCGATCAGCAGCACATGCTCTTCCGGCCCCACGGCAAACAGCACGGCGCGCAGGGGCACGCGCTCCCCGATGACCTCGTAGGGCTGCTCGGCCGCGTCTGTCAGCGCAGCGTCCAGGGCAGCCTCGTCGCTGCCGGGCGGCAGGCTGCGGCGCTGCAGCGCGGGCGCGGCGCGCGGGTCCGCTGCCGGGTACACGGCCTGCAGCAGCTGGCTGTCGCGCTCGACAAAGTGCGTGCGCAGCGTCTCGTGCCGGCGCGCCAGGAACGCGAGCGCGCCCTCCAGCGCGCGCGCGTCCAGCTTGCCGCGCAGGCGCATGGCCTCCACCATGTTGTACGCCGCGCTGTCGGGCTGCATCTGGTACAGCGCCAGCATCTGCTCCTGGTTGGCCGAGCAGGGCATGCCCGCCGCGCGCTGCTCGGCGCTGAAGCCCGCGCGCGGTATCGCGCCCGCCCCGGACCGGCCGCCCGCGCTGGCATGGCTGAGCGCCGCCGCGAGCGCGGCGATGGTCGGCGTCCGGAAGAGCTGCGCGGTGGGCACCTCGCACCCGACCACCCTCCGCACAGCGATCATCACCTTGCTCGCCTGCCGCAGCATGCGGGCGAGCGCTGCGGGCGGGCATGACGTGAAGGAAGGGCGCGGCTGCCGACGGAATACGCGCGAAGGGTGCCAGCCAGCCAGCAGCGCAAAGGGACAGCCGCACAGCGAGGGGTACCTGCAGAGAGTTGCCGCCGACCGCGAAGAAGTCGTCGGCCGTGCTGATGCGCTCCCGGCCCAGCACCTGCTGCCACACAGCCTGCAGGCCCGCCTCCAGCTCGTTGGCGGGCGCCACGTACTGCGCTGCCTCGTGGCTGCCCCAGGCTGGCGCCGGCAGTGCCTTGCGGTCGATCTTTTCGTTGGGCAGCAGCGGCATGCGCGCCAGCGGTACCACCACCGAGGGCACCATGTGCGCGGGCAGCCGCTCGCGCAGCCCCGCTGCCAGCGCCGCCGACGCAAGCTCGGCCGGCGTGACATAAGCCACAAGCTGCTGCGCGCCGGCCGGGTCCTGCAGGACCAGCGCGACAGCCAGCTGCACGCCCGGCAGGCTGGCCAGCGCGGCCTCCACCTCGCCCAGCTCCACCCGGAAACCGCGCAGCTTGACCTGCACGCCCATGGTAGCTCTCGGCCTTGCCTCCTGGTAGCTCTCCTGGCATGACGCATGCGCTGCATAAACCGCGGCATTGGCGCACCTGGTTGTCCAGGCGGCCCATGAAGCTTATGTTGCCGTCAGGGAGCCAGCGCGCGAGGTCGCCTGCAGCTCGAGCAGAGCGGCGGTGTGAGCTCGGTGTCCTTGCAACAATGTGTGCAAAGCTACATGCAGGAAGACCTGATGCAGTTATACTTGCGAGCACTGAGTACTCCTGTACTGGCTCAGTTTGTTTGACAGTACAAGACCGGAGCGCACCTGTGCGGTACAGGCGGCCATGGTTCGGGTCGCCGTCCGAGAACGGGTTGGCAATAAACTTCTCGGCGGTCAGGTCGGGGCGCTTCAGGTAGCCGCGCGCCAGCTGGATGCCGCTAACCATCAGCTCACCCGGCACGCCCACCGGCACCAGCTGCAGCCGCGTGTCCAGCACATAGCAGCGCAGGTTGGCAATGGGACGCCCGATGGGCACCGTTGCGCCGCCCTTGAACTCCGCGGTGACATCATAGCCTGATTGAGACGTTGCCTTGGTCAGCCGGGCTGGCATCATATGCTGAGGAAGCACATGCAAGTGCGAGCTGATGTGGGACCTGTGGCATCCACGGTCGTCTCTGTCGGCCCGTACGCGTTGTGCAGGTGCGCGCTCGGCAGGCGCTGCTCGAAGCGCGCCGCCAGTGCCGGCGGCAGCGCCTCACCGCCCACCAGCACGTGCCGCATGTCCGTGCACGCCGACACCTCTGGCTCCTGAGCCGCGACATCAGCTGATCCAGCTTCAGAGCCTGTGGCACTGCTGGCTGTTCAGCAGCAGAGCCTGTGCACAACGCACATTGCCATCATCACTTGAGGAGCGTGCGCGCCTGCAACAGGACGTCCAACTGCGACGGCACGAAGCTGGCGCAGGTGACGCGCTGCTCCTTGCACAGGCGCGCCAGGTACTGCGTGTCCTTCTCGCCGCCGGGCGCCGCCAGCAGCAGCACGCCGCCGCACGCGAACGGATTGAACAGCTCCTGCACCGACGCGTCAAAGCTGACGGGCGCCTTCTGCAGGAACACGTCGCGCGGCCCCAGGTCCATCTTCCTGCGGGCATGCCCGACGCGCGTCAGCCGCTGTGCCCGGAACATCGGACATTGACTTTGGGGCAACAAGCAAGCGGGCCGCGCACGCGGTGATGCAGTGCAGGTAGTTGACGACGCCGGCGTGCTGCAGCACGGCGCCCTTCGGGCGGCCCGTGCTGCCAGACGTGAAGATGATGTAGCACATGCCGTCCGGCTGCGCCCGCACGCCTGGCGACGTGGGCTGCTCCCGTGCCAGCGCATTGCGCTCGCTGTCCACCTGCCGCGCTCGGTCGCGCCCATCTAATGCATGGAGGTGCAATGCATGCAAGGCCTCCAGTGCTAGCCGGGAGCACGCACCAGCAGGACGTGCGCGTTGGTCGGCACGGCCACCCGCGCATGCACCTCCTGCTGGCTCAGCAGCACGGGCGCCTGCGCAGCCAGAGTCCCGCCTTCAGCAATTTGTGACGAGCACAACAAGCCTGCAAGCGGTCTGCATCTGGCTGCCCAATTAGGCGCGCCTCAGAGTCCTCCATCATGAGCGCAAGGCGGTCCGGCGGGTAGCTGGGGTCCATGGGTACGTAGGCGCCGCCGGCCTTGAGCACGCCCAGCAGCGCCACCACCAGCTCCAGCGAGCGCTCCATCATGACGCCCACCGGCACCTCCGGGCCCACGCCCAGGCCGACGAGGCGGTGCGCCAGCTGGTTGGCGCGCGCGTCCAGCTCCGCGTAGCTCAGCGCGCCGCCCTGCAAAGCGCCCGCACGGCCTCTGCATCTGTGCATGTTGGACTCAACACGCAGCTGTGAGGTATCATTGCTCAATGCAACCAGTCCTTGATAGACTGTGCTGTATGCGGACACACCTGGAAGGTCGCCGCGGGGGCGCCCGGCGTGGCGGCCGCCCAGTGCTCCAGCATGCCGTGGATGGTCTGGCGCGCGAACGCGCCCGCAGCGGGCCCGAGCTGCAGCGGACTGAAGGTGTTGCGCATCACCGCTGTACGCTCGTCAGAGTGCATGATGCTCAGCTCATCCAGCGTACAGCTCGGTGCGGCTGCGATGTTTGCCAGCAGCACCTGCGGCAGCGCGCAGTACGCTATGCTGGCCATGGCACCCAGCAGTGCAAGTGTCTAAGGACGGTTGAAGTACCACGCTACTGTTGGACCAAAGGGATGAGGCGGGGGTACCTCCATGTGCCTGGCCATGCGCTCCGTGGCCGGCAGGAACAGCTCGGTGGCATACTCAATGCCGCCTGTTAGCTCCTCGCCCTCCTCCATGTTGAGCACCAGGTCCGTCTGCGCCTGTGCACTGCCCTCCTGCAGAGCACCGATGCGAATCAGACTTCCGTCAGCCAGAGTCTGTGCTCACATGGCGCTTGCTCAGCGGGCTCGCTGGCACGGCCACTGCGCAAGCACAATTGCATTGCACAGAGACATGCGGCGCCTACAAGGAGCGGGCATGTTGCTTGACCCGCACCGCCCAGCCCTCCACTTTGAGGTCGGCCAGGCTCATTGCGGCATCATCCGTGCCATTAAAGGCGCCCTGCAAGGTCATCATCGTCTGGAAGACGGGAGTGTAGGCGGTGCTCCGCGGCACGCGCGCGGCCTCGACCACACGCGCGAACGGCACATCCGCATGCTGGATCGCGTCCTGGACCACGCGCTTGGCACGATCCAAGAGCTCCGAGAACGTGGGCGAGCCTGCGATGCAACCCAAGCAGCAATTGCACACTTGGCCACACCTGTGCGCCTACATCTGCATGCGCTGATGGTGTGCTGCAAGCCTAAGGCGCTTGCAAGCCTAACAACATCATGCAGCAAATATCACTGCATGCCACGCTCGTGCCTGCCAGATCCGTGCGGAGCGCGGCTGTGTTCACAAAGTAGCCGATGAGGCCCTCCAGCTCTGGCTGCGACCGATTCGCCATGGGTGTGCCCACGACGATGTCGACAGAGCGGCTGTATCGCCCTAGAAGCACCTGCACACAGAACTGCTCTCAGCTTTCGTTGTCTATCAAATGGTTGCAAGGCACAGATGCAAGTTTTTGCACAAATGCACCAATGCACCTGCACATTGACAAAGCAGCAATTGAGTCTCAGTGCCAGGGTAAATCTGCAACTTTGACATGCATTTGCATGTCCTGAACACATCAGACTCCATCCGACCAGAGTGCAACAGCCCGACACTTCTTAGAAACACTTTTTTCTCCATGCAACGCTCGGGATCCGCGCGCCTGCCAGGCCGCGAGCACGAGCATGAACATGGTCGCCCCCGCCGCCGAGGCCACGTCCCGCAGGCGCTGGCCGACGTCCGCTGGCACGCGCAGCGGCGCATAGCCGGATGCGCCGCCCCTCACCGCCGGCCGCGGCAGGTCGGTGGGTAGCTCCAGCAGCGGCGGCGCGCCCGCCAGCTGCCGCGTCCAGTAGCCCAGCTGCAACTGCATTGTTTTGCCCTCCAGGCGCGAGGCCTGCCAGGCCGAGAAGTCTGCGTACTGGATGGGCAGCCGCGGCAGCTCGCTCGCCCGACCTGCCAGCGCGGCATCGTACAGCGCGCCCAGCTCCGCGTAGAACACGCCCATGCTCCAGCCGTCGCTGCCCGGCGTTCCTTTGCGGTGAGAGCGCTTACGGAGCCATGGTCAACCAGCAGCATGATGCCAACCTGCGCACGTCTACCAAACAGCGCATGCATGCTGCAAAGAAGGCATGCCAGGCAGCGCACCTGATGACATGGTGCATTGCAAACAGCAGCGCATGGTCGTCGGGCGCCATCTCGACCAGCACCGCGCGCAGCGGCACCTCCTCCATCAGCCGGAAGGGCCGGGTGGCCTCGCGGTCGATCAGCTCATGCGCTGCGCGCTCGCCGCCCTGGCCACGCACGCTGTGCCGCTGCAGCGCGGGCAGCGCGCGCGGGTCCTCAGCCGGCAGCACGGACTGCAGCAGGCGCCCGTCGCGCTGCAGCAGCCGCGTGCGCAGGATCTCGTGCCGGGTCGCCAGGGCCCGGAGCGCGGCCTCCAGCGCGCCCACATCCAGGGCCCCGCGCAAGCGCAGCGCCTCCGACATGTGGTAGGCGGAGCTGTCTGGGTCCATGTCGTGCAGTGCAACCATCTGCGCCTGGTTGGCTGAGCAGGGCACGCCCGCTTGCCGCTGCTCGAGGCTGTAGGGCGCCACGGGTATTGCGGCTGCGGCATCGTCGCCCGGCGCTGCGCTGCTCAGAAATGCCGCCAGGCCAGCAATGGTCGGGGTCCTGAACAGCTGCGCCGAGGCGACGTCCGAGCCCGTCGCCTGGCGCACCCTCGCCATGATGATGCCCACCTGTGGAAACACCAGCCTATCAAAACACATGGATGAGCAGCGATACAACAGCTTGTTCTGAGGCAGCAGACGCAGGCGCGCCTGCAGCGAGTTGCCTCCCACGGCAAAGAAGTCGGCCTGCGTGCTGATGCGCTCCCGGCCCAGCACCTCCTGCCACACCGCCTGCAGCTTGGCCTCCAGCTCGTTGACCGGCGCCACGTACTCCTCCGCCACGGCCGCGCCCCACTCTGGCTGCGGCAGCGCGCTGCGGCTGATCTTGCCGTTGGGAAGGCGCGGCATGGCATCCAGCGACATGACGACGGATGGCACCATGTGCGCCGGCAGCCGCGCGCCCACGGCGGCCAGCACAGCGGCGGGGTCGACGGCGGCAGGCGTCACGTACGCCACTAGGCGCTGGGTGCCAGCCGGGTCCTTCAGCACCAGGACCACCACCAGCTCCACGCCGGGCACGTCCGCGAGCGCGTGCTCGATCTCGCCCAGCTCCACGCGGAAGCCGCGCAGCTTGACCTGCATGCCAGCGGACAGCCTTGGTTGATGGATTCATGAGCGCTTCAGGCATTTTGCAGACGCGAGACACCTGCGCGTAGACCATGTGCATCTATAAGCGCTGCGACAGGCAGACGCCTGTCGTACCTGGTGGTCCAGGCGGCCCAGAAACTCCAGGTTGCCGTCCGGCAGCCAGCGCACCAGGTCGCCTGGCGCGGGCGCACAGCGCTGAGCGTCAAGACGGAGGGCAGGCTGCCCAAGCCTGCTTTGCAGCTTCAGCCATCTGGTCCTGTTCGCGGCATAAGCTCACCGGTGCGATACATGCGCTTGTGGTGCGGGTCGCCGCGCGCGAACGGGTTGGCGATGAACTTCTCGGCGGTCAGATCCGGGCGCTTGATGTAGCCGCGCGCCACCTGGACGCCGCTGACCATCAGCTCGCCCGGCACGCCGACCGGCAGCAGCTGCAGGTGCTCGTCCAGCACGTAGCAGCGCAGGTTGGCCAGCGGGCCACCGATCGGCATGCTCGCGCCGCCCTTGAACTCGCGCGTGTCATAGCCTGCGCGCCAACCATATGCCAGCTGGTCAGGGCCGGGCCGCGTAGCTGGGTGCCAGGCATGGGACTGGCCAGCGTGGCCACACCTGTTGAACCCACAGTGACTTCGGTGGGACCGTAGTCGTTGTACAGGCGCGCGTGCGGCAGCGTCGCCCTGAAGAGCTTCACCAGCGGCAGGTGCAGCGCTTCGCCGCCGCAGACCACCAATCTCATCGATGCGCACTCCCTGAACTCCGGTTCCTGTGTGTTGTGCCAGTAGCAAGTCAGAGACCACGTAGGCCTTTAGCAGCCCACTGGCAGCAGCTCGGGGGCATGGGGCGCACGCGAAGCAGGGCTTCCAGCAGGGACGGCACGAGGATGCAGGCGGCCACGTCGTGCTTCTTGCACATGCGCGCCATGTGCTGCGTGTCCTTCTCGCTGCCCGGCGGCACGATGACCAGGCTGCCTCCGCCGACAAAGATGCTGAATATCTCCTGCGCAGAGCACCCACACTGTGATTTGCCGGCATTACTAAGAGCATTCTAAAGATGTATGTGCATCGCCACCGCGCAGCACCCAGCACGCCGCAGTGGCCGGACGCACCGCTATGGACTGGTCGAAGCTGGTAGAGGCCTTCTGCAGCACAGCGCCCTCCCCCAAGCCCATGCGCCTGGACCCCGCAGCATGCTCAGCTCACCATGCGAGCACAGGGTGATGGCTCATGCCGCGTCAGCCGATTGACTCCGCAGGCTGACATGCGTTCACCAGCAGACGCAGACGGTCTGCACACCTGTGGATGAAGTGCATGAAGTTCACGGCACCGTCGTGCTGCAGCACGGCGCCCTTGGGGCGGCCCGTGCTGCCAGACGTGAAGATGATGTAGCACATGTTGCTGGCTGCGGCGCGCTGGCCTGCCGGTGCCGTTGGCTGCTGTGCAAGCGCGTCGCGCTCCTCGTCAACCTGCGCATCCTCCCGCCACTGCCTTTGCAACAGCGAGCGTGCACCCTGCAACGTCACACACAGAGCGAGCAGGGGGGCGCACCAAGAGCACTTGCACCTCGCGGCCGATGTTGCGGCCCCCGAACACCTCCCTGCGGCTCAGCAGCACGGGCGCCTGCGCACCAAGCAACCATGCTGAGCGCTGTGCCATGCGTGAAGGAGCGTCATTCATGCCAGAGATGCGTGGCCGCGCCTCCGAGTCCTCGAGGATCATTGCCAGGCGATCAGCCGGGTAGGCGGGGTCCATGGGCACGTAGGCGCCGCCCGCCTTGAGCACGCCGAGCAGCGCCACAACCAGGTCCAGCGAGCGCGGCAGCAACACGCCCACCGGCACCTCGGGCCGCACGCCCAGCTCAATGAGGCGGTGCGCGAGCTGGTTGGCGTGTGCATCCAGCTCAGCGTAGCTCATGGTCGTCTCCTGCACAGCACGTAAAGATATGGCCTGCATGACACGGGCACTCAGTATGCTGTGACGAGCAGCTGGTCACACACGCGAGCGGTTGCACCGGTTGCAGCGCTGCTTGCTGCTTGCTGCTTGCTGCTTGCTGGTTGCTGCTTGCTGCTTGCTGCTTGCTGCTTGCTGCTTGCTGCTTGCTGCTTGCTGCTTGTTGCTTGCTGCTTGCTGCTTGCAGCGCTTGCAGCGCTGCTTGTTTGAATGCCACAGCATGGCAGGACAGGGTACGGTAGGGTAGGCTTAGGGCTAGGATAGCCACAGCCGTGGCCACGCACCCCGTAGACCAGAGCCATCGCGTCCGGCCGGGTGGCCGCCCAGTGCTCGAACGCGCCATGCATGGTTTCCTCTGCATGCATCAGCTGCGAGGGTGCCATATCAGTGGCGTTGAAGGTGCGTTTGACAGTGTCGCGCTCTGCCACACTCAGGATGTTGAGGCGCAGGATCGACATGTCTGGGTCAGTCGCAACGCTCTCCAGAAGAGCCTGCACCCATGCACCCGGGCGTCAGGACATAGGCGTGACAGCAGGAATTTGATGACATGCGTGGCGGCCCTGCTACTACTGTTAGTCAGCTCCTGGCCACGAACACAAGAGTTGGGTGCCAGGTGGTAAACAAGTGCCTATGCAGAACCGTGGGGGCGTACCACGAAATGCGCGGCCATGCGCTCTGCAGTGGCAGGCAGGAACAGCTCAGCCGCATAAGCAATGGCCCCGGTCAGCTGCTCGCCCTCCTCCATGTTGAGCACCAGGTCCGTCTGCGCCTGGGCAGTGCCATCCTGCGAGATGATCGACATTTAAGCTTGGGTTGTGGTCTCACGCGCCAGACCTCGGCAGTGGCCTGTGTCGTCAGCATCGGCTCCCTTGCCACACACAGCCCTGCCAAATTGGTGCGGGCGTCCCTGCAGCGCACCTCCTCCATTCCTCCAACTTCCAGGCTCGCCAAGGCTACTGCAGCTCCAGCCATCTGCGTGCCGCGGACGGCGGCCTGCACGGTCATCATCGTCTGGAACAAGGGAGTGTAGGCGGTGCTCCGCGGCACGCGCGCGGCCTCGACCACACGCGCGAACGGCACATCCGCGTGCTGGATCGCTTCCTGGACCACGCGCTTGGCGCGTTGCAAGAGCTCCAGGAATGTGGGCGGGCCTGCGATGCAGCCCAAGCAGCGGTTGCGCATTTGGCCGCACCTGTGCAGCTACGTCTGCATGCGCTGATGCTGTGCTGCAAGCTGAGCTTGCAAGCCCAACACCATCGCGCAGCAAACATCCTGCATGCGGCGCTCGTGCCTGCCAGGTCC
>JAABUY010002869.1_pt1 | contig 19803 bp, 22 predicted proteins | sample 5560271 | NCBI WGS metagenome assembly JAABUY01 (sample SAMN10711886, study PRJNA513374) | rock metagenome | isolation source: Antarctica rocks | place: Antarctica: Victoria Land, University Valley
CTAGTAGACGGAGTTCGGCGCAGCCAGCGGCGTGATCCGCTGACCGGTCGGCAGCAACGTCCCGATCTGGTCACGAAATTCGCCAGCACCTTCCTGATTGCCCGCCGATAAATCAGCGAATGCACTTCCAGCACACAAAAAGAGAATGGAAACACCAAACACGCCGGTCAATCGTCCGAGATGATGGGCCACGGAGAACTCTAAACCGCCCCGGGTTTGCCGGAGGCCATTTGGGCTAGTCACGCCCCCATCGCGGATGGTTCGAGGGCGGCATAGTAGGCGGCCTCGGCTTCGGCCGGCGGGACCTTGCCGATCGGCTGGAGGAGGCGTCGATTGTTGAACCAATCGACCCATTCGAGGGCGGAGGAGGCTTGGGACCCGAGCCTGCGAAGCAGGTTGGGGAAGCCTCCGCAGGGGGCGAACTCGACGGCTTCAAAGGATCGCCACGGGCCTCGCCGATGGATGGACCAGCCCGAAGCCGTTCACGTCCGCTCCATCAGAAAGCGCGCGAATGCCTCCAACGTTGTCTCCGAGGCGTGGTGTTCCATTCCTTCCGCATCGGCTTCCGCGGCCTCAGCGGGAACACCGACGGCGAGCAGCAAGGCGACCATGAGCCGGTGCCGGGCGCGCACGCGCTCGGCGAGCGCGTGGCCTACCTCGGTTAGAAAGATGCCGCGATAGGGGCGCGCCGTCACCAGACCTTCCCGTTTCAGTCGGGCAAGGCTTTTCAGCGCGGTCGGATGCGTCACGCCCAGGCGCTTGGCGATATCGGTCGCCCGCGCCTCGCCATGCGTGGCCAAAAGGTCGGCGATCAGCTCGACATAATCTTCAAGCAGCGTGGCCGATCGCGCTGTGCGAGCCTTGCCGAAGCGAAGCGCTTGGGTGGGCCCCTCGGGCATTCCGGTCGCTTCGATCGTTGGACCCGTTGTCAGGCTTCGTGCCAACCGGCTTCTCCCGCGAGACCGTCCGGTTCCATTCGGGGCCAGAGTCGCCGAAGGCCGGCTACGGCAAAACCCGATCGCTTTTAGCAGGATTTAAAGCGGTTGCACCAACGTATGCCGGGTTGTCCTCCCAAAAGGCCTTGGTCCGCAAAAAATGCTTATTGACCAGGATGTAGCTTTGGCTACATCCTGTGGCAGGTCGGACGGCTCGGGCCCATACCATGTTGATGCTCTCATCCATGACGTAGCTCGGACCAACAAGAGAACCCAAGGCGGAGAGACGCGATGAGCGACGTGGCGGCGAGAAAGACCCTGAGCGGCCGAACCACTATCGGGATTCAGGAAGCCCTGGCGGGACGCCGCCGCGGCCTGCGCGCGTTTCTGCCGTTCTGCGGCCCGGCGTTCATCGCCTCGGTCGCCTACATCGATCCCGGCAACTTCGCGACCAACATCCAGGCCGGGGCCATCTACAACTACGGCCTGCTCTGGGTCGTCCTGCTGGCCAATCTGATCGCGATGCTGTTCCAGGCCCTCTCCGCCAAGGCCGGCATCGCCACTGGCCGCAACCTGGCGGAATTGAGCCGCGACCACTTTCCCCGACCGGTCGTCTGGGGGATGTGGATCATCAGCGAGGTCGCCGCGATGGCGACTGACCTCGCGGAGTTCCTAGGCGGCGCAATCGGGCTTTCGCTGTTGTTCCAGCTCCCGCTGTTGGTGGGCATGGGGATTACAGCGGTCATCGTCTACGCCATCCTCATGTTGGAGCGACGAGGCTTTCGGCCGCTCGAGATGGTAATCGGCGGCATGGTCGCCACGATCTCGCTCTGTTATTTGATCGAGCTGATCGTCGCTCCGCCCCACTGGGGGCAGGCGATCCTGCATTCGGTCCTGCCTCAGCTGGACGATGCTGCGGCCCTCACCCTATCCGTCGGCATTATCGGGGCGACGGTGATGCCGCACGCGATCTACCTCCATTCCGGACTGACACAGGCCCGCTATCCAACTCAAGACGCGGGCGAGAAGCGCAAACTGTTGCGTTTCTCTAACAAGGAAGTCGTTCTGGCTCTCGCGCTCGCCGGTGCCGTCAACATGGCCATGGTCATGATGGCGGCCACGGTGTTCCACGAGGGACACAGCGATGTGGCCGAGATCCAGACCGCCTATCATACGCTTGTCCCTCTGCTTGGCGTCGGGGCGGCAGGAGTGTTCCTGCTGTCCCTTATGGCGTCGGGCATCTCAAGCTCGACGGTGGGCACGATGGCCGGACAGGTTATCATGCAGGGTTTCGTCGGGTTCCGCATCCCGATCTGGGTGAGACGCTTGGTAACCATGGTGCCGTCTTTCTTCGTTGCGGCGCTGGGCTACAACGCGACGCAGTCGCTCGTCATCAGCCAGATCGTGCTGAGCCTAGCCCTGCCGGTTCCTATGATCGCTTTACTGATCCTCACGCGGCGGGTGGACGTAATGGGGGAGTTCGTCAACAGCCGCCTCACAGCTATTGGCGCATTCGTAGCAACCGCCGTCGTGCTGACGCTCAACTTCATCCTGATCATCCAGACGCTTGGCGTCCCGTTGCCCTTCTTGGCGGCGGGATGAATTGATCGAAATGGTACTGCGGCGTTTGCAGCGGCCGGGCCAAGAAGTCACCCACGTCCTCGAGGAGGTGCCCGCCCATCCGTGCCGATCCGGTCGGGTGAGAGCAGGGGCGCCTCCTTCAGCATCTTACCGAAGAAGCGTTGGCAGCGTCGAGATCACGGTTGGCAGTCAGGAGGAAGGTCAGCTCTCTCCTGGCCGGCATCCCGTTCTCCTCATCGGTGACAAGGAAGGGTGCCGCGGTTGCTGACCCGCAGGGAGCGCTATCGCCGGTCCAGACTGGCCGGCTTCATCTCGGAATGGTGGCCGACATCAAATCGGAACCATGGCCGGCTTCATCTTGGAACAGGTGGCCTCCGGCAAACCCGGGGCGGTTCACTCCTAATCTGGAGGCTTCGGAACGCAGTCTGCAGCACGCGATACACGGACACACGGTAGCTTCATACTCTGCGTTTTGTGACCCTGATATGAAATGCTGGCAGGACTCTACTCAGCGAAGCGCACAACGCTCTTCAGATAACCGGAGCTACCTCTGGGAGTCTCGACGCAATCATCGTGGCGGCGCTGGAGCATGCTCTGCGGCCATGCTCGCGAGCTTCGCAACCGTGTTCATGTTGCGCGCCGTTCCATCTCTGGCTGCGGGGATGTAATGCTTCGAGCCGGCCATGCCGGCTCCGTAGTGGACGTAGATCTCTCGCGTCCCGAGACGAAGCTGCTCCTCCTGCTGTCCCACGACGTTCTCCAAAGCGCCGCTCCCGGGCGGGCGGTTCAGGAAGACCGCGACCGTGCGGTTCGGAGGGGCATCTGGGAAGGGGTTGTTGGCCAGGACATCGGCCATTTGTGCAGCCGTTCGCACGAGGACGCCCAGCGGCTTGCCCGCATAGTCCCGCAGATTTTCTTCCAGCACGGCTTTGATCTGGGCTTCAGACCCCTCGTGTTCGAACAAGACGTTGCCGCTGGCGATGTATGTTCTGACCGCTCGGAAGCCTGCACGCTCGCACAGGCGCTTCAGATCGCTCATCGGCAGCTTACCCGTCCCGCCGACATTGACGGCCCTCAAAAGGGCGATGAAGGCCGTCATGTCTCGCCTCTCGCTTTCGTGTCGATCAGGACCAGAACGCAGCGCTGGCAGCGAGCGATCACCTCGCCGCAAGAGCCTGATCGAGTTCAGACCCCAGTCTGCTTAGCGCCCGCCCGCCTCCTGGTCCCGGTAGAAGCGCGCCATGCGGTCGAACCACTCGTGGCGGGCCACGATGTGGGACAGCCCACCGCTCCTGAACGGCAGCTTCAGGGTCTCGATCAACTCCTGGATCTCCTGCCGGGCCGCGAGCTGGGAATTGGTGAGGATGCCCCCTTTGGCGCTGTCCTCGATGGGGTCGAGCGCCGTCAGACCGATCGGGAACAGTTCACGGAAGATCACGCGGTCGTGCAGCCCTTCCGCGGTGCGGAACTGAAGTTCCGCGGCCAGACGGCCGATGCTCGACGCGATCTGCCGCGCGTTGTTGGACTGGATAGACGCGATCCTGTTGCGCAGCACGATCCAGTCGATCATCCCGGCATCGACCTGCCGCCGCCGCCTGCGCGCTTCGAGCACGAGGTCGGCGTAATGCGCCACCGCGCCGCGTTTGGCGCGGTCGTGGTGGACGCGCGAGAACACGTCGACGTCGATGAAGCTGTCGTTGATGGGCGACACCAGCGTGTCGGCGAGGGAATGCGCGAGCCTCATCAGGTAGCTGTCGGACGCCGGTGTATCGATGACCACGAACTCGTAATCATGCTCGATCGCCTCGATGGCGCCGGCGAACTCGCCGAACTCGCGCGTCTCGTTGTCGCCGACGTCGAGCGATGCGCCGCGGTCGAGGGCGTGATGGAACGGCATCTCGAGCCTTGTGCCGGCCTGGGCGGCCCAGGACTGGCGGTTCTCCAGGAACCGCGTGAGCGTGCGCTGGCGCGTGTCGAGGTCGATCGAGGCGACGCGATAGCCGGCCTTGAGCAATCCGATCGCGACGTGGATCGATACGGTCGACTTGCCGGTCCCTCCCTTCTCGTTGGCCACCACGATGACGTGCGCCGAGCGCAGGTCGGGTCTCTCAGAATCGGTCGGCATCGGGTCCGGATGGTTGGCGCGCCCGCGCCGAGCCCATGGGGCTCGCGATCGCGAGGATTGGAGGCGGAACAGGGTGCGGCTACGCCCGGGATATCGTGGCCGGACCGGCGTAGATCCAGTCGTAGCGTGCCGTGAGGCGGTCGGGTCCGAGCGAACGCAGCACGATGTCACGCAGGAGGGAGGCCGGAGCACCGAGGTGGTAGACGGAACCCTGTCTGCGCGACTCGACCTGAACGCGAGCTGTCCGAGGGCGGCGCAGCCCCTCATAGGTCTGGAATGCAGCGGGCAGGCCCTCGCGCGACGTCGCCACGCAGTCGGCCAGCACCCCGGCATCCTCGATGGCTTGGGCGGCGCCCTGGGCGAGGAACGGCAGCATGGGATGGGCTGCATCGCCGAGCAGCGTCGCGGCGCCATCCGACCATCGCCGGAGCGGCGGCCGATCGAAGAGCGGCCACTTGCGCCAGCCCGGCGCGGCCGCGATGAGGCGCCGCGCCGGCTCGGCCCATGTCGCGAAGCGACGTTCCAGCGTGGCGGCTTCGGCCGGCATCGACCAGAACGCGTCGCGCCCGGCCCCTACGGTCTCGTCGATGACGGCGACGACGTTGACCAGCTTGCCGCCATCGACCGGGTAATGGACCAGGTGAGCCCCCGCACCCAGCCACAGATTGGAGCGCGCCACCAGCGCCTCGGGATCGGCGACATCACGCGCCACGAGGCTGCGCCAAGCCGAACGACCCGAAGGTTTGGTGTCGTCCGGACTTGGCCCCATCATGCTTTGGCGTACCGTCGACCGGATACCGTCGGCTCCCACGAGGCCGTCGAGCGTCGCGGCCGGATGCGGTAAATCGCCGAAGGTCAGGCAAACGCCGTGCTCGACGTTCCGGTATGACGAAACGCCCTGGCCCAAGCGCAGGGTGATGGCCGGGTCACGCTTCGCGCGGGTCACGAGAGCAGCTTGAAGATCGGCCCGCAGCACCACCAGGAAGGGTGATCCGTAGCGTTGCGACGCCCTGGTGCCGAGCGGGATGCGGGCCAGTGACGCGCCGTCGCGGCTGCGGCGAAGCAGCGTCTCGGTCGGTTCCACGGCCTTCTCCCGAAGAGCGTCGAGAAGATCGAGGCGGGCCAGGACGGCGGTCGCGTTCGGCGACAGCTGCACGCCGGCTCCGACCTCCGCCAGGGTCTCGGCGCGTTCGTAGACCGTGACGATCGCGCCGACGCGCGACAGCGCTATGGCGGCCGTCAAGCCGCCGATGCCGGCGCCCGCGATGGCGATATGGGGCATGGGCGAGGCCAGTCGCGATCGGTCGGGTCAGGGTGCCGTGTCGGGGGTATATTCGCAGACGGCGGGATCGGCATGAGACCCGAGGCCTGCCGCGTGGACATAGTGGGTCGAGCAGTAGGGGCAGATCGCGTCGTCGCTGTCGCCCATGTCGATGAAGGTGTGCGGGTGATCGAGCGGCGGCAATGCGCCCGTGCACATGAATTCCTTGACGCCGATCCGGATCGTCGGCACTCCGGGCTGGTTGTGGAAGTGGGGGGTCTCGTGATGGCTGGCCATGCGGTCCTCAAACGGGAGGTTCGTCGCGGCTCAGCATAAGGGGGTCGCCCGGCAAAGGGTAGGGTTGCGGGAGAGCGGGGGGATGGACTTCGTATCGGACGGATTGCGGATCAGCTATCGCGACGAGGCTCCGACACGTGCCGACCGCGGCGAACCCGCCCTGCTGATCCACGGATTCGCCTCCTCGGCCCGGGTGAACTGGGTCGATACGGGCTGGTTCCGGACCCTCGAAGGCGACGGCCGCCGGGCCATCGCCTTCGATCATCGCGGACACGGAGACAGCGACAAGCCCCACGACCCTGCGCTTTACAACACGCCGCTCATGGCCGAGGACGCGCTCCGCCTGCTCGACCACCTCGGGATCGCGCGGACCGACGTGATCGGCTACTCCATGGGGGCCCGGGTTGCGGCCTATCTCGCACTGGCCGCACCCGACCGTATCCGCGCCGTCGTGCTGGGCGGCCTCGGAGCTCACCTCGTCGAGGGCGTCGGCCTGCCGACCGGCATCGCCGACGCCATGGAGGCTCCCTCGCTCGACGGCCTCACGGATCCGATGCAGCGGATGTTCCGGCGCTTCGCCGAGGCCGGCGGCAATGACCTCGCGGCTTTGGCGGCCTGCATTCGCGGTTCGCGACAGACCCTATCGGCCGAGGAGGTCGGCCGGATCATGGCACCGTGCCTGGTCGCGGTCGGCACCCTGGACACGGTCGCGGGGGATCCGCGGCGCCTGGCCGGCCTGCTGCCGCGGGGCCGCGTCCTCGCCATTCCGGGGCGCGACCATAATCCTGCGGTGGGCGACAAGGCTTTCAAAGCCGGTGTTCTGGAATTCCTCGCCGAACGACCCTGACGCGGAGTGACGGCCGGCCGAGCTCCCTGCATGGCAGCTACGGCTTTCGGTTTCGCTGGGTCGGGGCTTGTGCATACGGTTCGAGCCCGTATGTGTTGTGTCCGTGGATCGGGTCCCGCGAGATCGCCCGTGTCTGGAGACGAGCATGATGGGGCAGAGTCAGAGCGCCAAGGTGATCGGCATCGCCGACGTCGATCCGCTGTTCGGCCGCATGCGGACCGAGGCGGACGAAATCTTGCGTCGCGAGCCGATGCTGTCGAAGCTGATGCTGACGACTGTACTGAACCATGACAGTCTCGAGGCTGCGGTCATCGCTCGGATCGCGGCGCGCCTCGATCACGGTGACGTGCCGGGCCTGCTTCTCAGCCAGGCCTTCACCGAGGTGGCCCGCAACGATCCGAGGATCGCGGAGGCATTCCGGGACGACCTGCTGGCCGTCTTCGACCGCGATCCCGCCTGCACCCGCTTGGTCGAGCCGCTGCTGCACTTCAAGGGATTTCACGCCCTCCAGACACACCGCTTCGCCCATGCGCTGTGGACCACGGGGCGACGGGATCTCGCGCTCTACCTGCAGAGCCGATCCTCGGGCGTCTTCCAGACCGACATCCATCCCAATGCGAGCATCGGCAAGGGCATCTTCCTCGATCACGCCACCGGACTCGTGGTCGGGATGACGGCCGTGATCGAGGACGACGTATCGCTGCTTCAGGATGTCACCCTGGGGGGGACCGGCAAGGTGACGGGCGACCGGCATCCGAAGATCCGGCGCGGCGTCCTGATCGGCGCGGGCGCCAAGGTGCTGGGCAACATCGAGATCGGCCAATGCTCGCGCATCGCGGCGGGGTCGGTCGTGCTGGCACCGGTGCCGCCCAAGAAAACCGTCGCGGGCGTGCCGGGGCGGATTGTCGGCGAAGCCGGGTGCGCCGAGCCCGCCCGGACCATGGACCAGATCATCGCCCAGAAGATGATCGACGGCGGCGTGCTCGACGGCGGCGTGCTCGACCAGCGACCTACTATAGCATAGGTTCTCGGCCGGACTGTGCGGCACCGCGAGAGCGCCGAAGCATGGCGCCGTCATCCCGACATCGGATGGCCAAGCGTGTGGCGAGACGGCCAGTGCCGCGCTGGTCGACACACGAACCCCAGTCGAATGACCATCATCCGGAGCAGAGCTTGGACAAGAGCGAAATCCTCAAGCTGCAGGCCTACCTCCAGCGCACGTTCGGCAACAAGTCCCTCAAGGTCCTGCCGCACTCGAGCGATGGCGACCGCGCCGACGTGGCCCTCGGCGAGAGACGCATCGCCACGATCATGGTCGACGACGAAGATGGGGATCGATCGTTCTCGTTCGAGATGAAGATCCCGGTGGAACGGCACACCATCGAATCCTATTTGCGGCTGCTGTTCGACAACGACAAGTTCAAGGTGGTACCGCGAGTCAAGAAGACGGATTCGGTGGAGCTGAACCTGGGCGGCGAGTTTCTCGGCGTTGTGTCGGCCGACAATGCCAGGGGCGAGTCCTTCACCTTGCAGATGGCGATCCTGGACTACGATCTGGAAGAGATCTGACGTCCGGTCGGACCCTCCTGACGGGGCGCATCGACTTAGGAAGCGTGCGGGCGGGACGCAGGTCGCGCCTTGTTGTGGTGCCCGAGCCTAGGCAGCCCTGCGTGGTGGGCAGGTGCTCATTGCCGCCTTCCGTCGGAGACGTCGGCCCGACATCAAAGGAAAAGAGTCGCCGGGTCGCTCTCGGCCGAGAAGGGCCGGGCGAACTCCACCGCCACCGTATCGTTGAAGACCCGCACGACATGCGCGTCGGTCGTGCCCAGGATCACCGGCGTGCCGACGGCGGGCTTGGCGTCGGACAGGAAGGCGGCGCCGGAGATCGACACGTCGATCAATTTGACCTGAAACTCGCGGCCTCCGGGCATCGTCAAGGTCGAGCGGGGATTGCGCGGGACCACGCGCGCGTGGCGACGATCTTCAGGCATGCCGAGCGCATGGCGGTTGCCGAGCCAGGTCAACTGATCGGCCAGCTTCTCGCGTTTGGTGAGCGGAACGTTGAGAGACAACGCGAATCCGTTCTCGAAGAGCCTTGCTACGACACCCTCGATCCGCCCGATCTGGTCGATGTAGCAGATGACCTTTTCACGAATGGCGCCTCTCACAGGCGCGATCAGGGCGACGCCGCCGGGCGACATGTCGACTGTCTGGCATGGGAACTCCTGCCGGTTGGTCAGCATGTATCGGCCCAGCACCGCGATCCGCACACGCTGGTGACGGCGGCGTTCGACGGGGTGCGTTTCGGCTGACGTCGCTGGAGATGCAGCCACCGGGCGCGCTTTCGAAAGAGTAAGAGTCCTCTAAGTTCCAGACATCATGGCGCTTCATCCGTTAAGGGCCGATAAATCGGGTCGTGGCCGGCCGCGCCGGCTCATCCTCCGATTTCGGCACGCAGACCGGTCCTGCGTCCGCCCTGATAGACCCTGAATCCACCCACCTGCTCGACCGCGATCGGCGCCTGCGTGATCGACCCGACGGAGCAACCCGCTACGTGATCCGGTCCGAAGCGAGGCAGCGCCGTTTCGGCTTCGGTCGGCAGCAATGTCCGAAAACTGGTGAGTTCGAGGCCCGTGATGGGGCGCAGCCCGATCCAACTCGGCGCCGAGATGGCGGCCAGCGATCCGAGCAAGCGGACATGCGTCCGGCCGTGGTGTCGCAGCGGCAAGATCACGAGTTCGAGATCGACCGCCGCGCAGCCGGCCGGCGCGGCCCTGACGCCGGCCACCATGCCGACACGGTCGTCGAGAACGCCATCGATCATGGCCCTGGCCATCGCGGCTTCATCTCCGGCCCAGAGGTCGTCAAGCGACCGGCCCTTCAATTCACATCGGAAGAGGGCGTTGAGACGCGTCCCCGACAAGCGGATGGTAACCTCGCGTGAAGGAGCGGAGCCGGCGACCTCCAGAATGAACGTATAGGCCAGGATATGTCGGATTGCCGCAGGGTCCACGTCGCACCTTTCCGGCGCCGTTCGCCCCGCCCGCAACGTGTTCCAATAGGTGAAAAGGTCCCGGCTTACGGTATGTTTCATTCTGACCTCTCGGCGCTCGGACCGGAACGGGAGATGTCGCCTTATGGCACCACAAGGCCGATCCCGTCGGTTTGCAGGACCGGGGGAGCACCGGGCATGCCAGCGGCGTTAAGGTTGGCGAATCGTTTGGATTGTCAGAACGGGCAGGCGGTGCGATGGTCGCCGTCTTGGAAGCGACGTCGCTTCTGGCGCGATCGAGCCGCTGCTCCGGCACCGGGGCGTCGAGGCAGAAGGTTGACGCCCGGCAGGTTGCTCCCCTGTCGGGCCAAGCCCGATGCGAGTTCCTGCGGCGCTGCCGCTTTGACGGTTTCGGCTTTCGCGCGGATTGCCCGGCGTCCGTCATGGCGACCGTCGGCGGAACCCCGTTTCAAGGTGACGTCGTGCTCCAAGGTTCAGCCGAGCCCGCCACGCTGGTTCCGCGGCGCCAGCCCGTGTTCAACATACCGAGGTCGATCCTGCTGGTCATCGGCGTTCTGGTGACGATCCACCTCGCCCGGCAGTTCATCCCGGAGCGTCTGGAAGAGGCGCTCTTCGGAGGCTTGGCTTTCGTGCCGGGCCGGCTGACGTTTGCGTTCGCGCCGAACCGCGTCGTCGAAGCGGCGGTGGCCCTGGCCGGGCAGGGGGTGGAAGGCTACCGGCAGGCTCAGGCGGGAAGGTACTTTCTCGGCGATGGCTCGGTGCAGCCTTGGACGACCGTCACCTATGCGTTGCTCCACGCGGATTGGGCCCATGTGGGCCTGAACGCCGTTTGGTTGCTCGCCTTCGGCACGCCGGTGTCACGCCGCTTCGGTTCCGTCCGGTTCCTGGCCTTCTTGATCGTGACGGCTTTCGCCGGCGCGGCGGTGCACTACCTCGCCCATCCACTCGACCTGGCACCGGTCATCGGCGCTTCGGCCTCCGTGTCGGGCTGCATGGGGGCAACGCTTCGCTTCATGTTTCAGCCCCACGTCCCGGTGGCTTCCACCATCGGGGCCGCCGAAGACGGACGCCGGCAGGCCTTCCTTCAGCCGGCGCAGCGGCTGCGCGAGGTGGTGGCCGACCGTCGCGCCCTGGCGTTCCTGGTCGCTTGGTTCGCGACCAACCTCGTATTCGGGCTCGGATCCATCACATGGGGGGCGGGCAGCGGCCCCATAGCCTGGGAGGCCCATATCGGAGGCTTCATGACCGGGCTTCTGCTGTTCCATCTCTTCGACCCGGTGCGCGACACGAGCGGCACGCCGCTGGCCGAACTCGCGCCTCTGGCTCCGGAGGAGCCTTCCGCCGGATTTTGATCTCCGGCGAACCTGCTCGTGGTGGTCAGGTGAAGCGGAGGAGGGACCGGAACAGGTTCTTGACGAAGCCCTGCTCGGAGCCGCCGGTCGGCGTGGTCCGGCTGACGAAATCGAAGACCTTCCCGTCCTGCAAGCCGTAATTCGCGACGCGTTCGACCTTCTTGTTCTTGTTGAAATAGACCGCCAGCACACGCTGGTCGGCGATGCTGGGCGAGGAGAAGGCAAAGGTCCGCGTCACAGTCTGGCTGATGTAGTACCAAGCGGTGCCGCCGATGGTCGATGTCGTGGAGGGCGTGCCCAGAACCACGAGCACCTGCTCGGCCGACGAGCCCGGCTTCACCTGCTCGAGCGAGCGCTGGTCCACGACGTAGCCGCGCGTGACCTCGCCATCGTAGCCCAGGCAGCCTCCGAGGCCGAGGCACAGTATCGCGACCCCGGCCAGAGCGAACGGCTTGCGCCCGCCCGCCGGGGCGATCCCCTTGCCTCGCATCCGAACCTCCTGACGCCGATGCCCCGCTCACGCGGTGTACCCTTGCATCGGACAGCCGCAGTGCGTAACTGGCACCCTACCGAAAAGCAAGTTCGTCCCCCCGCGGGAGAAGGCGGCGATCGCCGCATCCGGTCCCATGTTTTTTCCCCTCCGCCGTCGGCGCTCGTCACCCAACCGCGCCCTCATCGCTCGCCTCTATACGGAGAGCGTTGCCGCGGTTCGCAGACCAGCCTTCTATCTCGATTATGGGGTACCAGACACTTTCGAGGGCCGGTTCGAGCTTCTGGCCCTGCACGCCGGCCTGGTGCTGCGCCGGTTCAACAGGGCCGAGGCGCCGGGTCCGGCCGTGGCCCAGGAGCTCGTCGATGGTGTCTTCGCGAACCTCGAAGCCGACCTCCGGGAGGCAGGAGTCGGCGATGTCACGGTGCCGAAGCGCATGAAGACACTGGCAGAAGCATTCCTGGGCCGTTCGGCTGCCTATGACGCCGCTTTGCGGCGCTGCGACGGTACCCTCACGGCCGTGGTGTCGCGCAATGTCTATGCGGGTCGTCTCGACCCCGCCGGCGCCCAAGCGGCCCGCATGACTCGATATGTCGAATTGACGGCCGAGCGACTCGACGCTTCGCCGTTGGCCGAATGCCTTGCCGGGCCTCTGCCGTTTCCCGACCCCCTATCCGTAACGGTGTAGAAACGTCATGGTCCGCCAGCCCCAGACCGCCTCCGGCCCGCTGTCCCGATGGGTTGACATTTCCTCGGTGACGGATGGCGGCACGGCCTTTCGGATCGTGACGTCGGATGCCGAGCGAGAGTCGGTCGCGGCCAGCTGCGGTTTGCCCGGCATCGACGCCCTCGGTGCCGACTTCCTCGTCGCTCGCGAAGGCCCGAACGGCGCCCGAGTGACGGGCAGCGTCAAGGCCAGGGTCCGTCGGATCTGTGTGGTGTCGCTCGAGGAATTCGAGGCCGACCTCGACGAGCCCGTCGAGGTTCGGTTCGCGACCGAGGCCGAAATCGAGGCGAGAACCGCAGCGCGAGCCGCTCGCCTCGCCCAGGATGAAGACGAGGAGGACGATCTGCCCGATCCGATCTTCCGAGGGCGGATCGACCTCGGAGCCCTGACGGCCGAGATCCTGGTGCTCGGTCTCGATCCCTATCCCAGGAAGCCGGGTGTGACCTTTGCCGAAGCCGCGGCTTCGGTCGCGGACGAATCCGAAGCATCACCCTTCGCGATGCTGCGGAACCTCAAGAGCGCGGGCGACGCCTGACGGTTGGACCGGCGGTCGACCGGATGTCACGCGGTCCGGTCATGGTACTGGTCGGAGTGAGTTCGAGGTCGATCGCGAGGCCTCACGACCGCGACGCCCAGCCCTCCGCGAGTTGACGCCGGGCGACCCGCCGAGGCATTCATCGAAGGGGCGCGTGCAGCCGCAAGGGTGAGGAATGACGAAGCTGGTCCGGATCGCAATCGATGCCATGGGCGGCGATCACGGGCCTTCCGTCGTGGTTCCAGGGGCTGCCCTCGCGTTGCGGCAATGGCCAGCGACCGAATTTTTGATGTGCGGCGACGAATCCTTGTTGAAGCCCTTGCTGGCCCGCGAACCCGACCTCGCCGGCGTGACCGAAATCGTCCACACGACGGTGGCGATCCGCATGGACGACAAGCCAAGCCAAGCGTTGCGGGGGTCCGGTCGACGCACGTCGTCCATGTGGTTGGCGATTGAAGCCGTCAAGTCGGGGCGAGCCGACGTCGCGGTGTCGGCGGGCAACACCGGAGCCCTCATGGCTATGTCCAAGATCTGCCTGCGCACCATGGCGCATGTAGACCGGCCCGCCATCGCGGCCATGTGGCCGACCGTGAAAGGGGTCTCGATCGTACTCGACGTCGGTGCCAGCATCGGAGCCGACGCCCAACACCTCGTGGATCTCAGCATCATGGGGGCCGCCATGGCGCGAATCGTGCTCGGCATCGAACGACCGACGGTCGGGCTGCTCAATGTCGGGGTCGAGGAGGTCAAGGGGCTCGAGGAGGTCAGGGCGGCCGGACGCCTGCTCAAGGAGCTCGGACTCGCGTCCTTGGACTACAAGGGTTTCGTGGAGGGCGACGACCTCGGCAAGGGGACCGTCGACGTCGTCGTGACCGAGGGCTTCACCGGCAACATCGCGCTGAAGACCGCTGAAGGCACCGCCGTACAGATCGGCCGCTATCTGCGCGAGGTGATGAGCCGAGACTTGTTGTCCAAGCTCGGTTACTGGTTTGCCAGGGGCGCGTTCGCGGAGCTCCGCGAGAAGATGGACCCACGGCGCGTCAACGGCGGCGTGTTCCTGGGCCTCGATGGCGTGGTGATCAAGAGCCACGGCGGCACGGATGCGCTCGGTTATTCCAGAGCCATTACGGTCGGACACGAGATGGTCAGCAATGATCTGTTGGCCCGTATCCGCGACCAGCTTGCGCTGTCGCAGGACGTGCAGACGAGCCCGGTCGCTGTGCCGGAGGCCTTTCCCGAGGTGCGCCCGATCACGGGTGGCGCCACAGTTCCGGCGCCATGACGAGGCCCGGCCTTCTGCAATTGCCGGGGAGGCGGAATCGGCGCATAGCATGAGCCATGCGATGCCGGCGGCTCCTTCGCGTGCGGAACCGGTTCGGCATGCGATCGCGAGCGGGACTGAGCAGCACCGTGTTCATGTCGCGAAGCCGGACCGACGTTGGTCCAGGCATGCAGCGCTGGCGAAGCTCTCGAGGTCCGCTCGGGACACCGATCAACGGAAAGAGGCTTGGTGGTGTTGACAAACGGTTGGCGATCCGTGGTGCTGGGTACCGGCGGCTATCTGCCGGAGCGCTGCGTCACCAACGCAGAACTGGCGCGGACCGTCGACACGACCGACGAATGGATCGTTAAACGGACCGGGATCACGCGACGATTCTTCGCCGCCGACGGCGAGACGACCTCGCAGCTGGCCACCGCGGCGGCCCGCGCGGCCCTGGCTTCGGCGGGGTGCGCCGCGGGCGACATCGATCTTCTGATCGTCGCGACCGCGACCCCGGACTACACGTTCCCGGCAACGGCCACTCAGGTGCAGGCCAGTCTTGGATCGACGACCGGAGTGGCGTTCGACCTGCAGGCCGTGTGCTCCGGCTTCGTCTTCGCGCTTGCGACCGCCGACAAGTTCCTCCGGTCGGGATCACACCGCAGGGCCATGGTGATCGGCGCCGAAACCTTTTCCCGTCTGCTCGACTGGAGCGACCGGACGACCTGCGTGCTGTTCGGCGACGGCGCCGGAGCCGTGGTGCTTGAAGCGCGGCAAGGGGGCGATGCGTTGCGCGATGGCGGCATCATCACGACCCATCTGCGGTCCGACGGCCGCGGCCGCGACAAGCTCTACGTGGATGGTGGTCCGTCCTCCACCGGCACGACCGGGCATTTGAGGATGGAGGGCCGGGAAGTGTTCCGGCACGCTGTCGGCATGGTGACCGACGTGGTCAAGGATGCCTTCGAGGCCGCGGGTGTCGGGCCTCAGGACCTCGACTGGTTCGTGCCCCATCAGGCGAATCGCCGTATCATCGACGCCTCCGCCGTGAAGCTGGGCATCCCGCCCGAGAAGGTCGTGACCACGGTGCATCTCCACGCCAACACCTCGGCCGCTTCCATCCCGCTCGCCCTCGACCAAGCCTGCGCCGATGGCCGGATCCGTCGGGGGCAACTCGTCATGCTCGAAGCCGTGGGTGGCGGATTCACCTGGGGAAGTGCTTTGTTGCGGTGGTGAGCGCCGGTTGCGAGGCAGCCTGCCGATTGGCATGCCGCAGTACCGGTGCGTTCCGGACCGTCACTGCGGCGCAAGGCCCTCACGAAAACGCATGATGGCGGTCGTTGCGTGCTTTCGCCCGGACCTGACGTGCTCTAGGCTTCGGACGCATCCCTTTGGCGAGTCGCGTAAAAAGCTGATCCTGGGAGGGTGTCGAGAGTGCTCATGACGAAACATCCCGACAGGTCGGAAGGCAAGACCATCACGCGGGCGAACCTGTCCGAGGCCGTGTACCAGCAGCTTGGACTTTCTCGCACCGAATCGGCCCAACTTGTCGAGATGGTGTTGCAGGAAATCTGTCAGGCCATCACCCGAGGCGAGACCGTGAAGCTGTCGTCCTTCGGCTCGTTCGTGGTGCGCTCCAAGGGGGAGCGCGTCGGTCGCAATCCCAAAACGGGGATCGAAGTCCCGATCACGCCGCGGCGCGTGATGGTGTTCAAGCCGTCGAACATCCTGAAAAGCCGCATCAACGGCGCGCCCCTGCCGCAGAATGATTGAGCGGAGCACCTCGCAAAAGAGCGCCGACGCCTATCGCACCATCAGCGAGGTCGCGGAGGATCTGAAACTCCCGCAGCATGTCTTGCGGTTCTGGGAGACGCGTTTCCCCCAGGTCAAGCCGCTGAAACGCGCCGGAGGCCGCCGGTTCTATCGTCGCGAGGACGTGGAACTGCTGCGGGCCGTCAAGGCGCTGCTCTACGGCGACGGCTATACGATCAAGGGCGTACAACGCATGTTGCGCGAGCAGGGGCCACGCGCCTTGACGGCCCTTGCGTCCGGTGACGGTCCGCCACAACGGCCGGCGAAGGGTCAACATGGGGACGGCGTGACGCGGGACGACGTCGGGCATGATCCCCCGCCGGAGCGCCGGAACACGCCCCGTGTCGAGGAGCGATTGCCACAATGGCTCCTCTCGTCGCCAGATGCCGGAACCGCGACGTCTGCTCAGGAGGCGGGCGTGGCACAGCACGACATCGGTCGACCCGTCGAGGAAACCACTTCGGTCACTTCGACCGCCTCCCTCGTCGGGCGGCTCCAGGCGGTGATGTTCGAACTGGCCGAATGCGAACGCCTGCTCGCGGCCGCGCGGGCCCTGCAGGGTTGAGGGAACGACAAGGATCCCGATCCCGGACCGAGCGGCCCCCGGCCATCCTCCAGCCAGAACCTCCAAGCGGTTTTTTCGACCGAGCAACGTGAATCCTGTTGCCGTGTCGCGCGATCCGGGCATGATCAACGCCTCGTCAACCGAGCCTGTTGGCGCCGGTCCCTGGGGTAAACTGCGGCGCTCTCAACCACGACAGTGGCGCCGGATGGAGGACCGACCGGACGTCGGACGGCACGGCGGCGAGGCTGACGCTCGATGGAGGGAACCGGGGTGAAAAAGCGTGAAGACAATGAGGAGAACGTCAGGGCTTTGCGACGTCTGATCGCATATATTCGCGGCGAAGCAGCGCGGTTGCGCATTGCAGATGTGGCTTTGTTGCTGGAGCGCGCCGAGAATGCCCTTTGTTCCGTCGTTCCGGGCAGCGCGAGTGAGCAGGACGGCCGCCAGGCGCAAGCATGCGGCGCATCGATCGTCGAGCACTGACCGGGTGCAAGGTGCTCACCGACGCCGAGACGGCCGATTGGCGCTTGCAGCCTCGCGCCGAAAACCCTATACGGCTTCCACCGCAATGCGGCGTCGGAGTGTAGCGCAGCCCGGTTAGCGCACTAGTCTGGGGGACTAGGGGTCGTAGGTTCGAATCCTATCACTCCGACCACAACCTCAGTTGAGGATACCGACTGCCATCTCGACCGTCGAGAGCACGCCTTCGATGCTGCTATAGTACCAAATGCCCGTAGCGAGCAGCACGTTCATGAGCAGCGATAGAGCCAGCGCGATACGGTAGTGGCGAAGCGATCCGTACCCGGGAAGTGGCGTCTCGACGTCGAGCCTGGACATGGACAGCGATCCCCCGTGTTCGTCCTGCAAGTCGCAACCGCGCTGGTATGTATTAAGTTCAACATCTGCAGCCCGCCACGCCGTACAGATGCCGCTGTGCGGGGCGGATTGCCCGACGGCGCGGTCGAGAGCTTCGGCGGGCGGGCGCAGCCACTGAACGCGCGACGAGCGCGGGCGAGAGGATGACCCGTACTCGCGTTCCCTTCGGCCGAAGGGAAGCGTTGGCGTCGAAGGTTTTGCGGGCTCAAGCTCGTGCCGATCAGTGCAGCCTGAACTCGCCAGCCCAAAGTCATGCAAGAGAGCTAACAACAAGCCTCTTGGAACGGGTTAATACTTCACTTTATTCGGATTTCGCATGCCTGCAACGTTGAAGGCGGGCTTGATGAGACAATTCGACTTAAATTGCGCCGAAGTTCGAGACTGAGAGCAAGGCAAGGCCCGATCGGCGGCGAAGCATATCAGTGGGTTAGCAGCATCGTCGGAGACGAAAAAGCTAACGACAGCCGCGAATATCCCAGATTCGTCGCACGATGAACTGCCGACAGCCTTCTGCCAGCTAGGGGTCCTCCGCCGACCTCAGCAGTCTCTATCAGCGTTCCGGGGCCTGCCCGGTGACCGCCATGCTTCCTCTCGGGCATTGCTGAAAGAATTCTTCAACTTGTGTTGCCCACCGTGCCTCCATGAAACATTTTCGCTTGCGCTTCCTCGCCGCGACGGCCCTCCTGACCGTCTTGTCCAACCTGCCTGCGCCTGCAGCATCTGCCGCGGAATGGCAGGTCAGCAAAGTATCGGGCCGTGCCTGGACGGGTCCCGACGGCGCACGAACCGACATCGCCGCGGGCATGACGATCGATCCCGGCGTCTCGGTATCCACGGGCGAACGATCCCGCGTGATGCTGCAACGGGGCACCGAGTCGATGGTGATTGGCCCCAAAAGCATCGTGGCGGTCAACGAACATCCGGATCAAGGCTTGTCGACCACCGTGGTCGAACGGGCCGGCTTGGTGTCGTTCGATGTCGAGAAACGAAACGTCCAGCATTTCTCGGTCGAAACCCCTATGTTGGCGGCCGTGGTCAAGGGGACGCATTTCTCGGTTTCGGTGGGCCGTGCAAGCGGGGTGTGGTGGTCGCCCGCGGCACCGTGGAGGTGACGGCGCTCAAGACGGGCCAGGTGACGAGTGTCACGGCCGGCCAGCAGGCCAGCGTCGGCACCCGCGGCCTGTCGGTGTCGGGCCCAGGTCGGCGCGCCGCCGTCACGCAAGGCAAACCGCGCGCCGCGATGACCGGCGCAGTCTCGGCTGCTGCGGCGACCCTCGGCCCGGCGGGTGTGGAAGCGGCGGCGCCGGCCGCTGCGGCACCAGGGTTCGCTGCCGCGCGCGCAGCACCCTCTGCGAGCAACAGTCCAACCCAGAATGCGGGCGGCATCACGGGGCTGAGAACGGTGATCTCCGCCCCGCAGACACCGGTCAGCACCACGGCCGATACGGCCGCGGGTGTCGCGACCGCGAGAGCGACCTCGAACGCCGCCCCGCCATCGGCCGCCACGGGAGTGGTGGCGACCTCGACTCCCATAACGGTCGGCACGACCGCGACCACCCCGGTTGGTTCCACGCCTGCGGCCTCGGCTCCGGCCGCGCCTGCACCGGCCGCACCCTCAAAGGCGCCAACTGCACCCGCAACGCCGACGCCGGCCACGCCTAGCGCACCCGCGCCAGCGGCACCCGCTGCTCCGGCGCCCGCACCCGCACCCGCACCCGCGGCTCCGGCACCCGCAACGCCGGTCGCACCCGCACCGGCAGCACCCGCACCGGCAGCACCCGCGCCCGCAGCGCCTGCGACCCCGGCACCGGCGGAACCCGCGCCCGCAGCGCCTACGACCCCGGCTCCGGCAGCACCCGCTCCAGCGACCCCGGCCGCGCCCGCGACCCCGGCTCCGGCAGCGCCCGCGCCAGCGGCACCCGCGCCCGCAGCGCCTGCGACCCCGGCTCCGGCAGCGCCCGCGCCAGCGGCACCCGCGCCATCCACGCCCGCGCCTGCACCAGATGCGCCTTCTGCTCCTGCGCCGGCCACACCTGCTCCAACCACACCGGCCCCCGCCACGCCTGCGCCAGCCGCGCCTGCTTCCAATCCCGACGGGAAGACCGGCAAACCTGCCAAGCCCAGCA
>JAABUY010002873.1_pt1 | contig 19796 bp, 17 predicted proteins | sample 5560271 | NCBI WGS metagenome assembly JAABUY01 (sample SAMN10711886, study PRJNA513374) | rock metagenome | isolation source: Antarctica rocks | place: Antarctica: Victoria Land, University Valley
TATGCCAGAGCGAGCAGGAATGCCGTTTCAAAAGAATGGTAGAGTTTATATTTTAAAAAAGACTTCCTTTCTTTGTCTCATGCACTAACTAAGTAAGGAATGGGAATGATCGGAGCAGTGGGATGGTGAGATTGAGATGATGGATCAGGTTCAATGGGGCTAAATGTTCGACAAAATTTTCTTGTAAATGTAGCCTAGTTTGATGGAATGAATACATACATATGCCCTTCCTTACCCTCAGAATCTCCTTCTTACCCATTCGCCCCAGACGACGATAGATGGCAGAGATATGTAGCTCCGCACGTCAAAGGGACGAAACTCTCACATACATGCACCAGAAGCAATTCATCTTATAAAAGTAACCGGCACACGGGTATATCATCCCCCCCTTCCACTCTCTGAAACGCTAAAGACCCCCGAATCCCTCCAATTCCCGGACCCCCATCCTGTATAAAATAAATCGTTCCTCAAACCCCTAGAAAAACATCTCTCTCACCCGTTGGGGGAGAAAAACACTCAGCCCCTACCGCCAAACACCCGACTAAACATCCCCCCTGCTAGACTCCTCGCCATGCCGCCCGAGTACATGGCGCTAGACGCGAGGCTTGAGGCCTGGCTGAACTTATCGCAGCGGGAGAAGGCGAGGGTGTTTGTGATTGTTAAAGTAAGCGCGATTGCTGTAGGTTCAGAAGGGGGGGTGTTAGCGAACTTGTCATCTTAGAAGGATCACAAAAAGAAACCCGCCATGCTCATCGCAACAACACCACCCAAGGCAGCCTCTCCCCATCAAACCCCAGGGGAAGAAAAAGGAAGCAAGAGAAAACCGTACATACCAACCAACCCCAACCAAAGAAACTCAAACCTCACCACCGCAAACACCGCCAACCCCACCCACAGCGCCGGCTGCGCATACAGCGCCAGCCAGAAGAACCGCCGATCCGTCGCGTTCTGGCCCTCCCCATTACTCACCCCACCAGCGCCGGTCCCGCGGTCCTGAGACTCAAACACCCAGTGCGAGTCCCCCGAGGCGGTATCGACTTCGTTCCACCAGCGCAGGCCGACGAGGCGGCGGCCGGCGATGTTTTTGAGGTAGTAGAAGTCGGCGGCGAGGAGGAGCATAGTTATTATAAAGACGAAGACGCTGTGACGGGGGTTTGGGTTAGGTTGGTTGGTAAAGGTTCTGCGAGTCGGTTTCTCTGATGGATTGGGGAGAAGAGAAGGGAGGGGAGACTGACAAGCTTTTGGTAAAAATCCAGAGGCCGAAAAGATATACGAGTAGAGATGCTAGCTGTCCGTAAGCCTATCTGCTTCGAACATAATGACGGACATAAAGGACTGGGCTTAGCAAAGCGCGGAAAAGGGTTTCGGGAGCTCACAGATGCGGAAACCGAGGAAGAAGAGGAGGGTTATCGGGTGGGAGCTTAGGCGCCACGAGAGATCGCCAAGCTGAGACCGGCGGGTTTGTTGTGACTCCATGATGCGGAGGAGAATATGGAGAGGGTGGAGAGGGAGAATTGAGAGTAGAACTTTGCGGTAGGGTTACGTGGTCGCGAATTGAAGGTTTATCGAAGTACAGTATCCCTGTCAGATGCTTCGGGTAGGGCTGATGGACCTGGTGCCGGAAGCGGCTTCTAGCCCTAAACCAACACGTTCGTTCGACTAGATTCGACAGGGCATTGTACTCATGGCCGGTTTCGGCAGCAGACCGTATATTCATCGTCATTGAAGATGTTTTCAGACTCACTACGCCGTTTTCCTTGATATATTCTGCTTGCTTCCCTCAAGTATCTACAGTTCGACAATAGTATACCGTATGGCTGGTAACAACAAAGGAAGATAATGAATGAGATACTCTTAGCTGACCCTGATGGCATGAAACGGGCGGACAGAAACCAAAAAATTGGTCTTCGAGGAGTACTTCTGAAACCATCATGACAAGGTTAGTCTTGAACGCTATTATCACTGAGAACGGTACACCCTATACCTTTTAATACAACCTGTGAGGCTTCCAAAAGCCTGACAAAGACTCGTTGTCAATCTGATCTGGGAACGACACAAGGTTGTGCTGGATAGAACCATGACTGCTACCTTGAGTATGCGGACGGGAGTACAAAGCTCGCGGCGGTTCGTCTCGAAGCATTCCCCGAATCGGCAGATAACTACGACTGCTATCCTGCGTTGCGTATTGAGGTTTTACGAACAAATCCTTTGAAAGAGCAGTTTGACCTAGCTCTGGTGAATTGTACCTGAAAGGAGGTTCTTCCTTGGGCAGGTATCCGTTTCCGCAGTCCAGAAATCTCTCTTCTAGTGCTTCGAGAGGGCGGGCGTAACAATACGGTTCATCCAATTGCTGACTTCGCGTTCCTTCGCTGTGTACTTGACCTTGGTAAGACTCTGCCTCAAGTTGAATATCGTATGAATTGCTACGATGACGGTTGTCGGGACTACAGTCATCGTAGATATCATCAAAACCCGAACCATATCTGTCCTTGAGCTCGTAGTCTGAGGTCGTTGTCGAATGGTTCATCATGTCCCCGTTGAATGCAGGATCATCCCGTATTTGATTGCCGTGAGGGTTATACTGTAATCCTTCAGATATGGATTGTCGCTCGTAGATAGCATCATACCCATTCCATGCGCTTTTCGTATCAGTGCGACGATGCTGGGATGGATTAAGGCTGCCCTGGGGGCCTTGAGTTGCTTGTGAGCCTTTGAGGGCGCCTTCCGTGTCCCGAGATACCATGGTAGCATCCTCGAAAGGGTAGTCGTGTCGGGATGGCTTGTCAATTGACTGAGTCTTACTGGGGACAGTACGTCTCGAAAAAGGGCGAGGAGGAGCGATCATCCCGTGAACCCCGCCTTGGCTTGAATCCTTTTCTGTTGCTTCGCCGTCTCCGCCCTTGGCAAGAGTTGGGACGTGGCAGGTTGGAACACGAGGGTCATTATCGTTAGTAGCAGCGTCTGGCGATTTCGGCGTTTCATTAGCAATACCAACTGCAGCGCAAGGACTGGCGGTACTGGCGCCATACTTCTCCAGAAGAAGCTTTAGCGTTGCATTAATAAGATCTTCTGGCCTTTTCGATTTGAGGTCGTTCAATTCCGGAAGTGGTGGATTTGTATGCGCGTTGTGGTCGTTTGATCCGTGCGCCGCAGGAGTTTGTTGGTACTGTGGAGTTTTGCTCTTTTCAACCAACTCGGGCCCAACATTCTTAGCCTGTCGTTGCTCCAAATCGCTGATGCTTCGCGGCGGGTCTAAAATTTGCTCCTGAGGACCATTGCTGACTCTATTATCTGGTATTGTCGTGATATCCTCTCTGCGCCCGTAACTAGTCTTACGTTTACGAGTGTCTCTCTTGTCCATAATGTTGTCCTCACAGGATAGCGGAGTACCGGAGGCGATTCCTTGGCCGATATTACTATTGGCAACCAAGTCTCCTACAGTTGGGGTTCCTTTAGGTAGCACTGGCGGAACACTCTCGTTTTCCCTGTGTCGGCTCAAACGGTGGGAAGGTGATCTTGTCTCAGCCCAACTAAAATAGCTTGTTGAACGGGTAGGGGAAAGATCACGCTGGATTGGATAAGACTGGCGAGGTGACGAGACTGGAAACTCGCTCCTTCGCACTGGCGATACAAGACTCCCTCCGACGCTCCCAAAACCTAGGAATGGTCTCTCCGGTAGCTCTACTGGTGGTAAAGATGATCGATCTAGATAGGCAAACTTTTCTGCCTCGCTTCGCTTGCGATACTTTTCGTGTGGACGAGAGGCCTCTAAGCTTCTGGCTCGTTCCTTTCGGGCGGTCGTAGCGTCAACATCCCGAGCCTTAGCTGAGGCAAAATACCTTGAGATCTCAGCTTCGGTTTCTATAGTCTGATCCTTCCTCCGTCTCTTCTTCTGATCGGTCGAGTTGACTATATCTTGTGGTTTATCTTGTCGAGGGTTAAGGAAAGTCATCTCAGAAAAAGTAAGATCGGGTACTGTGCATGGTGCAGATGAGCACGTATAAAGCACAGTTAGGGTAAAATGAAAATTACTTACGTCCTCTCCTCCTGACTGGTGAAGACGCCCGACCCCTTTTAAAGATACCTAATGATACTGGCGGCTTCAGCTATCGCAGACAATCAGCATAAATTTGTGAGCATGGCGGAGTCCGCCACCGTATTAAAAGCTTACCGTGAGCCGGTCTTGGGCCACGTTGTGCGCCGCGAAGTCGTGCACCAAGGCAGCTCCAGACTTCTTACGAAGCTTCGATTTCTTGACTCTCTTGGCATCTCCCTTCTTTCTATCTTTCGTATCCCTCTTCTGCTTTACCGCCGCTTTACTGTGCTTGAGTTCATAACGATCCTCCTTAGTCTTATGCCTCGATCGTCTTTCATATGTCTTATTCGGTTTCTCTGGCGAGAGAAACGTATCGCTTGACGAATGTAAAGGCTCGGAAGCTGACAGTGAGGTGGTATCATCATGTATGCCACGGCGTTTGTGCTCGCTAGAGGCCTTGCGATCCACTTTTTCATTGAGTGGCTCGACGGGAAGCGCGGCAGGCTCGAGATCAGAGCTGGTGGATGAAGGGCTGCGGCGTCGCTTTCGTGCGTGGCCTGACCGGCTGTCGTTGATGTCCTCAAAATCATTCGCATTTCCGAAAGAGCGGAAAGGTGCATGCAAGTTTAGTCGCTCGGCCAGGCTCACGCCGCCGCCGTCGTCGAGTCTGCCAGTCGTAATCTTGTCTAGTTGTTCTTGGCGACTTCGTTAGCCAATCCGGTTATAGGTGCATTTCCTAGGACTAGCCACAAAAGCTTACCAGGCCGTTTCTGGCGTCTGTCGCCTTGGTTATCTTGACGATTCCTTGATATACTCGCACCTGGTTGTAATAAAACGTCCCCAGCATCGAGATGTGGTCTTGGTCGATGCCTTTGTCGTGGCCTTCGTTCCTTTCCGAGATCGTCCGCAAAGTCGAGTCTTGGTCTGGGACATTTCGATTCTCCGTCATTATGGGACAGCCAGTCTCGAATCGCGGCTCTTGGTGACTGGCGTGCCTCGGAGGACATAGATTAAATTCGTAAACTTTGTTCTGCCAGATCTAAGGGGATCAGAATGCAAAGGCGATCACAAATCTGTTAAAGTAAACGAGGGTGAGACAGTGGAAGCAAGTTGTAGGAAACTTTTCAAGACGTTGTAGGTCGCAATTGAGTGTAAAGGAAGTTGCGAACATGAGAGAAACCCATTGCCACAAACGGCAGGTACAAGATATTATCACCACTGAGCCCCCTTTCCTCGCAGTCTTGAGGCTTGCCCCCAGTGCTGCCGCAATTTTAAAAACGCCCAATTGGTGATTTTTGTAATAGCCCAGGTAGTCATATATTCAATGGAAACTAAGATTCATTAGACCTTAGCTATCCAATTGCCAGCCAGAAGTATAGACACTCAAGGACCCGATACGAACGGCCGGGACGTGCGGATTTCTGGCACCCACTTGAGGATTGCCATGTTGGTACGAAAAACTGATGCGACAAATAGAGGAGACCTCTGCAGAACAGAGTGATGCCACATTTAGCAGTAACATAAGAGTGAAAGAAAGTGATGTTGACGATTATAAGAGAACGTTATTGGGTATTAGCAAGTAGTACCCTAAGGCTATAGATAACATCAAAAGCATCCGCCTCTAGCTTGGCCATAGATCAAGCAACCCATCAGAGAAGACTGGTATTGTATCACCAAAGAAGCTAGGTAGAGCATGGTCTATGTTCACTTGGTCTCTGCTAGTAAGGGGACCAACCATCGCTTTAGGTAGAGAAATTTTACCGCGAAGCCTTCTCGCGCCCATGCTCAACTCAGCGAACCAGAGAAAGTGCAAGTAAAAAGGCAGAGAGGATGGTTTGTCACTCCTAGGTCTCAGGTTTGACCGCTAAGCTTATCCACATCTCCACCGCATGTGTTGCCCCACTCAGTATTCCAATCCTGCTTATTTGCTGAAACTCCCTGTAATAACGGTAACTGGAGCACAAGGTACTAGCGGCACAGATTCCGAACCTTGGGGATTTGTTGCGTTTTCATGAACGATCATGTATGAAGAATGCCTAAGTATGGTAGAAGCAGTCAGCAAAACTCTCCTCTAATCTCGTTATAACAACGTATTCTCTCAACAGCACATATACTCAGAGACCCGTTCCTAAGCATCGACGGCAGCATTTGACGATACTGCCATGCCTTTTCCGGCTCTTCCTGAAGCTCTCATGGGTATCTTGGTGTCATCATGGAAGACGTGAAGAAAGCATGTAATGGAGTTGTTCGGCCTTACCGTGGCATGCATCTAGATGATGTTCTTGGCATCATATCAGCCTGTAGCAGATCAGCATATTTGAAAGTAGAAGACTCGAGATCTTAACGAAGTAGATCAGAGGGCTTGGTTGTTCCATGTCGATTAAGGAACTAAGAAAAGTCTTGCAATCTATCAGCCTGCTGATATGAAGTCAATGTACTTTTGTATGTACGACCAACATTCCAGGGTGCAACTGTGTCAAATGGGTGGAATGGCTGTATGTTCAATTTTTGTCTGTTGAGAGCGGGCCAAACATATTCCGACGCCGCTCTCGGCCCAACTGCAAACACCCCTGACACGCATGCTATGGTGGAAAGGTGGGTATGTTCATGAAACTATTACTATCATTAGATTAGGCATCTCAAGTAACATCTCAGGAAAGCGTACTTGTGCTATGTTCGGCCACTACGTATCCTCTATAAAACAGACCACCAGAACTTCTTCTCGCTAGCAACAGCGCAAATACCATAATTACATCCCTCCTTACAGTTCATCACACCTATCTGCAACCCCCTGCGTGGTCGGCCAGCTCGTCAAGGGAACCTGAAAACATGTGTACAGCTCGCAAAATACAGCGCGCGCGAAATGGTATCAATCTGCACGTTTGCCTGGAACAGGGGGTATCTAGAAGAATCGGAAACCAGAAATGCAAACATAGAAAATTGGTAGGTCTTGGATAGCACTTCGATCATGTGCGAGCGCCGTCCATGTTGCCCGTCAATTCTGCGACTCTGGCTTTGATGCGGGCGACTCGCGATTCGATTGCTGAAAAAAGTTTAGTCTAGACTAGGCATGAGGATACAACGACTTACTCTCTTCGCCACTCGTATCCTCCTCTGTTTCATCAGTCTTTTCCCCATTCTGACCCTGCTTCGCAGCGCGCTCAGCGGCATTTTTCCTAATCTGTGCCCAGCGATCTTGTGGTGGTGTCGTGGGTCGGTCCTCCTCTGACACCTCAGATATATCGTCGTGTTGATACTGTCGCTGGACCGGCTGGCTTTCATATGGTGGCTCAATCGGCTCCCGTTCGAGTTGCCTTTGAGTCGGCTCCTGTTCGTATTGTCTCTGTATCGGTTCGGGCTCATACTGCCGTGGAGTAGCGGAGCCTGAGTGCCCTTCATACTCAGCTTCAGGAACATAGGCGGGGTGGTCCATCGTCGGACCTTGATCAAAGCTCTGAAATTCACGGTGGGCTTGGCGCTGTTCGTTTGAGTCAATGTGGTCGAGGCTGGCTTTAGAGCCATAGTTAGCGTAGAACTGGCGAGGAGGCTCAAGGGGAGACGGTTCGTTGGATCTTCCTACAGGGCCATTGAAACCTTGAGCAGGAGCGCATGTGTCGACGGGAATGGGAGGTGGTACTTTCTTCCGTCCCATACCAGAAAGACGACGGGCTAGCTTAGGAGGCTGCGGAGCAACGTAATTCGGTTTCACCTGTGGCCCTTCGTAAGCGGCACGGGCTGCTGCAACCGCAGTGCTATCTGCCGGCTGCGGTAGAGCAGGCGCGACTGGAGTAGACTTGTTCCTTCCGAAGAAACCCTTCAAACCGCCGGTTTGGCTCTTCTTGAGTTTCTTGGCTGACTTTTTTACTTCGGGTGACAATGGCGTTGAGGAAACGCCGTTCGATTGCTCTGTGGGCTCTCGAGACAGCGCTGGCATTGGCTCGGACATCATCTGCGCAGGCTCAACAGGAGGCAACGGCTTGCTGTCTGTCCTCAGCGGAAGCTGTGAAGGCGTTGTAGTTGGCTCTTCATACGGATGAGTTTGCTCCAACGGCGTAACTGCTGGTAGGGACACTTCGACAGGGCGAGGCTTTTCCCAAGGCGTTGCCGCCGGTAGAGGGACTTGAGCTGCTTCGACAACGGCCCGATTAGCAGGGTGCAGATCTTTGAAAGGTACCGCTGGCAAAGGAGCAGGGGGCGGTAATGGTGTCTGCTGTTCGTGTCTTGGTTGGGTTTCCGGCTCTGGCGGTAAAGGAGGCTCCGGTTTGTCAGGTACCGGGGGAAGATTTTCCTTGTCCGCAGAATCTTGTCTGGGGAAACCGTAAGACTCCGTTTTTTGTAGATGCTCTTTCCGAGCTACAGGCGTAATAGAACCATTCGTACTTGAAATATTGCTCAACCCATTCGAGCCGAAATGGGTAGGTTGGCCTCTCCCCGTGAAATCAGTTCCCAAGTAAGCAGCTCGAACAGCGTTCTTATCGTAGCTATTCGCCCATTTCATAGCTGGGGCTGCTTCGCTCATAATGACCGGTTGCAGAGTGAAGACACTGTTCGTCTTTGTCGAAGCTGCATCTCCATTTCTGCCTCTTTTCCGATCGGTACTATTTTGGTCTCGGTGCTTCTGCTGTAACACTGCCGCCGCTGCCTGGATCCGCGCGTGCTGATCGTTACCAATGCTAGTTTTGCTTGTTGGGGACTGTTGGTTACTCCGGGGATAAAGCTCTGGCTTCGGCGTAGGGGAAGCCTTCTTCGACGTGGGTTTTGTCCTAGTAAGTCGGCCCTTCTTGGTGAACCCGAATCGACTCTTCTTCTCCGCAATGTAAGCACCCATTTCCGGCTCTGGTGCAGCGCCTTTGACCATCTCCTCTAACACAAGCCATTTCCCACCTCGGATGTTGGTCTCAATCAGAGCGCACCGCCCAAAAACACCCTTTCGTTCTGTCGGTTCCTCTCCTGCCAGACTACTGATCCAGACCCACCAAAATGTGTCGTCAAAGTGGACGAGGTTGATACTAGCAAGCTCGCCTGGTTCCAGATCCTCAACATCGTGTTGTGGACGTCGATGCGATTGCGAGCTTTGTCCTCTCCGGGTGTCAATAGGCGGTAGCATCTTATCATGCGGCAAACTCAATAGAGCTGGATGATCTTTTCCTGGCTCATCAACGAAGCCAGCTGAGAGGAAATCGGCCCAGGATGGAGTTGTAGGTCTGCCAAAGTCGCGGGTCTTGGACTGGGGTGCCGATCTTAAACCGTGCGGGCCATTGCGCTTTTTACCAAGAGCGGACGTATCTTCGTTATCGGAGTCATCGCCCAACCCTCCGAAACCGATATCTTCAAATCGGGACCAAGATGCATCACGGAGACTAGTAGATGCCTTGGAATTAGATACCGCCGATTGATTTGTCGAAGATATGCTCTTAAGAACTCGGCGGCATTCGTCGGTCAATGCCTGCACAGGGTCTTCATAGCTAGAAAATTCGTGGAGCGCTTGATCATCTTCCCGATACTCGAAATGTTTGGCACGACGTAGCAGAGCAAAGGGTGTGGGCGAAACGGAATCGACAATCATTACCACCTTCGATATTGCGGTCAGATTTGGCTGCTCGGGTGGATACTCGGTCGCTTGAACGAGGTTCTGCAAAGAAAGCGGTAAAGCCGATATGCCGTTTGTCCCTTGAACAGAATCCGGGGATAGCGAACGAAGGTATGCGAAGAACAAGTGACTTGTAGCATCGGCTGCTCTGCACGGTTGTGAGTTGAGCCTTTCATGAGGTGATGTTTCATACTAACCTTGCCCATGACTTGTAACCTCCGTCGAAACCATTGCCAGTATCGACCTGCTCAAATGCCCACCATCCCGCCAATCTAGAAAGCTGTCGACCGGCCATTCCATTGTTCTTGCCATGCGCAGCTATTGCAGCCATGAGGTCAAAGAAATCAAAGATGATCTTTGTGCGTGCATCCGACTCAACGCTGATTGGTATGAAGGTAGCAAAAGCGTCGCGGGCCATGTCCGAGTCTGGTGAGAGAGGTCAGCTGAACCCTCCATGACATTTTGATTCTGTCCCACCTTGCTCTCCTATGCGAAAAAGCTCGTATGCCTCCCAAGTCACGACGCCACCTGCTAATCTACTCCAACACCACTTCATAATGCTGCACAGGACCTAGAAACCTTAGCCAGAGTTGTGGTACGCATTGATACTCGATGCTTACCATTGGCTCTGTCAATCGCAGCTCTTGTTCCAAGCCCTCTCCCCGAAAATGTAGATCTTTATCAGCATCAAAGTAACTGCGAATGAACGAGCGTGCTGCGCTAGGATCTGAAGCTGGTCTGAAAGGCAGAAGTAGGAAGGGAATATCAAGAGCTGAGGCGGCAACTCAAGTTAGCTCAGCTTTGCTTATCCAACAAATGCTTGCACAAGGTTCCTTCCTCCTGCGTACCTTTGGACTTTAGCTCTTGTGTACATCCTCTGAGAAGTTCTTGAACCTCCTCTGGTTCCACATCTTTGCGTAGCCAAGCATCATCCCAGCGTGGCTTTGGAGGGGGAAGCTGAACGGCGCCATTCTGTAGCGCATGCTTTTTCGATTTGGAGGTCGCGCCTGACCCATCCTTATTGCTCCTGAAGACTTTCGAGAAGAAAGGCATGGTGAAGGCCCAATGTTATCATACAGTGGGTGAACTTGGTGATGTCTATGGCAATTGGGCTTCACAGCTCAAGCGTTGCAAGCTGCTTCAGCGCCCGTTGGTGGGCAGGGTGTGAGGAACAACAAGGTTGAAGTCGAACAGACGCTGGCACAGATGATATGCTGAACGTCTGGTACCGCAATTGAGGTCGGGCGTAGATGATTATATTATTGGTCTCGCGTAAATATTTCTAGGGGGTCGGCCAGCGAAGCGTCGAAGATCGGTCGTCGATCTTCTAATCTTGGATACCTTTACTTATATCACTCGTAGAAGGGTTTCTCGCAGTAGATCTGAGAGTAGGATTTCCGAGAGTCACAGTGATTACTGGGTGATGAGTTCGCGTCTGGATCGAAATCACCATCAACGCGCGACACATGATGTCCATATTTAATACTTTACTCGTACCTATGTGACTCCTGAATACACAATTTACCGTACCCGTCAACGACACGCTCGACACGTACTGAAGTCTAAATGACAATTGGGTTAATTGGTGCGCGCGACGCCCCGCTAGAACGATCGGCCTATCAAATTCTCCGTTATCCCCTGGCCCGACCATGTTCCCCGGAAGCCATCATCTAAATCTTTACCTATTCGTACCAAAAGGCGCCTGCCTCATTTCCCAGTTCATGCCCTCGCCCCAGTTTCCATCCGCCATGGACGAATAACTGCATGTAAGGTCGAAAGTATAAAAGTGACGAACCGTTCAGTGGCAGTATGCCAGTATGAATGGGAGTACGGAGACAAGCACACAAGGTACTCCCACGCCAAGCCTGCCACGAACCGAGCTAGGGCTACCTGACATGTCAGGGTCTTTTGCAACGTCTTTGGTGTCACTCCAATTTCAAATGCGAGTCAGAGTGGATGCGGCAAAGAAAAAGGTATCCAGAGGATCACATCCAGAGGATCACGGCATTTACGACTGTATGGCCCTCTACGGAAAACAATTGCAGCATTGGCAGTTCTTCAATGGCAGCCTTTTGAGGGCTACTTTCAGGGGTGAGGCAAAGACAGGACCAACACCACACCACCAAACCACGGATAGGAGCACAAGGACCGTGAGGACTGAGGACCGATTACGGCCTGCAGCCGTGGCAAATGCTGTGTGATGTTGCAATTCTCGGATGGCTTCTTCGCCACATGTGACCTCAATCACCAAAGTAAGGTACCGGGTTTATGTGCATGTTATGGGCTTTCGTTAAGATGAGGTGGTGATGTCATACAGTGCAATTATTTAGCGCTGTGCTTCACTTCAGTGTCTCGTATCTTCTCTCTACGGATTTTGAGCAATCAATACAAGCAGGAATCTATTGACACAGCATTGTGAGGTGTAACAACTACCTTGCTTAGTAGCTTGACTCTCCACAACAATTTCGGCAGTCTTAATATTTCATCATGGTGAAAGATAACGAGACCGTCATCGAGTAGGATTCAGTATCCCATCAAGTAAAAGATGTATGTTACTAAAGCTGTGTAGAGAGTTCAATGAGCTTGTGCACCTTGAGATTGCTCCTCCTTGAGCCAAACTTCTAGCTCTTGCGGTGTCATGTTCAGGTTGGTCGAAGGGGGATGGATCCGATGAAACCATCGGCCACGAAAGGTATCGCTTTTAGCTTACTGTAAGCCCCTCACAAGTCCTCTCTAAGCATGCAGAGCTGTGGACAAAAAACCATCGAGATTTTGAAGAAGAATTCAAGCAAAGGTCCGGAGAAGTATGACGAGGAAGACCTTGGCCGCATGAGAAAGGTTGTTTCGGTAAGACTGTGTACCTCTGTCTACCTTGTCCTCATAGACTCTCGTACTGACTGTTACGAAGTATTGCAAGCGTCATCTCGCCCAAGAAGAGAAGGCTAAACAAGATACGAACAGCAAAAGCCATAAGTCGTTGAAAAATTGGGGCCATGATGCACAGAAGACGTAAATGGTAGACTGACGGACAGCGTACATTTTAGATGACGACGAGAAGCAAACCCTGGGCAAGAATAGTATTTTCAGCCTTCTACCGGAACGTAGCTGTAGATAGTCGCTGATGGTTATTTGAGGGGGCAACAATGAGAAGACTTTGAATTACGGGATTTAGGACTTCGAGCAACCTCATTGCCTCTCGGCTGCATGCCAATGTTAGAATTCGATCCTTACGCTCCTGGTGCGATTTAGACATGTAGATCACAGCCTGCTGGAGGTTGAGCCAATTAATGAGAGAAGTAGTCGGCCTGAAGAGAGTCCAATCGGGCAGGATCTTCGAACAAACTCCACTTCAGCCTTTAGGTTGTTTGAGCCCGGCAGTGCAGTGGAGGACCCATCCTCACTGCTCGCCCTGCTCGGGTCCCTTGCTGCTGACGGACTGTGGAGTCAACGTGGGAGCCAAAAATAGACAATCAACGGCACTAGTGATTAGGGTTTGGTTTCAAAAAGAGCCGCATTTTGCCCCAGCATTTCTGACCCTTAATCCTCGCCACATTGGAGATCAGGTAAGGTCGGTATGTAGTTGTGATCAGTATACCTTACCTGATGGTAGGAAACCACTGTGGGATGTTATGCGTGACCGCATGGAGGAGACGATTCTCCCGAAAACCAAGGGTGTGACCTCCCAGTCACTGGTATTTATCTGTAGGCCCGGGTTTTCAACCCCCCCAATGCTCCCTCAAACGTCAAATATGGGAGGACTTTATGAAGTAGTCTCGGCTGTGCCTTGTCAAAATTCAAACCCACACAAGGCTTGCGGAGAATGGTGTCTGACCCTCTGTGGAAGTACATGTATCAAAGCAGTCCCATCTCCGGTAGCTTGTTGTTGCGACAAGGCGACTACATCTAGACATGGCTTTTGGCAGTATTGAGGGAAACATTGACTGTTTTGAATATGATCAACAGTGCAGTACGGATGTATGTACTACTACTGTATGCACACATCATATTTATCGTGACTGAACCATAAGACTCTACCCAAGGGGTGAGCCCGACACATAAAGTAACTCCAAGTAGTACGGATTACCATGATTGAAACAAGCTAATTAGCCATCTTTCCTAACCGCTCGCGTGCTGTGATTGGATCAAACCGCGAGATCAGGCATCCTAAAGAGTTAAATCGCCCTCTTTCGAGTGCTATTTTTACATATCTCTTGTTGGTTTCTCCGACTAAATACTAGTCCAAACAATCCAAAGGAGGTCAAATTCCTCTCCCCAGTCCCCACCCCCCCCCCGAGCCTGCACCCAGAGAGCCTGCCAGTTCGCACTCGGCGCACTCCTTTTATAATTAGAACAACCCACTGCACGTCAACCCACCAACCGACCCACGCTGTCTCTTTGTACATGCTGGGGTCGAGATATATGGTTGAGCTTCAGTCCTCTGTCGTTATTATTATTAAGATCGATCTGAACTGCAGAATCGCGACCCCACTGCGTCGGACTCATACCGATTGTCTGAGCGGGTCAAACCGTTTCAGCCTCTTTGGGTCTTTCCCACCCCTCAAGTCGAGTCCGCGAAGTGCATCCACCACTTCCACTTAGCCTCAGTTTGTCGCAAACATGGGCAGGCGCAAGATCGAGATCAAGGCGATCAAGGATGACAGGAACCGCTCGGTGTAAGTGGATTGAGCTATTGCAGCGAAATCTCGGTGCCCCGGCCTTGTGGTCATCGCTGGTGGTTGATGGCGACCAGGGGATCACGTCATGACGCGCATCGCAGCTACTTGGTGAACGACTACTAGACAGTTACTGATTACTTCTGGTAGTACATTCCTCAAGCGTAAAGGCGGTCTTTTCAAGAAGGCGCATGAGCTTTCTGTCCTCTGCTCTGTCGACGTGGCAGTCATCATCTTTGGCCACAATAAAAAACTTTACGAGTTTTCTTCTGGCGATATAAACGAGACAATCGGACGGTTTCAATACGTACGTCTTCAATGTTTGTTCCGACATGTGGTTGGAGGCTAACCTTTCGCAGTATGGAGGAGCGCATGAGCACAAAGGACCTGCGGATTTCAACGGGCGAGGGAATATGGAGGACGACGATGACGATGATATGGGCACCCCTCCACTTGAAGATCAACTTCCACAAGAACACGGTCTTCCAGAACATGCACTTCCTCCACACTTACAAGAACAGCAACAGCACAATTTCGGGCATATAAGACAAGCGCCTTCTGCATCCCCACCACTGTCAAATGGTGTTCCTTTCCATCATCGACAACACACACCACAACCGCAGATGGGCTCCCGTCCAGCATCAAGAAATGCTGTACGACGTCCAAGCTCGAACCTTGGTCCCTCACACCTGCAACAAGGAAGCCAGGCGCCTCAGGGTCCTAATGGGTATGCTTACATGCCCAACCCACCAATCTACAATCCTCATGCGGCTCATGGTATGCCGGTTGCACCCCATCATGGGCAACAGCCAGGCCCGCAGCCCCAATATTACCCTCAATCTCAGCCGCATCAACAGCAGCCGCCACCACCGCCTCCACAGCATCCTCAAGTGCAGCAGGCTTTCATGCAGGAGCAGAGGCGGCAGTCAATGCCACCAGCTTTCCCCCCACAAGAGCGTCCGCAGCCACAGCAACCAACAGCATCTCCACCGCAACCAGAGCGCGAGCAGCGTCCTGAAGAAAATCAACCAAACCGAATCCCGAAACCCGCCCCAGCCAAATCTCGGAGCATCTTCACTCCTATCGACGACAGTCGGTCGTTGCTGGCCCAACATTGGGGCATTGGGACGACCAAGAACGAAATCGGTAGCGACATTAAAAGCGAAAAGGATAAAGACCATCGATCTCAATCGGTCGATGTAGGGACCATTGAGCGAAAGCAGGCATCTGCACCTACACCACCACCGCCAAGACCACAGAGAGTGCCCTCAATATCCCAAAGAAACCAACCATCTGCAATACCTGGGGAGTTTCCACCTCCCTCCCGCACCAACAGCGCACAAGTCGGAGCGAAGAGACCAAGGTTAAAGGTCCAAATCCCCAGCGAGCAATCTGATGGCGGCAGTGCTACAGCCGAGTCTTCGCCACGGGAATCGGGTGGTACTGCAGGCGATACGCCGGCTAAAGCGAGCACCGAAGCAAGCCACTCTTCGGGCGTTGTCTTGCCACCCCCGTCGCCAAGCGCTAGTGCTATCTTGAGTGCTGGTGCGCAGGGGCCTCCCAACCCTTTTGCTCGACCTCATCCTCCAATGAACAACGGAAACCCCAACAGTCAAGTTTACGGTAACAACAACATCGAAACGCCTATTTCGGCGCTACCGTCACGGTTCGTGGCGGATGGACTGCTTCCTTCACCTTCATCGTTCTACCCCGAATGGGGCTTTGGTCGACAAGGGGGCGAAAGCAATTTGCTTCCGAGCCCACTGAATTTTCAGACGCCGGTAATGAGCAATGGACCAAGTTTCTTAAGAGACGAAGATGGGGAGCGGAAGAGAAAGAGCCCAGAAGGTGACGGGCAGGAGCCAGGGGGGAATTTAAAGCGGGTGAAGACGTGACGGTGTTCGATTCTCGGGTAGATATATCTGGGGCTGTTCGATTCTTGGGTAGATATATCTGGGGCTGGCGGCTTGGGGACTTCATTTCAGCAAGGTTGGCTTCAGATGATGATTATGTTTGCAAGGCTGATACCCTCTCACGCTCGCTAAGCGGTGTATTATTGCATGAGCTTTGACATGTTCGTTTGGAAGATAGCCGTAGATATATAGGGAACTACGAAGACTTGAACGAGAGAAGCCATGCCCACGCGAGTGATTCGAGGATGAGTACTTGCTCCGTACTGAGTTCTGCAACCTGAACCAGGGCTTTTCAACCTTGTATTCTTGATTCCGAAGGTCTAAAAGCCGATAACACCTTTGCCCATGATAGGCCAGGGACAAAGACGGTGAGATATAAAATGTACGCACTCCTTATGCGGACATTCGGAGTATTTCGTATACGAGGCCCAGGATTCCACATTGACCCACCTCCGTAAGCCAGACCAACGTATCATGTGAGGTCCTGAACCCTAAAAAAGGTACGGAATACAAGCAATTAAGCTTTCCGGACTAGATCTCTATGACGGTTACTCGGATGATGGTTTTTCTTAAACCCGAAACCCCGAGATATAATGGCTACCTTACCTTACCCCCAATAATATACACTTTACACGCTTACCGATCAATCATTACTGGGAATTTATTCCCTCTTCCTCGTCGCAGCCACTTCTTCTCATTCTCTAGGTGTTTTGTTGTATACAGCTCGCCGTGTGTCTGTTAATTATCTGGAGTTTACGCTATTACGAACCTCGAAGAAGAACCGTCTCAGGCGCAAAAGATGGAAGCAGTGGCGGAGGCTGGCCCTGGCGCAGATGGGAACCCACATGTCGCAAATGTCAACTCAGAGAATGCAAACCTCAACAATGAGAAGCAGGCCAATGGCATACCTACCCCACCGTCAAATTCGTCCGATGTCGTTGCGGAGCCGAGGAAGGATGAACCACAGGCGCCACCGCGAAGTAAATTGAAGATCGTGCTTATTATGGCATCACTTTGCGTGAGTTATCTACATCCTGACCATCCGAGACGGATAGCAGAATTCTCATAGATTCTCGGCAGATTGCTGTCTTCCTTGCCGCCATTGACACTGTAAGTCCACCGTCATGTTTGCACCGATGAATTCCTTATTGATCAAGGCAGACTATCGTCACTACCGCCCTACCTACAATAACCGCCCATTTCGCAGCCTCACAAGCCGACTATACATGGATTGGATCAGCCTACCTTCTGGCAGCAGCAGCATCAACGCCAACATGGGGGAAATTCAGCGATATCTGGGGTCGAAAGCCCATCATATTATTGGCCAATATCGTTTTTTTTGCTGGATCTTTGATAGCTGCTCTGAGTATCAGTATCAAGATGTTGATTGCTGCGAGAGTTATTCAAGGAATCGGCGGTGGTGGCTTGATCATATTGGCCAATATCTGCATCAGTGATTTGTTTAGTATGAGGTGCGTATCTCTTGACCTTTTCTCCTATTCAGAACATAATGGACGTTTGTTGATATGTTTTACAGAGAGCGTGGCAAGTACTTTGGCGTGATTGGGGGGGTTTGGGGAATTGCGAGCGCTCTCGGCCCAGTATTGGGCGGTGTTTTCACAGAAAAGGTCTCGTGGCGATGGTGCTTTTACATCAACCGTATGCATCCTCTTTATTTCCTGACTTAGCATTCTTTGGCTAATATGTTACTCATAGTCCCCTTTGACGCCCTTGCATTCGTTATCATATTGTTCTTCCTTGATATTGAAACACCCAAAACCGCTCTATTAGCCGGCCTCAAAGCCATCGACTGGCTTGGATCTGTTCTCATAGTCGGCGGGACTGTCATGTTCCTCCTAGGCCTCGAATATGGCGGTGTCAACTACCCCTGGAAATCCGCCCCCGTAATCTGTCTCCTAATATTCGGCATTGTCACCATTGGCCTCTTCTTCCTTAACGAATGGAAGCTCGCCGCACACCCTGTCATGCCCCTCCGTCTTTTCAAATACCGCTCCAACATTGCTGCTCTCATGGTCTGTGCCTGTCATGGAACTGTCTTCATCTCCGGGGCTTACTTCCTCCCTCTCTACTTCCAAGCCGTCTTCAGCGCCACCCCGATCTTGTCAGGAGTCTACCTCTTCCCCTTCATCATCACCCTCTCTTTAACCTCCATGGTCGTCGGCATTTTCATCAAAAAGACAGGACAGTACCTCCCGCCCATCTGGTTCGGCATGTTCTTCATGACCCTCGGCTTCGGCCTCTTCATCGACCTCCCTAACCACGAAACCTGGGCTCGCGTCATCATCTTCCAACTCATCGCCGGCATTGGTGTCGGCCCTAATTTCCAAGCCCCGCTCATTGCTCTCCAAACCCTTGTCGAACCAAAAGATATTGCCACCGCAACCGCCACCTTTGGTTTCATCCGCAACCTCTCCACCTCCATCTCCGTTGTTATTGGCGGCGTCATCTTCCAAAATGGCATGGCCAAACGCGAAGCCACCCTGCGCGCCGCCCTCGGCCCACAAATCTCACAAGCACTCGGTGGCGGAAGCGCGGGCGCTGCCACCGGTGTCGTCGCGCAGCTTCCTCCACAACAAAAGGCTGTGGCCACCGCCGCATACACTTCCAGCTTGATGACCATGTGGATCTTCTACGTGTGCATTGCGGCGCTAGGTCTGGCGGTCAGTCTAGCAATCGGCCGGCAGACGCTCAGCAAGAACCACGAGGTGCAGAAGACTGGGTTGGTGGAGCAGGAGAAGGCGCGTATGGAGCGCAAAAGCGAGGACAGGCTGAAGAGAGAGAATAAGCGGATGAGTGGGCAGCAAGTGTTGAATGGGAACCCAATTCCAGGCCCCAGTGGAGAAAAGGTTATAGGACCAGGTGATGAGGTATAAAAAGGACAGGGCTGTGGATAGTGACTATTTGCTGTTTGCATTTCTCTTCTCAATTCATCGATACTCTACTCGGGCATAGCTAGCAAGGTAACATATGAGCGGCACAATGTCGGTATGGGAGCATTTGGGACGGGGCGAAAAACTGGGGGTTGAAAATTTCCAACGGAGGTGGCTGGTTCAACAAAGTAGGCTGGCTCTATACATGGGCTGGCTTTGATCGGTCATACACGATGGCACACAAACAATTGATTGACCTCATCATGATTCCTACCGAAAACCCCCCAGCCTCACTGATTCGCACAAGAACAACCCAGACCACGCAATATATCCCCAGACCCCCAACATCTAGAACTCCACCAACGAAAAACCCCCCATATATCTCGAACCCCCCCCCCTAAAACCAAGCACGTCCCCTTCTGATTCATTCAACCCCCCCATCTCCACCCCAGCAACCAAGTGACTTCTATTCCCACTGGGCCGCGGTGTACAGCAAGGGGTATTTGCAACAGCGAAAATTCAGTGCCTTTAATGAAATGATCTGTCGCTTTTTTTTCTTTTTTTTCCTGGGCCTGCTGGAATCCAAGTGTTTCCTTTCCCCCATCTATCATATGTTATAAACAAGCATCTCTCAAACCCTCCGCAACCCCCGTATCTACGTACAGTACATAGATACCCATGCTTTTGCAAAAA
>JAABUY010002874.1_pt1 | contig 19794 bp, 23 predicted proteins | sample 5560271 | NCBI WGS metagenome assembly JAABUY01 (sample SAMN10711886, study PRJNA513374) | rock metagenome | isolation source: Antarctica rocks | place: Antarctica: Victoria Land, University Valley
CGCGAGCGCGGCCTCTGCAAAGTCTGCGATGCCCGGCGGCATGGCCCGCATGGCGGCCTGTGCGCCGCACGCGGCCAGCGCGAGCGCGAGCGCGAGCGCGCACACGCAGCGGCAGGGGGAGCGCATGACGGGCAATGTGGGCGATCTTGTTATATACTTTTGTGCCCGGGGAGCTCTACAGCCTCATGACGCCCGGGGGCCAGGCAGGCCCTTAAATTTGAAAAGCTAGGGGATAGCGACCCTTTGGCGGGACTCCTTCAATAGTGCTGGCCGCAGGCAGACACTGTGGCCACTCGGGAGAGACGTTCCCGCCAAGCGTCCCGCGCTTATGCTCTGAGTATATGCTCCGGGTACAGCCTTGCACCCTTGCACTCACACTGCTTGCGAACCGACGCATTGAGCCTGCGTGCCCTGCCTTTTCGATTCACACCTGCTGTCACCAGTGCGCAACAATGTCTATGTCGCGCACAATATGATATCACCTGCTGTAGACAGCCTTCGGTGTGCAGCTGGGCAACAAAGTGCCTGGCGTGCATGACGCTTGGTCTGCTGCTTCACAGCGTTTGCCGCGCGCCGCTTGGTGGCACCGCGTCGACGGCTGATGATGCCACCGGCTTGCTTGCTACCAGCTTGTAACAGCACGCAGTGCGCCTGGGGAGCCCGCAAGCGCCCGTGCAAGTGCACCTGCCCGCCACAGGTACGCCCGCAGCACCCCTGAGCAGGCGCTGCCCAGGCGCGGCCGCGGCGCCCGCGCGGCACGCGCGCCCTACTTGCCCTTCTCCTTACCCTACGCGCGCGCCCTACTTGCCCTTCTTCTTCAGCAGCTTGCGCTGGTAGAACTCCAGCTCCTTACCCTCCAGGATGTAGCCATCGCAGCGGCCGCACTGCCCGGGCCGCGACGCGATGCACGCATACAGCCGCCCGCTCGCGAACTGCGTGTCCAGCGCCTGCGCCCGCCCGGCACGCGCTCAGCGCCGCCGCGGCGCACAACTCCGTACAGAACAGCCTGACACCGTCACCGCGGCGCGCGCAGCAGGTCACGCGGCCTGCAGAGGGCCCATGCCGCTCCAGCTCGCCGGCAGGCTGCCCGCGCTGGACAATGCGCAGGGCGGCGCAGGCCGTGCGCGCAACATACAGGGCTTGGCAGGCGCGGGGGCGCCGGCGGCGGGGCGCGCCTCGTCCAGCGTCCGCGTCTGGTTGCGGATCTTCAGCTTGCGCTTCAGGTGCTGCGACTGCTTCGCCGGTCCCGCCTCCTTCTCGGCCTGCGCGCGCCGCGCGCGCGCGCCTCAACACTAGCACTCGCGCGAGCCGCTGCTCGCCCCAGGGCCTGTCCAGACGGCGCTCGAGCAGCAGCCGCCGAACGCAAAGGACTGGCTACCTCTGACGCAGGGGCTGCCGCAGCCGCTTTGTGCCGCCTGTGATAATGCAGCGCATGCGGCAACGGGAGTCTGCTGATAGGATGCGCCCGAGCAAACGGGTGCGGCGACGCGGACGGTATGGTGTGAGTATGGCGCCGCCAGGGAGGACACGGGAAGCACACCTCGGCGCCCTCCGCGGGCTTCTCCTCGGCCGCCTTGGCCTCCGCGGCGGCCGCGGTGGCGGCCGCGCTGCGCTTCTTCACGCCCACCTCCATGCCGTAGTGCTGCTGGTAGAACTGCTTGAACGGCGTCGCATCGACCTGGATGATCGCATTCTTCACCAGCGTCTGCGTGCGCACCTGCGCGCGGCGCCGGCCGGGCCGCTCGCGCCCGTCGCCGCGCGTGACAGAAACCTCACACCCACACGTCCTGAGACAGGCTGGGGTCCTGCCGGCCTGCCTCGAGCCCTTCGCCGCCCCTGCTCCGCTGGGCAAGCACATGCGGCCGACGCTCGTCTGCCGCCGCGCTCCCCTGCCTCGTGTTTTCTGGGTCAGCGGGATGGGCAGCCGGTGGTCAGCTCGGGCGCCCCTCTGCTCACCCTCCTGGTTCTTGGCTGCCTATCCTCACTGACAACCGCCGCACGCATGCAGCTGCAGCAACACCCTCCGAGCTTTGCTTGGCGCGAGCACGGGCGGCCCGCGCACCAGCTCGTTGTTGGACGCGTTGTACACCACGTCCAGCACGCGCGTCTTGCGCGTGACCGCCTGCGGGCGGCGCCGCCTGTCAGCGCCTCCGCGGCGGGCAGCGCGCGCGTCGCCCTGGCGCCGGCCTGCGCTGGCCGGGCCCAGCGGCAGGAGCAGCAGAGCGGCGGCTGGACACGGCAGCGCGCCGCGGCCTCTCGGCGGGTCCTGGCAAGCGGCGGGTCCTGGCGAGCTGGCGAGCGGGGCGCGCGCCTCGGAGCCCCACGAGAAGTTGCCCGCGTCCAGGCGCAGCGCGCGGAACTTGTGGTTGCCGCCGCGGCAGCGCACCTTCCGGACCGTCACGTTGGACGACAGCTTGGTGTTGGCCGGCTGCCGGCCCAGCTCGAACCTGGCGGGCGCGCCGCGCGGCGCTCAGCCCTCCTGTTGTTTATAGAGCAGATGTGGGTGCACCAGCATGCGGCCGGACGTGCGAGCACAGGGGCTGCGCCCGGCGGCGGGTGCGCGCGCGGCAAGGCAGGCGCGCACTTCCTCTTCTTGCGCCACTTCTTCTGCTTGCCGCCGGTCAGGCGGCGCTTGTGCAGCGAGTCGCGGGAGATGCCTGCACGCGGCACGCGCGCGCCCGTCAAGCCCGGCACCCAGCAGCGCGCCCCTGCACCTGCCTGTTCAGCTCGCACACGCGCAGGCACTGCCCGCCAGGGCCTGGGCAACGCTTCTCGCCGACGCGATTGCACGAGGCAGCACAGCGAACAGCGCCGAGCGCGCTGATGCCGGGCAGCGCCGCGGGGCCAGCTCCAGGTGGGAGCAGGCGCACCCATGACTGCAAGCCCACAAGCTCCGGCTCCTCCTACTGTTTGGGGAGAGGGGCGCGGTCGAGCCGCCTCTCCTGCTTGCGCTGACCTACCAGGCCCTCCTAGGGCCCGGGCCTGCTCCGTTTTCTGGGACGACAGCGGGACCACAGCACACACTCCAACAAGGAGGCGGATCACCTGCAAGTGCAGCTGCGCTCACGTGATGCGCCAGTGTGCGCCACAGCGGGCGCACAGCCCACTGCACCGGCTGTGCAACAGCACACTCCCTGCAGACTGCTGCTGGCACCCGCCCGCCGCCAGGCAGCTACCGCACTTGAAGCGCAAACGCCCGCCCGGCCCCTGCCCGGCTCTGCAGCAGGGGTGTAAACAGAGGCAGCGCGCGGCAGTGGGGCCGGCTGGAGGGGTCAGGGGGCTCAGCGACGCAGAGCTGTCCCACGCACCAGCGCCCGCCCTCGCACCCAGCAGTGGGCGCAAGCCCCAGGCGTGTCCCGGTGTTCGCTGCCTGCTTTGCAGAGCCTGTCGCCGCATTGCCACCTGCACGCAGCTTGGCTGCGTGGCGGTGGGCATGCCCGCCGCACACAGGCACGCCTGGGCTGAGCTTGTGCATAATGCCGTGCTTGAAGTGGTTGTATTGCGCACGCTGGAGGCCGGTCCGATACTCTCCCCCCGCCTGCCACCAAGCGTGCCGGGCCAGCGCTGCAGGCCGCCGCTGCGAGCCGCCAAGCAGGCCCGGAGGCGTCCGCGCCAGCCGGGCGCGACGCGGAGCGCGCTGCCGCCGCCGCCGCCGCCGCCGCGGCCGGGCCCGGCTCGGAGGCGCAGGCTGCCGTGCGCGCGCTGGCGGCGCTCGCGGCCGCCTGCCGCGCGCGGCCGCTGCACCAGCGCCTGGCGCAGGCGCGCCCCGCGCGGCGAGCAGGCCGCTGCGTGCCATTCCTGAGCCTGCTCCCCGCGACGGCGCGGGCCGCAAAGCCTGCGCCCCGCCCCCGCTGGCCGCCCCGCCTGAGGCCCGCTGCCGGCGGCGGCGCGCAGGCGCGCAGCGCGCGCGTGCGCGCGCTGGTGCGCGCGCTGCGGCTGGGCGCGGCGGAGGCGGGCGCCGAGGGGGTCTGCGAGCAGGGCCTGGACGCCGGGGGCGGGCGGCCACGTGGCGCCCTGGCACACCTGGGCGCGGCTGGTGCGGTGTCTGCGCTGCGCAGCCTGAGCGTCCTGGGCGCCTCGGAGCGCTTTGCGGACGAGATGGAGGCGCTGGTGCAGGCGCGCCGCCGCCCTCCCCCAGTCAGCCTGGAAGGGATGGCGCGTGTGTGCACGGCGCGTGGAGCAGGCCAAGCGGCTGCGCGCTGCCGTGCAGCCCGGTGCGCTCGCGGGCCCCAGGCGCGCGATCGAGGCAGCGCCGGCGCTGGCGCGGCGCCTTCTGGCGGCCGGCGGGCGAGTGAACGTGTGGGCGGGCCTGCTGCGCGCGGGGGGCGCCGCGCGGAGCCCTCCAGCGCACAGGGCGCTGACGGCCATGGATAGGCGCCTGTGCAGGGTTATAGCATATGGTTTAGGCTGTAGGCGCAGTCCACCCTAAACCTAAATCCTACCCTCGCGCAGGGCCTGGACCTCGCGGAGGGCGCGCTGGCGCCGGGCCAACTGGTGGACGTGCTGCGCGCGCTGGGCGCCGCGCGGCACCGGCCGGCGCGCCTGCCGGCGCTGGAGCGCCTGGCGGCCGGCGCGGCCGGGCTGTCGGGCTGGCCGCCGGCGGACGCGGTGGCGCTGCTGCGCGCGCTGGCGGCGCTCGGCTGCCGCGGCGGCCCGCTGCTGGCACGCACGTGTGACTCGGCCTTCGGCCGCGCAGGCGCGCGCCGCGCCGCCCGCCCCGCACCATGTGCCGCCCTCCGGCGCCGGGCGGAGCACCGGCTCCGCCCAGCGCCGCGGGCCGCCTTGCTCGCCGTCATGCGCCTGGGTCCGCCTGCCGCCTGCGCGCCGGGAGTGCAGCGAGGACACGCGGATGCCCGCGCAGCCCGGGGAGCAAACGCTGAAGTATGCAGCTTGCCAGGAAGCCCTCTCAGCACGCCCGCTCGAGCGAGCGCCGCCGCTCGTTCCCACTAGGGCCCGCGCTGACCGGAGCGGGGGCCGCGGGGCAGTGGCGGCCTACTCGTGTCAGCAGCTGGCGCAGGCGGCCTGGGCGCTCGCGGTGCTCGACGCGCGCCTGGACGGCGGCCCGCTGCCGGCCGCGTGGGCAGAGCTGGGCCGGCGCGCGGCCGCGCGCGAGGCGCAGTTGCTGCCGCCAGCCATCCTGCGCCAGGTCCATCAGGTGCGCTCCCCGCGGACGGCGCGGGAGCCTGCGCGTTGCGGGGTGCAGGGTGTGCAGCATTCCCCCAGGCTGCGCGGGTCGCAAGCTTGGCGGCGCTGCTGGGCGGCCGCGCTGCGTCGTGGGCCTACCGCTTTCACCTGCGACGCTGCCGCTTGCGCCTGCGGCTGCTATGACGGGCAGGCAGTCCAGCGAGCCCGGCGTGCCCTGGGCGGTGGACGCAGCAGCGTGCCAGCCCGCCTGCCCACCGAACACGGGCCTCGTGAAGCAGCGGGCCCTGCGCCCAGGCTCGCCGCAGCGCGGCCTCGCCGCCCAGGCGTCGCCGGCGCCGCGCGCAGGTCCGGCTGCACATGGAGACATGCAATGACGCGGCGCGCGACGCCGCCTGGGCCGGCCCGGGCGGCCCGGAGCTGCTCGCGCGCGCGCAGGCGGCCTGGGCCGCGGAGCTCGCGCGCCACCAGGGCAAGAAGGTGCGTGGCTACCACTCGGTTCCACCCAATGCCTGTAGGGTGAGAAAGAACCTAAATCTAGCCCTGTCCGAGCTACCATGGGCAAGAAGGTGAGCGGCGCTACCCCGGTGCAGCCGGGTGGCGACATGGGAGGGCCAGGCGGCTGCATGCGGCCCTGGGGAGTGCGCCCAGCGCTGTCGCTGCCCGGCTGTCCCGCGGCCTGACGCGCGCGCCGCGCGCGCGCCGCGCAGCTGTCGCAGCAGCAGCAGGAGGTCTGCGCGGCGCTGCGGGCCATGGGCCTGGCCTACGTGGCGGAGGACGTGTCCTCGGGGCTGTCCATCGACGTCGCGGTGCCAGCCTGCCGCCTGGCCATCGAGGTCGGCCCCCCGCGCCCGGCGGCGCCCTGGGCCCTTGCGTGCTCGCAGGCAGGGGCGGCGCAGGGCGAGCTGCTTGGCGCGTTCTTGCTTGGCGCCGGGCTGCGGGCGAGCTCTGCGCAGCACGGAGCTGTTCACTGCAGGAAGTGGGCGAGGCTGCTCGCCCATGCCAGCCTGCGTTCTGAGGACAGTGCGCGCTGCGGGCCTCGGCGCAAGCTGTCTGCCCAGCGCTGCCAGCGTCGCCAGCACAGCCCACCTGCGTTCAACGCATGGAGGCCGCAGCCGCATGGTTTCGCATGCGGACCCCCGCCCTCTCCGGGTATTCTTAGACCTCGAGGAGATTAGGAATTCCTTCACAAATTCAGTTCACGGGAACAGGAGCTTCCTGTGCGCAGGTGAACGGCGACTCGCACTACTGCCGCGAGCCGGGGCAGGCGCGGCGCGCGTGGCCGACCGGCCCGACGGCCTTCAAGCAGCGCCTGCTGCTGCGCCTGGGCTGGCTGCCGGTGCCCGTGTCGCTGGCGGACTGGGACGCCGGCGCGCCCGCGCTCGGCTGCGCGGAGCGCCTGCGCGGCCTCATCCGCGTGCGCCTGCGCGAGCTGGATGCATGACGCCCGTGTGCGTGACCGGGGCGAGGCGCGCGCGCGCGCTCGGCCAGCCGGTGCTGCCCGTGTGCCGCTGGGGGGCTAGGGCGCTGGCGCCGGCGCGCTCGAGCCAAGTGTTCGCCTGCGTGGCTCACTTCAAGCACGCCTGGATGCAGGGGGACTGTAGGTGCCGCGCAGCTCAGGCTGGCCTCAGCGGCTACCTGGCTGGCGCTGCTCACTCTCCCGGGCGAGCGGGGCGCTGCAATAAACGGCCTTCTTGAAAGGCCCAGCGACGGCCTGCAGAGTGTATTTCCTAGGATGTGCATGTGCTGGAGCTGCCAGGCGCGCCGCTGCGTGTAACACAGAGTGTCTGGTCCAGTGTGCTTTTCAACATGCAAGATGTGGATGGGTGGATGGACTGCTGCATCCGGGCTGCTAGCTACCAGGTGGCTAGACTACTAGGCGGACTCCAGGAGATTGCAATCGTCTCCTGCAGAGCCTCTGACATACGAGAAGGAAAGTGTGTGTGTGAAAGCAGCCACCCACGCAGGCAGAGAAGGCAGCCGTTCTTCAGAACAAGCTTGGGAGTGGCGCAGGGCAGAACGCAAGTGCCAGCGCCATGGCGGGCAATGTGGCCGAACAGAAGAAAGTCATCCTACCGTTCTTGCAGGTTGGCCGACCTGCCCCCCTGCCAGTGTACCACCTTCAGCAAGCTGGCCTCCATGATGCTGACTCGCCCATGGTCGCGCAGCGCGCCGACGAAGTTGCGCCCGTGGAGCCGAAAATCGCATACTACTGCCGGCTGTACGCGGTGGAGCAGGTGCTGCCCGCTCCGCTGTCCGCCGACGCGCGCGAGTCGCGCGGAGCGCGCCCCGACGTGCAGGCAGACCGACCTGGAACTCATACAGCGTGCTGCGGCAGGGCCTGTCGCTGCAGGACCGGGCGCCGCAGATCGACGGCGTGCTCGGCGCGCTGCTGGCCAAGCTGGAGAAGGACAAGCCGACGCTGGAGCTGGGCCCCGGCGACCGGCAGGCCTGCGAGACGTTCGCGTTCGGCGTTTTCGGGCGTGCGGACAAGGTGGACCGCGCCGGGCGCGCCGACCGCACGACCGCCATGACCTTCTACGCCGCCAGCATCTTCTTTGAGGCGGGCCATTTTTGCTTGCATGGCGCCGCTGCATGACTTGTGCTGTGACTGCCTCACCTTAGAGCAGCAGGCCAACGTTTGCGGCAGGCCACCTGGTAGGCCGACCAATTCCCAGTGCGCTGGGCCGTCACAATGCCTGATACCTCCCGGTCCCATCCGTGGTGTGACGTCTGACTGCCACCCATGCTGTCTGACTGCCACTGGGCCACGGCGCCGCGCACTGCGCCATGGCTCCGTGCGCTTCGCACCGCCCAGGCCGACGACCCGCGCCGAGCTGCGGGGCCGGCCGGGGCGGCGCAGATCCTCAACCAGTTTGGCGACCTGCCGCCGGAGACGCTGGAGCTGCAGCGCTACGCGGCCTGGAAGGCGGCCGACATCAATAAGGCGCTGCGTGAGGGCCGCACGCCGGCCGCCGGCGCGGCCATCACGCCCTCCGACGCCGCCGAGCTGGCCGACCTGGTTGGCGACCTGCCCGGTGCGCGCGCCCGCGGCCGGGAGCCAGACGAGCACAGACGCTCAGGGGCGCCAGGAAGCTTCAGTGGCGGCTAGGGTGATTGCCAGTGGTTGGACGTTGGACGAGGCATTACTGCATCCGACGCCGCTGAGCTGGCCGATCGACCTGCCCTGTGCGCCCGCCCGCGGTTGGGCGCGACCAGCGCAAACGCTCGGAGCAATGGCGAGGTTCTGTGGTAGCTAGGGTCGTTGCCAGTGCTTGGACAAAGGCGGACCGCGCGCGGCTCACTGGCTGCGACGCCGGTGAGCTGGCCAGTCTGGTCGGCAACCTGCCCGGGGTGCGCTCAGAGGCGCACTGTTGGCATGCACTGCTTGCATATCGCAGGGTCACAACACCAAGTGCACGCCCATTCCACACCCCCACCACACGCCAGCCGGCATGACTGGGAGCTCAGCGCAGTGCATTAGTAACATGAACTTGTGTGTGTACCGCGTGCGCAGCGGCGCCGGGTGCTGGCCCGCCGTCGGCAACAGACGCCGCGCCAGCGCCCGGCCCGGCGGCCCCACCTGCTGCGGGGCCGCCGGGGGGCCCGGCGAGCGCTCCGCCAGGCGGCGCCGCCACGCCGCCAGTGGACATGCCGCCCCCGCACGGGGACGGCGCGGGGCCGCCCATGGGCGGCCCGCCGGGCCCCTCGCCGGCGCCGCGCGGCGGCGGGGGCGCCGCCGCCGTCGCGGCGCCGCGCTTCAAGCCGGGCAGCAAGGTGCTGTACAGCGCGGACGGCCGCTCGGCGCCCGCGCGCGGCACGGTGGCCAAGGCCGACTGCGGTGCGCGGCCCGCCCTGGCGGCGGGGCAATCCTAACCCTCCGGGCGTGGTACCCGGCCTGCCTCAGGGCATGCTGCTTGGCGTGCTTGCTGAGCAGCGGGGTGCGCGCGGGGCCATGCGCCTGCATGCGCGCACGGGGCCTGCGGGCACGGCCTTCGTGTAAGCAAACAGTGGTCGCTGCGGGAGCACGCGCCCAGCGTGGCCTTATATGTACCCGGCGTGGCGCGCAGGCCCGGCGCGCGTGGTCTACGTGGTGGGCCTGGCGCAGACGGTGGTGACCGCGGAGGACCGCCAGCTGGCGCCCGACTTCGAGCCCGGCGCGCGTGTCGTGTTCCACGCGCCGGGCGGCGCTGCCGTGACGGCCGCCGTCGCGCAGGCCGACATCTCGCACTGGCGCGCGCCCCGCCCTCCGCTGGCGCGCGTCCGGCAGCCGCGCCGTCGCATCATGTTTTGCGCGGCGGACTGGCCCCGGACGAGTCATTGCTGACCTGCTGTGGGGAGCGTCTGTGTGTCCGGCCTACATGCAGTTGCTCTCATCGAGCCTTGAGAGCGCACGCTGAGCAGGCCATGGCACTGGCCAGAGCACACGCTCTAAAGTACGTGCAGGCGGCAGTTTTCGAACGCCTGTGTCTCGCGTGAACTTCCTGTCCCTGAGTTTGTGCCGTCACCCTCTGACAGCCACCCATGCTTTCACAGCATGTGTGCGCGGTGCCGAGCGCGAGCGACGCGGGTGTGCGCAGGCGGCCGACCTACCGCGTGACGTGCGACGACGGCGCCGAGGCGGAGACGACCGACGAGCACCTGTACGACCTGCCGGAGCCCAAATCGGAGCTGCTACCCGACGCGGCGTCGCCGCCTGCGATCGCTGCGCCGCCGCCGCAGCCCGCGCTGACGGCGGGGCCGGGGGGCCCCGGCGCCCATGACGGCGACGACCTCGGCGGTCTCTTTGGGGCCCCAAGCAGCGCTGCGCCGCCGCCGACCGCTGGCGCCAGAGCAGCCGCCGCCGGAGCGCCCGCGCTGCCCTTCGCGCATGCGCGCCTGCCACCGGGTGCGGCTGCGCTCCAACCAAGCTGCGCGCAGATTGCACACAGGTTCTTATTGCCCTTGTTGCTCAAAGCTGGCCATGGTCCCCACATTTGTGCGAGTATAGGTGCTGCATCCGGTATGCCTCACAGCGCCTGCACTCCCTCCAGGCCCATATGGGCAGGCTCAACGTCTGCACCGGGCGCAGCGCCGCCGCGCGGTTCGCACGTCGGCGAACCAGACTTTGTGCCGTCGCTGGCGGCGGTCACCGAAGCGCACAAGCTCGCCAAGTCGGCCGCCAGCTCGCTGACGTTTGAGGACGTGCACACGTCGGTGCGGCTGCTGGGAGAGGCGCTCGCGCTACTGACGCGGCCGCCGCCGGCGCGCTAGCATCGGCGCCGCCCTGCTGGGCGTCGGAGCCAGCAAGCTGTGGATTTTACAGGCTGGCCGCAGTGCCCTGCATAGTTTCGAGCACTGTCACATGGTGGAGCTGGCAGGCCGCCAGCTGACCAAGCTGTGAGGGTGTGTCAGTGTCCGGTGTTGGTCACGTCCTGTGCTGATTGGAGGCGCTCGCGACGTGGCGCCCCCGGATGCGCATGAACATACGTGTGGTCAGGGCTGTGGTGGGAACGATGCTGTGCGCATGGCGGCGCACCAGCACACTTTTGCGTGTACATGGCATACTCATCTGATCTAGGCCATTACATAGGGGGCGGTTTTAGGTTGACATGTCACTTAAGTTTGCAGTGTGCTTGCAGGGTGCGTGCTGATGAGCGCCTTGCAAGCGAGGTTTTGGGGCTCGTGCAGCCTTTCACGGGTGGTGTTCCGATTTGCAAAGAAGTAACCCCGACCGTTCAGTAGCATTGAGGTGTGAGTTACTAGGCCCGGCAACAGTTCATGATCAAATTCGCATCAAGTTGGCATTGTGCACTCATCAGACTACGGGCCATGCAAACCTACATGTGGGTATGATGTCACACAACATGACATTCAGTCATACAGGCCTGCTTTGCATGCGCACTGCCTGACGCACTTGTAGTTGAACCTCTGCCAGCTGCCCCAGCCTCTGCAGTTGCTCCGGCCTGGTCAGCAAGGAGCAGGCATGCGGGAGCCCAGGGCTGCGGGCGCGATGCTGCTGGTGCGCTGCCCCGCGCAGCCGCGCCTGGCGGGCGCATCCTGACAGAGGCCAATGCCGTGTGGCGCCCTAGGCGGCCGCGCCGCCCGACTGCCGTGCGCGCACGCCCGCGCCGGTCAGCGAAGTGGACCCAACTCGCACAGCCTTACTGTATAGATGCTGAGAAGCAAGAGGATGCTTTGTGGTGGCTTCCTTTCCAAGTAAGGGAGCCACACAGCATCGGCCTCTTGTTGTTGTTGTGCTTGCGAAAAGCCTGTTTTCAGTATAGCTCCCACGAAAGGGCGGCGCGGGTGCGCGCCTCCAGCAGGCTGAGCAGCTGGTCGTGTGAGAGCGTGTTGAGGATGACGATGCTGGGCGCCGCGGCCTCGCCCGCGTCCAGCCCCAGCGCGTCGGCGAAGCTGCCGAACGGCGGCGGCGCGCGGCGCGGCAGACGCCGGCCGAGCAGCCGGCGCAACAGGCCCGGCCGGCGGTGCAGGCCGCCCGCGCATGCATCCTGCCAGCACGCAGCCTCACGCATGGCACGCGCTTGCTCATCGGTACACGGATGCAGCAGGAAAGCAAGCGCTCGTACGCTTGCGCTGTGTGGAGCCACGTATGCGCCCTGTCAAGAGAGCAGAGATGGCGTACGCAGGGTTGCCAGAAGTGTCACGGCCGCATGTAGCGTGCTAAGCGCATGGGGCGCGTAAGCAGAAGGGAGCGTGTCACAGCACTTGCCAGACAGCTCGAGGTGCGCTGCCTGTAATCATGACATGCTGGCAACAGAGCTTGCAGCAAGGGGTCGCCAGCGGTTGCCGCGCGGGCCGCCAGGCAGCGCGAGGCAAACTGCATGTGGCCCGCAGGCAGGATCACATGCTGGCTGACGCCAAGGCAGCATCGGGAGGCACCCAGTCCGGGTCAAACAGTGCATTCGCGTCGCCAGGAGCCGCCGCGCTCGGCGCCTCCGACCCGCAGGCGCTGGCTCCGCGCGGCGCGTCTGCCTCATGCGCAGCGATCGCCGCTGCCGCCGCTGCCGCCGCGCCAGCAGCGCCGGCGGCCCGCTCGGCGGCAGCGGCAGCGCCCGCGGCGGCCTCAGCAGCCTCAGCAGCTTCCGCGACGGCCGCGGCCGCGAGGCTGGCCTCCAGCGCCTGCAGCCGCTGCTCGCCGGCTTCCAGCTCGCGCACGCGCGCCAGCAGCCTGCAGGCAGAGCTCATGTTTGCTGAGCATGCGATGCGGCCACCTTCCATCCTGCGTTGCCTCCAGACTGAGGATGTGCATGACCAGCCTGGACAGCAGCTGTGCTCAGCGTTGCATGGGAGTGGGGGCAGGCATGCGTAGCATTTGTCCATGCCTTCGACTTCCAGAGGGCTTGCAGGGCAGCATGACGCCTGGATGTGAGCGTCGTCACCGGCATGCCCATGCTAACATGTGATGAAATAAATGTGACAGAGCGCGCTCACCGCAGCGTAGCCATGCTCTGCTGGCCCTGCTCCGTGCGTGGGCCCAACCCCCAGGGCTCTCCGGCGCCCCGGGACCCCTCGCTTCAGGATGACCTGCTGCCCGCACTCCCCTCGCTGCTGGTCCGCTGCGCATGCGCCGCAGCAACAGTGCTGCGCGGCGATCGCGCGCCGGTACTGACCTCGGCGCATGCAGATGTCTCACAGCTGTCCCGGCCAGCCATGCCTGGTTCCTCTGCGGCACGCAGGCTTCGCCCCAAGCTGCAGCCGGCCAGGCCCGACTTGAGCGCTGCCGGGGCGCGCTGCTCGTCGGAGCCTGCCGCGCTTGGGCTGTGCTGCGCGGCGGCGGCGGCCCGGCCGCTGGCAGCCTCCTGGCCCTCCTGCGCGCGCGCGCGCGGCAGCGGCAGGCTGGGCGTCGAGGGCCCCGGAGCAGCGCTGGCGGACGCCAGCAGGCCGCTCCGCGCCGGGGCTGCCAGGCCGGCGCTGGCAGCCTCCAGCTCCAGCACGCGCATGCGCAGGAGCGCCACCTCGTGCAGCGCCGGCGCGTCCATGGCCGGCTGCTTTGCGGCGGCGGCCTCACCCGCAAGCTCCTCCAGCTCCGCCACCCTGGCAGGACGCGTGGTTAGCAGGCAAACATTTTCGTACTCTTGAAACTTTGCTGCACGACCGAGCAGCGATTTGTCTGTGGCACAGCAAGCAGACAGTGCATGGCTGGTACAGCAGCCATTGTAGCCGCATGCAGCCTGTGCCAGGCGTGTCGCTGTGAAGTGTTCAGGTGCCCCGCTCGGTCTTTCATGGAATAGACATGGCCTGGTGCTTGCCAGTGCACCGGTATCTGAGAGCGCGCAGAGCTCACACCTTCCGCGAAGCACTGTGAGCTCCCTCAGGTCGGCAGCTGCAGTGCCGTCAGCGTCATTGTCATGCATGTCGAAGCTGCACTCACCGCCGCGGCTCCGAAACGCGGCTACGAGCCGCGCCTTCTCCCGCTGCACTGCCGCCGCCGTTATTTGCTGCGCGCGTACACAGGAAGTTTGGTGCTTGCTTGGCCCGCCCTGGTATGAGATGTGTTGTCCAGGACTTTGTTGCCTTCTGCGCGTAGTTTGGGGGCGTGCTTCCATGCGGCTTTCATTTCCATCCCTGCGCTGCGCATGGTATGCTGCTATGATGCCCAGTCAATCGTTGCCACGGGCTCTCCACTGCACAGTGCACAGTGTCAAGTGCAACCGTGCTTGCATGCCTGTGCTTCTACGCTGTGCAACACAAGCCGCATGCAGCGCGCGGCAGTCTCACCTCAATGTAGCGCTGCATGACAGGGTCGAGCCTGAACAGGCTGCCATGCACGGCTGCTAAGCCGCCACGGACGCCGCGCCGCGCGTGTACGGCCACTGCCGCCATGCGCTGTGCAAAGCGGCACGTCGACAGCGTCTCACTCAGCTGCGCGGCCTGCGCTGCGGCTGACAGTCGTCAGCTTCAGCTTCATTTTATGCATTGCCTCCGCAGTCGCACGCAGCCCGACGCTGCTGCATACCATATGTGCTGCAAAAACAGACCAGCTGTGTGATAGCTTTTGACAATCCTACCTGCTGGTGCAGCACTGTGTTTGTGAGGCAGTGCACATAGAATCAGTCACATGTTATCTGGAGCGTCGCTTTTCTCCTGCCGCGCAGCCCTGCTGCAGTCCTGAGCAGCGCGCTGGAGGCATCGCATTGCATCCATCACTTTGCCGATCGGCAAACTCTGGCTGTGCGCTGCGGTTGTTGCACAAACATAAGGGCACGCTGAGCGACATCTGGCAACCCTTCACCATGCGGCGGTAGTCCGCACGTCGGACCAGACGCAAGCAATGAGGAGCGTGTGGCAGTTGCCGCCGATGGAGTCCTTGAGCAGGTGCGTCAGCTTGGACGAGCGGTAGGGCACATGCCGCCCGCCCCGCTTGGACAGCGCGATGATGACCTGGACCGCCGGGGTGTGCGCGCACATGAGAGCGTCTCAGCAGGCGCACATACGCGCAGCGCTGGGAACAGGGACCGGCACGGCTGGCAGGCTGTGGCGGCGCGCCTGCTCACCTGCTCGAGGAAGGTGAGGGACCTGTTGATGTGCATGGCCTCGCGCGCGGTGCTGCCCTCCGCGCCTGTCTTCGTGGAGCGCTCCGAGCCAGCCAGGTCCACCAGGTTGAGCTTGCTTGAGCAGGAGGTCCCGTCTGCGGGAGCTCCCCAGCCAGTCAGAGGACCCGTCTTGCGTTCAGGTGAGGACACCGCGGTCCTGCTTCTGGCATTGTTGGATAGATTGCATGTCACCGCAGAATAGGAAGTGTCTCAGCCCAGCCAATTATTGGCTGTGGAGTGCCCCTGGGTCATGTCAAGACTTGCATGACATAGAATCTGCATGTATGTTGGGCAGTGCCGACAGGCAGCGGCTCCCGCGCCGTGCCAGCAACCCATGGCAGCTACGCACACACTGCGCACCCGAGTCCGTTGTTTCCACCCACAACGTGAACACGGTGTGCGACCGCGACGAGCGCATGTTCAGGCCATGGCTCGCCACTGCGCGCGCAGCCTGGCCCTGTGCGTACGCAACCCCGCGTTCATTGGCACAGGTTGTTATCGTTTTATGTGACCGTTGAGCACGGACCAGGCGACAGCATGCAAGGTGCAGCGGGGTTCTTAATGCCTCTGCAGCGGTCTGCACCTCTGAATGCTTGCTTGTGCCAGAGGCGGTTGCTGCGAGCACGAGCTGCCGAACGTGCAGGTCATCCTCTGCATGCGCCCCAGGGCCATGCAGCGCACACCTGCATGAGGGCGTTCAGAGCGTCCTGCGCGCATGCGCAGCCCATCCGCAGCAGGCCCTTCACTGCCAGCCTCCCCCTGCGCAAGCCGTCACTGGGGGCTCAGCCCAAGCGCTCCCTGCCGTGCTCAAGACAGGGCCCAGCCCCGTATGCATCCGCACGCCATTCTCAATTGTCAATTGTCAATGTCTTGTTGCTGCTGCCAAGAACCTTGCATGTAGCGGGGCGCGCGCTTCTGGTCAACGACCGAGATGTCGGCGGCGGGGGTGCCCGGGCAGAGCAGGTCCTGGAAGGCCTCGTTGTAGATCTGCACATAGGTCACGTCCACCGCCCAGTGCGCCAGCTGGCGGCGGCCCAGCTCCGCAAAGACCTGCTCGCACATGTTGTTGGTCAGGTCCACGGGAGCAAGCCTGCTGCGGTGCAGAGCACTGGACACGCGGAGGGCTGCGGCAATCTACCTGGGCTATCGCGCGCGGCATGAGCCCCTTGCTGCCTGTCCCCTCCCGCTCCAGCACGTCGGGGCCTGGGACGAACGCAGGAGGTGAGCACGGAACAGCGCCGTGCAGAACAACAAGCAGCGCTGGTGCGTCCGCCAGCTCTGCATCCGCACCTGTCATTGTGTATGTCTTGCCAGACCCCTGCAGAGACGCTGCGTGAGCCGAGGCAAGCCCTGATGCAGGTACTTATTTGCGGCTGTGCGCAGCTGCGGCAGGCGCGCTCACCGTCTGCCCATAGGCTAGGACCGTGCTGCTGTAGCCATCCAGCACACTGGCGACAATGTCTTGTCCGCACGCCTGCGTATCCAGCTAGCGCTTGACACCGCTGCCACCAAGATCGCCGATGCGGGGGCTGCACGGGACCTGGACCCTGCTACCACTAAGGCTGCGCACCGCATACACAGCGTCCTGTGTGACGTTGTCCAGGACGCGCTCAAACTTGAACTGCGTGCGCGTGCAGCCCCTCCCCGTAAGCGCACTGCCTTGCAAGGTCGCTGAGCTTGCCGGGCCTGCGCTTGCAGCTGCTGCTCTTGCCTGGTGAAGTTCGCCGCCTGTGCCGCCCTTCCTGATCACCAGCGTTGGGCTCTGTGGGTCGCAAAAGCCGCCGCGTCAGGACAGCACGACAACTTCCCTGACCGCAGCACTACTTAACAGCCTTGCCTGATCGTCCTCTACGCACTGGACGGCGTTGTCGCCGGGATCACACTTCGCCTTCAGCCGCACCACCACCTTGCAGGTGCCCTTGCATACCATCGTTGGTGCAGTTCGGGGATTGCCTGCTGGGTCCGCTGGTGGATCTGCGGAAAGGCGGGCTGTCGGCCGAGCAGTAAAAGTTTGTACAGGCCCTGAGGCCCTAAACAGCGCGCTTTTGTCTGTTGTGCTTTCTTTCAGGCCAGAGAACTGAGCTGAACAGAGAGACCCTCACAAGTGCGCATCTGGTGCTGAGAAACAGCACAGCGACAGGCTCCACTTAACAGCACCATGCAGGCGAGCGGAGGAGGCACGGCCGCCGTGGCCTGCCCTGCACAAGCAACGGCTGTCGTGAGCTGGCCTCGCAGCCCCAATGCCTCTCCGTGGCCGGCCAGCGGCTTCATGCTCAGGCTGCACTTCCTTTACCACCCCGTCGACTGTGCTTCCATACCAATCCCACTTTACGTGCCCGACACGTCCACCGTGCGCAGCACAAAGGTCTGCATCTGCAAAGCACTCGAGGTGCGAGTGCACGCTCTGGGGGCCTGCAGCGCTCTTGCGACGTCACACATTGTTCCTCCATGTTTTTCTGCGCTGCGAGCGCGGCGCGCTCTGCAGGCTAGGCCAGCTTACAGCCGGCTCGAGCAGCTGACCGCCGCGTGCGTGCGGTGCGCAGCAGCAGGTGGACGCTGCCCAGCTGCGCCTCTTCCAGCTGCCAGGCGTGACCGGCGAGGCCGCGCGTCACGACGTCGTGCGCGAGCTGCCTGACTTCCGCCGCGGCGAGGACGTCGCCCTGGCCTGGCCCGGCCTGGGCCTGTCGCCGTCCGCGGTGCACGACCTGGAGGTCGTGGTGCGCGACTGGGCGGAGGTGCTGCGCGAGCGCGGCGCCTCCGCGGCCGTCGAGCAGACCGCCGCCAGTGAGCGCCCCTCGACCGCCGTGCTGCGCCGCACCGCTCCCTAGCTGTCTGCAGAGCACAGGCACCAGAAGGTAGCAGCTCCGAGCAAAGCGTGCAGGTGCTCTGCCTAGTGGGTGCAGGAGCGGAGGGCCTCGCCCTCCCTGACGCACAAGTGCGCTGGTCGTGCAGGGTCGCGCAGCCCGGCACTCCTGGTTGCCTTTTAAGCACCAGCACAAGGCTGACACTCGTCAGCAGTGAGGCGCCTTCCCTGTTCTTTGCGGCTCAGGCTGAGGGCTGCGCGCCGTGCTCGCGCGGCAGCCGGCGCGCGGGGCGGCGGCTACGGCCCCGAGACGGCGGCCGCGCGCCAGCACCGCGAGCTCCTGCGCGGCGCAGCGCCCGCCGAGCCCCCCGCGCCGCCGCAGGCCGCGCCGCGGGCCGCTCCCGCGCACGGCGCCGCGCAGGTTCCGCCTGTCCCCACCCGAGCCTCTTCATCTCATCCAGCCTGTCAGCTGCCAGCCGCGCCCTGCGCTGCGTGCGCGGCAAGCAGAGTCCGAGGCGCAGGCTGTCTCTGCGGCGCAACATGAGCAGAAGGCTCCTCGTGGGTTGCCCTGGATGCGAGGCCTGCACAGCCGCAGACTGACCGGGTGGTCGCCTGTCAGGGCAGGCGCCGGCGGCGCCTGCGGCGCGCGGCGCGCCAGCTGGGGCCGGCCCCGAGCCGAACTGGCCGACTACCGCGGCCCAGGCGCTGCGTGCCGGTCCGCCCGGCGACGGCGCCGGCGCGCCGCCGCTGTGCCCCGCGTGGAGCCCGCCCCACCAGCCGCCGGCCTCGGCGCCGGAGCGGCCCGCGTCCGCGTACGCGGCGCAGCAGCAGGCGGCCGCTTCGCCGGATGCTTGCCGGTGCGCCGCGTGCTCCACGCATGCACAGACCTTGCGCCGGCGCCTTGCACCACAGCAGCCAAGCTGGTGCACGGCGAGCTGCAAGACGCGCGCCTGGGTGGCAAACGGAGCGCGTCTGACGGAGACTGGCAGCGTGCAAGCAGGCTGTTGGGGCGCAGGAGTTGCCGCTGGCAAAGCAGGCACCTTAACAACCTGCTTCAAATGAGAAGCTTGAGCGGCCGTCCGCTCACGGCGCTGGCGCGCGCAGGCCGGCCAGGTCGAGGCGCATGAGGCAGGACTGGACCCCGCAGCAGACAGCTGACTTCATCAGGGACCTGCGCACGTACGACAAGGACTGGGCGCGCATCTGGCACACCCACGGCGACAAGCGCACCGACGGGCTGCCGTCCCTGTACCCGGTGCGCTGCTGCTCGTGGCAGGATGCGGTCGCAACATGCCCTCTGCACCCTCCTATGTTCTTTCATTTGAGGTGCCACCTGCGTCTGCCCAAGCGTGCCACAGCATGCAGCACCATGTCAGCAGGGAAGCTTCAGACGTTTGCAGCTTGGGGGGCTCGTGGTGGGCAGCTCCTGCCTGACCTTGCCCCCGCTCATGCGCTGCTACAATGCTGCATGTGCGAGTGCGTGAGTGGGTGGTGCTGGGCCGATGCGGCGCAGGGCCGGACCAACGTGGCCCTCAAGGACAAGTACAGGCTGCTGCTCAAGGCAGTGCAGCAGGGGCGCCACGGGGTGCAGGAGCTGAACTTCACGCCCGAGCAGATTCGCGCGATCCTGTTTGTTGACCGGGCGCGGTAGTGACATCGGCAACCTGTCTCGGTGTGCTCGCGCTCGGCTCGCACAGCTGGACGTTGCCATGGCACATGCAGGTCACAGCCTCACTTGCCTTCTACAGACAAGCAGCAGCTCCTCATCAAGCTCCCAACACACATGACATCTGATCGTGACAAAGTGAAAACACACTTCTAACCTAACGCTGACAAACGGCCTGGTGGCGCATATGAACGGCCAACCACATGCATACTCCAGCTCTTGCCTACAGGTGCATGCTGCGGTGCCATGCCCTACACAGCATACCAGACTCACATGCACTGTCCTCTGACTAAAAGCGCTCAGTGACTTGGTGCGCCATGCTCAAATCTGCCGGAGCTGAATGGACCATCTCGCGCATGCAGATTCAAGTCCTCACTTCAAAAGCAGCGGCACTGCTGCGCGGCTCCTAACGCCAACCTGGTGCAGAAGCTCCTATGCCTCTGCCGACAACGCAGCTGCGTCGCAGGAAACTCTATGCTTCTCCCGCCTAGTGTTCGTCTCATGCTAGCAGCACATGCACGCGCGGCCCGTGTGCCGCTCGCGCGACTCTGCGCTCCTCCTGGTCCCAGCGCGTCAGCGCATGGCGTACACGCCCCCGACGGCAGTGCCCTCCACAGCGTCGGGGTTGGTGATGCTGGGCTTGCCCC
>JAABUY010002875.1_pt1 | contig 19788 bp, 22 predicted proteins | sample 5560271 | NCBI WGS metagenome assembly JAABUY01 (sample SAMN10711886, study PRJNA513374) | rock metagenome | isolation source: Antarctica rocks | place: Antarctica: Victoria Land, University Valley
CACCCCACACCGTGCGCCTGCAGGTGAACAGCGAGACAGACTTTGCCACAAAGACGGCGGACTTCCAGCGCACGGTGGCCGCGGTCGCGCGGGCCGCGCAGGGCATCGACCCCGCGCACGTGTCAGGCGCGAACGCCGCGCCGCGCGCCCGCAGCCCTGCCCTGCCCGCGTCTGCAGCACTGGCGGGTCGGAGTTGAGCTGACGTCTATTCTGCGCCTCTCTGACCTCACGGATGAGAGTGCACATGCATGCGGCCCTTCATTTAGCGGACAGCCTGCGCGACCTCAGCTCACTCGCTATGTCACCAGCCCACCTAAGAGCGCGGTGGTGCTGGCTACCAAAGGCTAAAGGTGCTGAAAGCACAAGGCCGCCCGCAGGGTCAGGCGCGGTAGACGTCAGCGCACTTGGGCGGCTGCCAACGGACGCTGGGACCAGGTGAGCGCCTGGTGGGCTAGGGTAGGATAGCCGCGCCGAATCCGAGCACAGTAGCCTGTAGGGCGTGTGGGGCCCAGCATGCTTGGCACGACACGGGGCGCGCCCATATGCGGCAACCGGAGTGAGCTGCGGACGTGGCTGCAGCTGCATGGGTTGGCGGCCGTCCTGCAGCTGCCAGCAGGGATGCGGTCGTAACGGGGCGGCCAGCTCGCCGCCGCAGGACCCGTGCAGACAGACCGCAGGCCCAGGCTGCAGGCGCGGCATGCGTGGAGGCAGGCATGACCTGCTTGCTGGGGCCGCCGTGCGCGTACCTGTCTCAAGCCCGCAGGCGCCCGAGCCAGCTGCACTCAGCCGCATGCCAGCACCCCACGTGGGGGCGGGGCGCCGCGCAGCGTGGCGGACGCGGTCGCGGCGTGCGCGGGGGCCGTGCGGGAGAACATCCGCCTGCGGCGCGCCTCCTGGTGCGCCCGGCCCGCCCGTCCACCCCTCCGCATGCCTCCGTGCATGTTCTCTCAGCGCACAGGCGTATGGCAGGGCCCTAAACCTACTCCTATCTTGTGTGCCCATGCGAGCACTGCCGACAGTGACAACAGCGGCTGCGCGCGCCCTGCCCGCCTGGCCAACAGGCGTGTCTGAGGGGTGGGGCGCCGCGCAGGCTGGAGGCCCGCGGCGGCGTGCTGGCGACCTACATGCACGCCTGCCCCGCGCCCGGCCTCGGGCGCATGGCGGCCGTGGTGCGCCTGGAGAGCGCCGGCGCGCGCCTGGAGGGCGCCGCCGCGCGCGTCGCGCAGGCGCGCCCCGCCCCTGCCGCGGCAGCCCTGCCGTCCGTCAGGCAGAGGGAGGGCATGAGACTGCCAAGCGGGCCTTGTGCTTCGGCCGCCCGCTTCCACGGAGCGTGCACTGCATCGGGCCACAAGTGTCGCTGGTTTTGACGTATTTGCGGGACATGCTAGCCATGCTGACGCCCGATCCGTGGCGGCCACACCGGCAGCGGCGACGCGCGCTCTCGCTCTGTTGCTGCGCCTCCTTGCGGTCGTGTTTCGATGCGCATGCGCCGGCGCGTGCAGGAGGTTGGGACAAAGCTGGCAATGCACGTTGTGGCGGCGCGGCCGCTGGCGCTGGACCGGCAGAGCTTGCCGGCCGAGGCTGTAGAGGGTGCGCGATTGTGCAGCGCGCGGCCGCGGTTACTTGGCCCGAGGCGCACATGCCGCTCCCGCTGCGATCATCCCACGCGAGCCTGTGCAGCGTGCGCGCAGCGGAGCGCGACGTGCAGCGCGCGGTCGCGCTGAAGATGGGCAAGGCCGCCAACGTCCTGGATCGCGTCGTTGCGGGCCGCATGCACAAGGCGCGCGCAGTGGCCGCATCCACATGGCATGACTGCATGCACAAGGCACTGTGGTCACATGCACAAGGGGCGCGCAGGGGCCGCGCACGCTCGCGCCCGCTCGCTTGTATGCCGCAACGCAAGCTGCTTTCCCCTGTGGCGCTCTAGAGTTGGAGTTAGGTCAGGGGCTGTGTTAGACATACAGAAGCAAGGGAGGGTCGCCGTGCGGGTTGAGCTGGCCAGGCAAGCTCCGGCGCGCTCGGGGTCGACGGCGGGGGGTGCGCCGGGCGCCGCGTGGTGGCTGGAGGACGGCGGCGCTGGAGCAGCTGTTCGGCATGGATGCCGTTATATTTAGGTCAGGGTAGAGTTTGATAGGGCGCGCCGGCGCCGCGCAGTGGCTGGAGGATGCGGCACTGGTGGAGCAGCTGTTCGTCATGGACGCCGCGCTGCGCGTGCGCGACGTGCTGCGGCAGGCGTCCGACGCGGCCGGCGTGCCCCTGGAGGTCACTGGCTTCCTGCGCCTGCAGGCGCGGCCACGGCCCGGCCAGTGGGCGGGGGTGGCCGAGCGCGCGCGCCGCGCGACGGCCTGTCTGCGATGTGTTGCGTGGGGCACCCCTGACGCAGGGCGCGTGTCTGCACATGCCTTCTTGGTGCAGTAGGGCACAGCCTGAAGCTGTCAGCCTCTTGTCTGCAACCGCGGTCGATGCCGCAGACACTAGCGTCTGCGGACCAGGGGCCTGCTGGCCGCGGCGGGCGCTGCGGGAGCTGCGGCGCGGTGCGGCGCCGGCCCAGCGTGCGAGCGCTGCCGCGCTGATCCACCGGGACCCGGTCACGGGCCGGCCCGGCCTGCTGGCGCGCTGACGCGCTGCAGCGCGCCGCGCAGACAGGCGAGGGCCTGGACGGCGCCAAGGCCAACTTTGCCGCGGACGTCGCGGCGACGCTCGAGCAGACAGGCTGATGCGGCTGCGTGCGGGCCAGCCAGAGCGGGCGCGCGCGCCAGGGTATGCTGGCCGGGCCGGGGCCCGCCGGGCGCTCTCGCTGCGCGGGCGTGCGCCTGAGCTGGCGGCATGCAGCGCTGAGCTGGCGCTGCCAGCACTGAGCTGGTGCCTTGCAGGCCTTGCCGATCGTGTGCACGCCTGGGGTTTCGGTTTTTTATGGGGCGTCGCTGCTGCAGAAATGGAGGCATCAGGAAACGCATGCTCTGTGCAATGCATGGTTCAGCACTGTGTGGCCACGGACATGAGTGCGACGGGCGAGGCAGGCACATGCATGCCGCGAAACTCGAGGCGGCACAGCAAAGCCCAGCTCTGGCTGGTAAGCTTGCTAAGACTCTAAAGCGCGCATGCCGACTGTGCAAATGTTCAGCTCTGCGCATATTCCTGTCCGTTGCACCCTCAGCGGACAGCGGGCTTTTGACAGGCGCAACTGGCGCATAACCCTGCTCCTATCTACACTGCTGCTCTAGTCACTTATCCTGCTAAACAGACAACACACTTGTGTTCAACACCGCCACCCACTATGCACACCCAGCGCACGAGCACCGCTGCAAACGCCCCACGCCAGCGCATTACAACAAGGTCATGCATGTCATGTGACCATGCACTGTCTTGCGCCCACCCCAGCGACGCCCTCTCACCCCGCCCGGCGCGCCTTCATGTACCGCACGCCGCACGCGTTGCACAGCGTCTTGGGCCCCGCAGGGCCGGGCCGCCACAGGGGCGTCTCCTGCACCACGTGATATATGAGCACGTATCTTGCCTGCTGGTGCACTAGACTCGAAGGCTCCTAACAGCACCTCATGGGGGAATGCATAAGCACGCACGCGCGCGTGCATGTAAAACGCACGAAGCCATGCATCGCACAACCACTAAGCTCGTGACCAAGTACCTCACCACAGCACTCGCGAAAAGGGCCTCCCGCACCTGCGTGCCGCACTGCAGGCAGCGCCGGTCGCCCGGCGCAGCGTCCGCTGCCGCGTCGCCGTCCGCGGCGGACACCCCGCGCTTGGTCGTCCCGCCCGCTGGCCCGTCTGCGCGCCGCTTGCCGCCGGCGCCGCCGGGCGGGTGCTCCTGCGAGCGCCGCCCCGCGCGCAGCCCTGCGCGCACGCCGCCGCGCTTAAGCTTGGATTCCGGCCGCTCAGTATGCCACTGGACGGTCGCCTCGCCGCGTCTACCATAGCCCCGCCGGCACGCTGGCAGGTCGCAGGGTTCCACCACGCGCTCGATCCCTCCGCGCGACCCCGCCAGCGCATGGCTCCACGCCCGCACGGTTCTGAGCAGGCACATAGCACAGAGTCTCTGGGAGCGCGCATGTGTGCGGCTGCATGCATGCCAACGAGCGGCCGGCAGAAGATATCGGCGCATCGATCGCCCTGCGGGTGTAATACAGGAACGCCCACGCGCACTCCTGGAGGCTGTAAACCTATGACGTGTGGAGGAGGCGCGCCATTGACAAACGCCGGCGCAAAGAAGTCGGCGCCGGCGCCGCCGTCGCCGCCCGCCGCGTCGTGGCCGGCCGCGCCGTCGCCCGCGCCGGCCTCGCCGCCCAGGCCCTCGCTGCGCAGGCCCTCCCGCGCGCCGACCTCCGCGCTCGGCCCGGCCGCGCCGTCCGCGCCGCCGGCGCGGCGGTCGGCCCCGGGCCCCGTCGCGCCCAGCCCTAGCGCCGCCAGCGCCGCGGGCGCCGGCAGCCGCGCGCGCCCGCGCGTCGCCGCGCCCGGCGACGCCGCCTCCAGCGCCGCGTGCGCGCCGCCGGTGAACAGCGGCAGCGCGGCGGCGCCGGCCGGGCTGCGCCGGCCGAGCGGGCTGCGCCCCACGCTCGTGTCTGCCGCGGCCGCGCAGCGGGTCAGCCCCTGAGCAGCAGGCGCGGTGCCGACACGGCAACACGCAGGGCATGTTTGCCGTTGCCAACACAGCAGCACGCCAGGCGTGCTGAGCGGCCACACCCTGCGCGCCTGCCTGCCGCATGTCCCTTCCCAAACCTGACATACCCTGCCCCATCCACACCTAGCCGGTTGCGCCAGGCCCTGCAGCTGGGGCGAGGCGCGGCTGGGCCCGTGCCCACCTCTGAGGTGCAGCGCGGCCAGCGGCGACGCGGGCACCGGCGTGCTGCGGCCGGAGCGGCGCGCGGGCGGCGGCGTGCCATTACCGGCGGGCGCAGGCAGCGGCGCGGGCGCGCGCGGGCTGGAAGGCGGCGCCGCCGTGGCCGCCGCATCCGCCGGGTCGGGCTCCGGCCGGACGCCCAGCAGCGTGCACAGCGCGTGCGCGGCGCGCAGCTCGTTCGGCTCCGAGGCGTCCGGCGACGCGGCGCCAGGCTCGTGGCATGCCAAATCGGGCTCCTCGCCGGGCCTCAGCCTGACGTGGCGCGCGTCGGCGCCGTTCGCGCCGGGCTCGTCCTTGGGCTGCGGCCCATCGGCGCCCGGGTGGGGCGAGCAGGCGCAGCCCGGCGGCCCGCCTCGGCCCCCGGCGTGGGCGGGCGCATCGTGGGCGCTGTGCGGCCGCTGCTGCGCGCCTTCGCTGGGCCACTCCCCGGCCCCGCCCGCCGCGCAAATGAGCTCAGCGGGGGCGCCCGCCGGAGCCTGCGAGCGGCCGCCGGACGTGTCCAGCGGCTGCACCGGGGGCAGCCCCGCAGCAGGGCTAGGGCTAGGGTCGCCGGCCGCGCCGCCGAGCGCGCCGCGGCCCCGGTCCGCGTCGGCGCGGCGCGGGCGCAAGCCGGCGCGCAGCTGCGGGTCAGTATGTGGCAGGGCAGGGTCTGCGGCCGCCGCGCTGTGCGCGGGTGTCCCCGACGCTGCCGGCGGCGGCGCCGCCTGCGCGGCGGCCGTCGCCGACACAGTGTCGCCGCCGTCTGTGGGGTCATCGCACTGCATCGCCACAGCCTCCTCCGCCGCCGCGGCGCGGGCGCGCTGCTCGCTCCTACCGCGCTGCATGCGCTCAGCGGGGCGGCCGGGGCGCCGGAGCGGGAGATGTCTCCATCCACCTTTGGTAACAGAGGTTGGTCTGTGTGAAAGCCCAGGACGTGTGGCAGCAGCAGCAGGGTTGCTTCATGTGCTAAGAGTAGCAGCAGGGCAGGTGTGAGCATGCGGAGGCTGTGCATGACGGATGCATGATGTGCGTTTCCCACGTCACCAAGGCGCGGTCCGTGCTCACGCAGCCGGATATCGCATCACCTCGTGGCCAGTTATGCTGTCGCCCCACTGCTGACATTACACACACACACACACACATATCCGGGAGCGTATGGCGGGGGTGGGGGCGCACAGGTCTGACAGCTGCAGCTGGTGCTGGTTCACCTGCGCGAGCCCCCGCGCCACCGCACTCTCAGCGCTGCGCAGCAGGCTGGCGGCCATGCGCCGCCGCGGCGCGCACAGAGAGAGTGCGTACGAGGTATAGGCTCGAGGCCTGGGCCTCAGGCTGAGGCACAGTGTGTCACCGGCCCCGCAGCGCCAGCGTGTCACCGGCCCCGCGATGTCACCGGCACCGCGACATTCGGCACTGTCCGAGCGCGCGCCGCTGGGCGCGCGGACCGGCGGCCCGGGCCGCGCACCTTGCAGCGCAGCAAGTTTAGCTCCTGCTGGTGGTTGCTGGCGAGCGTCTTGACGAAGGAGATCGCCGTCACCAGCTGCCCCTCCACGGCCTGCGGCGCAGCGCACCCCGGCTGGGTCGCCGGCGCCAGGGTATGTACAGGGATAGGGCAGGGCCCCATTCCAATGCAGGCCGGCGGGCCACTACTGGGTGGCGCCGACACCCTGGTGGGGCAGTGGGCGGGCGTCGCGGCGACAGGCAGGCGCTTGTAGAGTGGGGCGGAGCCCCGCCGGGAGGCCTGCGCGCTCCCAGCGCGGCCGCTGCTGCGGCAATCTAAGGCAGCTGCCCGGCCGCTCAAGCGGGCGGAAGCGTGCTTCCGCCCGCTGCCGCCGAGCACAGCACCCACACAGGCCTAGGCGGATACATAGGCTCACAATCGCTCCTGCGCTCGCGCCGACCGCGACCGCGCCCGCGCGCACGTGCCGGGCGCGGCGCCTCTTCAGGCTTGCGCAGGCACCTTCGCGCGCGCAGGGGCCGCAACACGGGGCCGCGTCGTCGGGGCGCGCGCCTGCATCCACTCACTGTTGCCGGGCGGCGCGCCGCGCACGAGCGCCTGGAGCGCCTCCAGCTCGCTCTGCGCGGCCGCCAGGCCGCTGCTGGCCGCCGCGCTCGAGCGCTCGCAGCGCTCCAGCGCGCTGGCCAGGCCGGCGCTTGCCTGGCGCGCGGGATCCTGGGGGTCGGGGCCGGCGCTGCCGGGGCGCGCGCGCGGCCGGGCCGGCCAGCGCGGCGTGCATGGCATGCGGAGGGCGTGTTAAACACGATCCCTGTACTGAGCGCCTCACGGCGCGGCCCCAGGACAGGCGGTGCATGCGCGGGTGGGCGCAGGTGCCCGTCCCTCAGTCAGCGGCGAGCAGGCAGGTCAGCGCGCGAGATGCATGCATATGCAGAGCGCGTGCTCCCTCGGCGCGATCCAAGGGACCCTGCATGCGCGCCTGCTCACAGACACTGCAGGCAGCAGGTATTATGTTTGGAAGGCAGCACGACGGGCATGCTGACTACATATGCGCCCGGCCCCTCGGGGCCCACGATCTCTGTCCTGCGCTTGGGTGATCCAGTGGTGATTTGGGGTGCCCGATCATACAGGCAGTCCTGCCCTGCCCTGCCCCGGGCCGAGCAACCCTTCACCTGCTGCTCGTCGCCCGAGCGGGGCGCTGGCGCACGTTCGCCTGATCCCGGGCCTCTGGCGTCGGGGCCGCCGGCGCCCGCCACTCCAGCCTGCGGCGCCGTGCACGCCCGGCTATTGGCGGCAAGCATGGCCCTGGGCGCCTTGGCGATCCGCAAACTGCGCTCACTCCTCAGGCGCGTGCCAACCTTGCTGCGCGGGTGCCAACGTCAGCCAGGCGTGTATCGACCCTTCACGGGCAGCGCGCTCTGATGAACGTCCCTACTCAACGAGGCCGTGCTCTCGACACTCAGTAGGGCGACCCACGGCCACTCCCAAGCGGCCTCTCCCTGCAAAGCTGCAAAGCTGGACATCAGCAACTTCGGGGGGGACGTCCCACCAGAGACTCAGGGCCAGTACGTTGGCTGGACAGAGTGTCCAGGCGCCTCTTTAAACAGTGCCAAGCGGACGCGGGGTCGCTTCATACACTGCTCTAAGCGACGCTGCGCATTACGCCCGCCGGGCATCAGCGCACATGGACGATGACCTGGATGACCTGCTCCTGCAGGTAGCGGGGCGTTGCAGAGCTTGGTGTTGTGCAGGCAGCAACTAGGCTCATGGTTGAGAGGTTGCCATGGACCGCTGAGAGCTATAACACCTCTGACCTCTGTAAGCTTTGCACGCGTCCCAGCGAGGGACTGCTGTACAAGTGCGCGGAGCAAACTGCTTGGAGAGCACAAGACGGTGACTGGCGTGCCGCTGCGGCAGGTCGCCGGGCGCAGCGAACCCGCGGAGCGGCCGCGCTCTGCCAAGGCGGCCGGCCGCAAGCGCGCGCGGCCTGCGCTGAGCGACTCGGGCGAGGACGAGCGAGGGGATGCGGGCGAGCCGGGCGACTCCGGGGAGGGCGAGGATGAGGAGGAGGGCGCGTTCCGGCCGCCCGCGCATAAGCCCGGCCGCGCGCCGCTCAAGAAACGCGCGGCCAAGGTGCTCGCTGCGCGCTGGCTTGCACAGTTCCAGGCCTGCTGTGCTCCGGCTGAGCTCCTCGCCTCTCCTTGCAGGCCGTGCTCCTGCTCAAATGCTGTACACTGGCTGAGGGAGCACTGGCTGAGGGGGCCGCTTGCATCCTAGCACGCCAGCCAGCGCTGCGGCAGCAGCTGTGCGGCTAGCTTGAGGCTCAGGCGTGCAGTCTGGTGCACGGCGCGGAGTTCGAAGCGCGATATTGTGCCGCGCGGCGTGTGCCAGGCTGCTCACAGTGCAGGGCAGGGGCCCGAGGAGGTGCTGCCGACTTCCAGTGGTAGCATGTCCCAGCGGCCCCGCTGGAACAGGCCACACAGGCCTGCGGGCTTGGCTCTGGCCAGCTCCGGCTGGCAGCGCGGGCCGGCCTGCAGCCGCTGCTCCGCCTCGCCCTCGCCCGTCCATCGCTTTGAGTGGAGCGCCTGCTTGTGCGCTGAAGCGTGCGGCGCTGGGCCAGGCAGCGAGTACGGTTACCTGGGTGAGGGTGGGGTTACCTCCCGTAACCTGCTGCTGCGGGCGCGGGCCCCAGAAACCGGCGGATGCGGAGGAGGAGGCGGAGGAGGAGGCGGACGAGGACGGTGACGGCTACGGCTCCAACCTGTATGCTTATCTGGGTAGGGCAGGGTCACCCTACCCCTGACCCACCGCTGCACGCGCGCGCCAGAAACTGGCGGAGGAGGAGGCCGACGAGGAGGCCGACGAGGATGACGACGGCTACGGCTCCGACCTGTACGGTGACGACGACGACCGCGCGCGCCTGGCCGCCATGACCGATCTGGACCGCGAGATGGAGCTCTTTGAGCGCAGCGAGGCGCGCGAGCGGCGGCGCGAGGCGCGCCGCAACGCGCGCCTGCTGCAGCAGGCGCAGCGCCGGGACCAGGCGCGCGCTGGCCCCGCCCCTGACCCTTTGCCTGTGTCCCGGCGCGCGCGCGACCGGGCGTGCGACACGCGCGGCGGCTGCCGCAGCAGGCCGAGCCTTCACCCTGTGCTCTGGCAACCTAGTCCGCAGGTGCACGTGCCGTGTTTGGGTCAGAAATGGGTCGCTAAAGCATTAGACCAGTATTAGCAAACTGACTGGGGCCGTGTCGCTGTGCACCGCAGTGCCTGGTCCAAAATGTTTGTCTCGCCATTGCGCATGCATGTGCCACAAGCGAGAGCGCCCGCGCCATGCTCCCCGCTTCGCGCCTCTCCCCCTGCAGCGCGAGGGGGCATGTCGCAGGCGGGCGAGCCGGCGCGCGCGTCGACGCGCGTCAAGGCGCCGGACACGGCCAAGAAGAGCGCGCTGGCCGAGCTGGCGGCCAAGAAGGCGCGCGCCGACAAGGCGCGCAGCCGGAAGCGGTGCGCCCCCGGGGCCCGCCCTGCTGCGCGCGCTGTGCGTAGACCTGGGGAGTCGCAGGCTCCAGCGCGTCTGCTGAGCTTAAGAATTCGCCGCGCCACTGTGCCAGCAGGCGCCGCCTCTCGGCCCCTGGCACAGCTTCTTGAGTGAGACGCCCTGCTTGCTGCTCGAGTGCGACGGCAGCCTGCTGCAACCACTGCAGTCGCGGGTGCGCCAATGCGTGCTTGGCAGGTTCGCATGTCGGGCCCGGGTGAGTGCGGCAGGGGCCGCGGGCAGCGGGATGCGCCTTGCGGGGGCGTGCATGCGCGGCGCCTCACGTGCGCGCCGGCCCTTAAGAACACGCTGGCGTGCCGGGCCTCGAGACAGGGCTGCTGCCAGGCAGCGTTGATGCAGGGGCAGCGGGGCAGCATTGAGTGCAGCGACCCAACCCTACCCTGCGGGGCGCGCCCGCAGGCAGAAGGCGGAAGACGCGTGGAGCGACGACGAGGAGGCGCAGCTGAGCGAGTCGGACTCCGACGCGGATGCCGGCCGCGGCGCCGACGCCGGCGCCGGCGCGCCGCCAGACCGGCGCCGCAACGCGGACGCCGGGCCGCGCGCGCGCGGCGCCAGCGACGACGGGGACGACGACGGCGATGTAGGGTTTGGCGACGGCGGCCGCGAGCGGCGCTTTGAGCGGGGCTACGACGACGCCGACGACGACGCGCGCCTGCTGGGGGTGCGGCTCCACACCAGGCATCCCTCACGGTGGCCCACGTGCGACCAAGTTTGCTCGCTGGCTGTTCCTGATATTGTAACAAATAGCGGTCAAGCTACCATGCCGCATGCCGCCCAGCTCTGCATAGCACGTGTGTACGACGACAGGAGCGGCGCGCGCATCACAGGGGCGGGAGGCCTGACGGCACTTGTAGGCCGGTGTTGCAGAGCTTGGCTGTCCTTCAGTGACATGGGTGTGCGTGCATAGGCGGACGAGCCAGAGGAGGCCGCGTACGAGGACGTGCTGAAGATGCAGGTGAGGCTGGCGCCCCTGCGCCCGGGAGGAGGGGGCTGGCGCCCCTGCGCCCGCGCGCCCCGCCCAGCGCGCACAGCTGGCCAGTGCCGCTCCTGCCAGCGGCTGGCACGGGGAGGGCAGGAGCGGCCACCGAGCGCTGGCTCCTGCCAGCATGCGGACCATGGGACAAGGGCGGGAGAGCTTGTCCTGAGCCTCGGGCGCGTCCTGCTGCCGGGCGGCTGTGCATGTGCAGTCGTGCGGCGCTGCAAGGCCGTCACAACTGCTACAGAGGGTGCGAGGCTGCTCTGGTGCGCCGCTTCGCCCGCGCAGGCCCTGGCCGCTGCGCGGCAGCGCGCCCCGCCGCCGGCGGCCGCCTCAAAGCCATGCGGCGGCCGGCGCATGGTTGCGCCTTCTGCCTGTCGTCCTACCCTTACCCTACCCTATCATGATTCCACAGCTCCTGAACCTAGCCTGCTTGGTCTCCTACAGGTGCGGCGCTTCTCGCTGGAGAAGTGGCTGAACGAGCCGTTCTTCGAGGACGCGGTGGTCGGCGCGGCCGCGCGCGTGGCCGTGCGCAGCAGCTACATGATGGCCGTGGTCGCCGGCGTCGTCGAGCGGCCGCCCGGCGTGTACAAGTGCGCCCGCGCCCGCGGGCGCCCGGGGCAGGCGAGCGTAAACGCGTCCGCGGTGTATGCGGAGATCGAGCTGGGCGCTACGCAGTGCCCTCACACATGAGATTTGGGCGCTTGGCGCCATGGCCTTGCTGTGCGTTCTGTGCACGCGCCAGCTCTGCTACACCATCTCACCTGAGATGGTATGTGGGGCTGCAAACACACAAGGCCAGCACTCCACCCCGTAGGCATGGGCTGTTTGGGGCATGCAGCTGGCGCGGCCGTGCGGGCCGTGAGCACTCTGCTGCGTCGAGCGAGACATGTGCTGCTGCGCGCAGGGACCGGGACTTTGGCTCCCTGACCTCGCCGTACGCGCTGGGCGACGAGAAGGGCGCGCAGCCGCGCACCACCAGCAAGTGGCTGGACATGGTCGCTGGCGCGCAGCACAAGATCGTCCCCATCCGCCTTGTGCGCGCTCACAAGCCCAGCGCGTAAGTCTTGCCTCTTGACCTCACGTTGCAACCCAGTTCCAGCATTCCTGCAGGCGGCGCAGCACGTGGTATGGGAACCCCTGCATGGAAACCCACGCATTGCACTCCACCGAGGTGCGCAAGACCCTCTGGAGTGTGCTGCGTTAGGTATATGTTTAGGGTTAGGCCAGAGTTAGGGTGAAGGCTCGGCTGCTAATCCGCATGCAGCCCTAGGGATGGCGTAACCGTATACCGCCGGGCGCGCAGGTGTCCAACCACACGCTGGACGCGGGCCACTTTGCGGGCTGGCACCGGCGCTGCGAGAAGGACGAGCGGCCGCAGCTGTCGCTGGCCGACGTGGACGCGGCCGTCAAGCGGCTCAAGGCCGCCGAAAAGTGCGCGCGCGGCCCAAACTCGGGCTAGGGTTAGATTAGTTATCTTCTTGTCTCGCTGTGTGTCCACCCTTGACTGGCGTCAACGGCGAGCCAGGCTGACATGCACCGCTCTCATACCAGCGAGTGCAGTGAGGGCGCGGCGTGCATGCCAGCAGCGCCGCTGCGCCGTCTGAGCTCGGGGAGGCGGGCTGTGAGGCGCGGCGTAGCCAAGAGACAGGGGATTGAGCGGGGCGCCGGGCGCGCCGCGCGCAGCTACACCTACACCGCGGAGGACGTGGCGCGCATGGTCGCGGCCAAGCGCGCGCGCGGCGGCGGCGGCCGCAACCGCGCGGCCGAGAAGGCGCGACTGCTGCGGCTGCGCGAGCACGCGCGCGAGAGCGGCGCCGCCGAGGAGCTGGCGGAGTGCGCGCGCGTCGCCCCGCCGTGCCTAAAGTTTGCACTGCGGCAGGCAGGACGCGTGTGCGTAATGACGCGTGTGCGGAAAATCAGTGCAAGACGTGCGGCATGTGTATGGTTGCCAGCCACGAGCTGCATGCATTGGGTGCTGTTCTGTTCCATGTGCTCTCCCAAAGTGTGCTCGCACTCCGCTCAACAATTGCATGTATGTAACTCAAGCATATTCTGTCTCATCGTTGCTGTATTATGACAACTGCCCTAAACCTAACCTGTTACGTGCGCAGGGCGGAGGCCGCGCTGGAGGTGCTGGAGGCGGAGACTGCGGCGCGCGGCGAGGCGGCCGCCGCCACGCGCGGCGCGGCCATGGGCGCGATCAACAAGCGCAACGCGGCAGCCAACTTCGACAACGCGTTCCGCAACGTCGGCGCGCGCCCGGGCGGCCAGGCCGGCGCCAAGCCGGGCACCGCCGGCGTGGCCGAGGGCGAGGACGTGTTCCAGCGGCGCAAGACGCGCGTCGTCAACTACTGGGACGTCAGCAAGACGGGCGGCGCCGGCGGTGCGCGCCCGCCAAATGTTTTTACGGGCGGTGTTATATTTTATGTGCGTTTACATTTATACCCGCGGAACTTGTTAGACATTTGAAGGACCTGTCTCTGCGCTCTCCGCGAGTAAAAAAAAGGTGGCCATGTGCGAGCTGGAGCTGGCGTGAAAACAGAGAATATTGCACAGGTCATATTTCGAAATATTGGCACACAGACCGATGCGTGCCCGCACGCCGCGCACAGCGCCGCCGGGCCTGACCGTGGCGACGCGCGCGCCGGGCGGCCCGCGGCCTGACGCCGCCGAGCCCGACACGCCGGCCACCGCCGCCGCGAGCGCGGTCGAGAACGCGGCGACCGGCGAGCTGGAGCTGAACATTGACCTGTCGCTGCTCGGCCTGGCCGGCCGCCGGCACGCGCTGCCCGGCCGGCTGCTGGGCCGCGGCTGGCGGCCGGGCGCGGGCCCCGCGTACGCGGCTGCGGGCCGGCGCGTGCTCACGCTCGCCGACTACAAGCGCCGCCAGGGCATCGCGTAGCGCGGCCCGCGGGCCGCGGCGCGGCGCGCCGGCCGGCGGCCGCCCCGGCGCGGGCGCAGGGCGCTGCCGGGGCGGCGTCCTTGACGAGCGGCGCAGGACAGTGGCAGGTGTAGTGTTGGAGGCGCTAACCTGTGCACAGGGACGGCTGAGGCAATGATTGCGCACTGCTGGGCGGTAGGTGGAGCCTGCCCTGACGATTGGGTCGTTCTGTTGGTTAAGTTTGGTGAGCTTGACATGCTGGCACATCAGCGTCATGGTTTGTTTGTTTGATGTCCTTGAGCTGTGTTTTAACTGAAATGTGCAGCATACGAAACCTGAAGTGCGCCGATGCAAAGTGCATGCGGCAGGTCTGAACAGCATGTGCAAAAGTGAAACTGGAAGTGCTGCACATCACTGTCTGTGTGCCATGGCTTCATAGCAAGCTCACTGCGACGGCTTCACGCGGCGCTGCCGACTTTCTGGCTCAATCTTCTTTCATACTCTCAGCCTCACATTGCATACACCCCAAGCAGTCTTGGCGACATGCAAAGGCAGGCCTGCCTCTCACTCTCTTAGTCACGGATACTGTGGTCATCAGCATGTGCAGTGCTGGAGACAGGTGCAAGGCCTCCGGCCACAGCAAGATGTGCTCACAGCACCAGCGTAATCATAAAAAGCACCCTGCCAAAACACGGGCACTGACCAGCACGGCCAGATGTGCAAAGCGCCAGGTGTTGCCTCGCAAGCCAGCACACGCCTCCTGGCAACCTCAGGCCTCGTGGCGGCGGCCTGGCGACACGCGCCGGGCGCGCGCCGCGCGCAGCGCTACTGCTTGGGCCGGGCGGGCGCCCCGCGCAGCAGCGCGCCGAGGACGGCGGACAGGCCGCGCGCGCGCGCGGCCAGCGACGTGCCGTAAAACATCGCGACCAGGCCGGCCACAAAGCCGAACGCGCCGTTGCCGACCGGGTAGCGCAGGATGGGCGGGATGTCCGTGCGCATGAGCCAGGGCCACCTGCGCCGCGCCTGCGACCGCTCGGGACAGAGCGCGCGCGCACGCCAGAGCCGCCTGCTGCCAGCCGGCGCATGGCCGGACACGCGCTGCAGCGCCCTCCAACCAGCCCACGCCCTGTCAGTGCCGCGAGCGAGTGCGCCCCGCCCTTCCTGACTCACCGGCACGGCCATTGACATAGCCTGCGGCGGCCTGCCGAGGGCCAGAGCACGCAGGGTGTCAAGGCGGATGGCAATGAGGCCAGCGCCACTCTGTGAGTGCTCACAGTCCATCCGGGCGCGGCCGCACCGGTCCTCGCACACGGCCTTTGCAACGCACAGGCCGCGCAGGCCCTCCACGCCCGCAAAGCGGTCGAAGCCGCTGTCCTTGACGCCGCCGAACGGCAGCGCCTGGCACATGTAGGTCGTCGCAAAGTCGTTGATGGACGTCATGCCCGCCTGGCGCGGCGCGCCAGGAGTCAGCGGCCTCTTTTGGCAGGGGCGCCAGGTGTGGAGCCTCAGCAAGGGGCAGCACGGTGGCAAAGGCACACTCGGGGAGACCCGTTTGCGGCGAGCGCGCCAGCATGGCGCTGCCGACTCCTGAGGGATGGTGTTACAGCCAGAGCTGCGGCCCGCACGCGCACATAAGAGGCTGCAGCCCAGGGGCTTGCAGGATGAGCAGTCAGAGGCAGGCCCTCCTCCCTGGAAGGAGCCGCTGCGGCCGCGCCTCGAGCGCCGCGCCGATGGCATTGGCGCGCCGCTGGCTGCGCGAGAAGACCGCCGAGCCCAGGCCGAACGCGCAGTCGTTCGCCAGCGCCACTGCCTCGCCGTCCGAGCCGCAGCGCGCGATCGCCAGCACCTGGCCCCGCGCAGGGTCAGCCCCAGCCCCAGCTCGCAAAGCCCCAGCTACACCGCAGCGCCGCGCCGCGAGGCGCCACCGCACCCTGTGACCTCATACATGTGTGTGAGCTCACAGGGCGCGTGTGCGAGGCGTGCAGGCACAGCTGCGGGCTCGAGCAGGGCAGCAGCTGCGCGACGGGTGCAGGCGCAGGGTGTTGCAGCGCGCCAGCGACCCGGCCTGGCCGCGCTCGGGGGGCCGCGCACGGGGCCGAAGACCTCCTCGCGCCAGATGCGCATGGCCGGCGTGACGCCCGCCAGCACGGTGGGCGCGTAGAACTGGCCGCCGCCCGGCGGCTGCACCAGCCGCCCGCCCGCCACCACCTGCCGGCACAGCCGGCCGCCGGTCGCCTCCCGGCGCGGCAGGCCGCCGGTCGCCATGCGGCCATGCGCTTGCCGTCACCTCCATGTGCTGCAGCAAGCCAGCTCGCGGGAGTGGAGAGAATACTGGTGAGACGCTCTGTGAGGCGATGGCATGCGGGCCGGCCAGCTACGTCCCGCGGCCACAACTCGCTCGAGCCTGGGGCCAAGCCCCGAGCGCCTGCGGCGCCTAGGTCTTGACCCCGCGGCGTGCCTGGGCGCCGCGCGACACCGCCTCGTCCACCAGCTCCGCCACGCGCTCGGCCAGGCCGGGCAGGCACATGGCGCCGCAGTCCACGGGCGCGCCGCCGAGCGCAGGGCCCTGGCGCAGGCGTGCCGCGGCGGCGCCCACGGTGGCCACAAACTCGTCGTGCACGCGCTCCTGCGCCCGCCTACAGGCTTCTCAAGTTCTCCCCAGGCTGCCATGATCACCTAACCGCCACCATCCTGGCATCATGTGTCCGGCAGTGTACGGCGCTGGCAACAAAGCGCGCGGCGGACGCCGGCCGGCCGGCCGCACGGGCGCACGCAGCAGCCAGCGGCAAGGGCGGCAGGCTGGGGCGCACGTGCACGATGAAGCGCTCTGCGCCCGCGCAGTTCTGCCCGCAGCTCTGAAACGCGCCGCGCAGCGCGGTGGGCACAGCCTGGCCCAGGTCGGCGTCGTCGCAGACGATGAACGCGTCCTTGCCGCCCAGCTCAAGCGTCACGGGCGTCAGCGTAGCGGCGGCAGCGGCCATCACGCGGCGGCCCACCTGCCGCCCGCGCGCAGCCCCGCGGTCCGCTTTCATGACCTATGTTTGGACAGATCCGTATCACAGTTGACCACATCTCTGTACTGCAGATGCATGGGCTTGCAAGTCCAGCAGGCCTTCTCATCAGCAGCCCATAACGCATGGTCGAGCTTCTGGCAGGCTCCCCGTATGGCGCCTGTTGTACAGGGCATGCGGCGCCAGGATTACCCAAGAGCAACACTACTGCAAAGGCAGGAGTCTCCCGGGGCGCGCCTCTGTGCTGCCCACAAAGATGAGCTTGTCGACGCCGCCGGACACCAGCGCCGCCCCGGCCTCGGCGTACCCCGTGACGATCTGCACCAGGTCGGCCGGCGCGCCTGCCGCACCACGTCATGCGCCGCTCACAGACGCAGGAAAACATCCCTGGGCTGGCGCTGGCTGCAGGCCTGCCAAAGCCATACCCAACCCTAACCCTTTCACCAAACTCATGCAAGTAGACCTGGCTGCCACTAGCATGCACGTGATTGCGGCGGGGGCCCTGTGAGCGGCTGGGCGCTGCCCACACGCGCTGGCGGATGGCACCTGGGCCGCCGTGCCAGTGCAGGGCCCTGCAGCGGCGCGGCGCGCACCGACGGCCGCCAGCGCCGCGCTGATGATGCGGCCGTAGTAGCGCGACGACCAGGTCGCGTGCTCCGACACCTGCGGGCGGCCGGCCGCGCGCGTCAGGCCAGGTCCGCCTCTCCTGGTCCCGCCTTCAAGCGCATGCAAGACATGCAGGATGCTTTCCTGCTGGCGTGGCCCTTCACTTATTGCGCGATGCGCCCACAAACGAGCGTGAGCAAGCCCGCGACAACGCAACGGCGTGCTCGCCTCACACGCGCAGCCTGGCTGTGCGCAGCTGTGGCCACCGAGCGCGCGCGCCTCAGGCGGCCGCTACCAGCTGGGAGCTGACCCACGCGCTCACCAGCCCATGGGCATCTGTTCGTTCACCGCACGCGCAGCAGGCAGGCGCCCGCCCACCCTCTCCCCCACACCCCCCCCTTGGCTTGATCGGCACTGGCGTGCAAGGGCGTGCAGGGGGCGCGCGCGCCTTAATGACGAGCGCGTTGCCAGCGAAGAGGGCGGCCGAGAGCGGGTTGAACACGTTGTGGAAGGGGTAGTTCCACGGCACGATCGCGCCCACCACGCCCACCGGGTGGTACTCCACGCGCGCCGCCTTGTAGAACATCTGCGCGCGCGCGCGGCCGCCCGCGCCTCGGCGCGCCATCCAGGGGCCGCGCTCGCCGTGGCCCAAGCGCTGACAGGAGCGCCCCGATGGCCAGCCTGCACCTGCCGACAGACCACGTCTCCTGGACCGGAGTGCGCTCGCAGCTCCGGGGTGCGACGCATGAGGTCATCGCGCATGCGCCGCCCGGGGCCCGCATCGGCTCCGGTGCGCAAGAAGCCCTGCTGGCGCGCGCCGCGGCGCCGCGCGGCTCGCGCCGCGCCCGGCCGCGCATCGGGGCGGCCGGGGCCGCCGGGGCTGCGGCCGGGGGCGCGCCATTGCGCCCGCGCTGCGCCGCTCGGGGCGCAGGTGGCGCGCGCCCTCGCCCGCCAGCCAGGCCAGCTTCTCGCAGGTCACCATCACCTCCCCGAACGCCGCGTCCACCATCGGCTTGCCCGAGTCGCGCGCGGACACGCTGCGCCCGCGGGCCCCGGTCAGGCGCATGGCTTTGGGTCTCCCATGCATTGTAGTCGTTAAGCTGTTGACCCAACGACATGCGCGTGTTTGTCGGCTGCTTTGGCTAGCAGCCGGGCCCCGCGTCCGGCCGCGGCGCCGCCACGCGCGGCGGCAGGTTGGGGCCCCCGCATGCAGGCGCCTCCCCGCCGTCAGGCGCAGCACCTCGTGCTCCTCTCGCCGCTGCCCTGAGCGGCGCCTTGCAGCTGGGGCGCCGCAGGTGCGCGCAGCGAGGGCGTTTGGGAGGCACAGGCATGAGAGCTTCAGGCTGGCCTCTTTACAAAAGGTGCCGGCAGGCAGCGCGGGAGGCACCGGCAGATGGTCTCCTGGTTGTCGACGATGTACTTGAGCAGCACGCGCAGGAGCAGGCGCCGCTGGCGGAAGCCGGACCGCCGCCACACCTGAGCCACACAGCTACGTTTTTGGCACAGGTTTGACACAGGCGTCCCGCTGCGCATACGCACGACAGGCATGCGCTCCTCGCGACCGCCAGAGCGCCCGCACTGACTTCAGGGCCACACGTCGCGTGCTTGCACACCTTTGCGGCCGCCCGCGCACGCCCGATTTTTGCTGCCACCTGTGCGGCAGGCCTGCAGTCAGCGCTGACGTTTGCGGACGCGCTTGGGGCGGCGCCGGCACGCACGGCGCGCCTGCTCGGCGGAGTCGGCGGCCATCATGCCCAGGAACTGCATGTTGCCCGGATCGTAGCATGGGATCTGCTGTTTGTTGGCCGGGTGGCTGGCAGGGGAGTACGCCTCGTTTGCGATCACATCCTTCGCCTCCGCTGCGCATGCATGCAAAGCACATGTGGCGCATCCAGTGGCAAAGCCAGCTGTGCCTGTCAGGTCTCAACTGCGGCGCCGCACCGTCGTCTAGTGGCACTGATATACTTGGCACGCGCTCTGCAAAGCAGACCCATGCCAATGCCCAGGCCAGAAGCGCGCCCAGCGCCGCTGTTGCCAGGATACTGTACACATCCATAGCTACGCTTTACTTGTCACTTAACAATGCTGAGCGCAAAGGCTAATGAGTGCATGTACTCAGTGTGGACTGCACATCAAGGTGATGCCCTGCAAGCTTCATCAGCGTTGAATAACAGCATATCCATAGTTGTATTGGCTAATGACCTTGTTGATGTCAACAGTTTGCAACTCAACACTGCAGCAGCCCGGTGCTGCCCGAATTGGCTAGATGGGGGGGGGGGGGCGGGGTAGGCATTACTATTTTCTGGATTTTAAAAAAAAGCTCCAGAAGTAGTGCACCACATCCACGCACCCGAGCCGCAGGCAGGGGTAGGAAGCAGCTGTGGCGCAGGGTAGCGGCGCCGCGCAAGCATGGGCGATATGTGTGCGGCCAAGTGCGGCGAAGGGGAGCCAGTGCGGATTGAGATTATG
>JAABUY010002879.1_pt1 | contig 19768 bp, 31 predicted proteins | sample 5560271 | NCBI WGS metagenome assembly JAABUY01 (sample SAMN10711886, study PRJNA513374) | rock metagenome | isolation source: Antarctica rocks | place: Antarctica: Victoria Land, University Valley
TCGGCAGGGGGCACCTGTTTGGGCGCGTGTCGGCCGTGGAGCCGATGGATGTGAAGCCGCGGTCGTACAGCGCGCAGTAGGGCACGGCGGCCGCGCGCAGCAGCGCCCACACGTCCGAGTAGCCCCAGTCGAGCACCGGGTTCACGCGCATGAAGGCTGGCCAGCCCGCGCTGCTGGGGCAGAACATGTCCTGGCCCTGCGCGTTGGGGTCGCCCCTGCGCGCGCGCGCCGCCTCGGCTGGCCGCGAGCTGATGCCATGCGCAATGATGACAGGCGCGCACGCTCCAGGCCGAGGCAGCATACGCCCATGCAATGTTCTGGATGCATTCAGGCAGATGGGCGCCCCGAGACACCTTGTAGCGCTGCGCTCACAGGTGCAAACAAGCGTGCTGCAGCGCCCGAGCCCTGCCAGGCCTGGGGCGCGGGCGGTGCCTGCGCGTCCCGAGCACGATCGCCTTGATGCCGGAGCGCCCGATCAGGCTCGCCAGGCCCGCCCGGAAGTCGCCCTGCAGCTCCTCCAGCCGCAGGCCGTACCGCGCGTCCATGTCGCGCACGAACGCCAGGATCTCCGGGAAGTCATTGCGCTGCTCGAAGATGAACGTCCGCACCGCGCCCAGGCCTGCGCAGCGCAGGCGGTGGCCGGCGCATGTGGAGCATATGTCTTGTGTGAAGCTGGGTGCTGAGGGTGCCCGCTCGCTGCTGTCGCCAGCGTTGACGCGCAAGCGGAGGCAGCCACCCTTGAGCCACGCTGCTGGTCTGGGTCGCTGACACCCTCGCCGGCATAACCGACTGCACGTTGAGCGGGCCTGCCTTCAAAGCGTCATGCACCGGCCGCCACAAGCCGCGGGCGCTCGCGCCAGGAGCGCTGCAGGCCCGCCCAGCCTCGCCACTCAGGCGACGCACCCGAGTGCGCCTGCTCGCCGCTGGTGCTGGCCTGAGCATGGCTGCAGTGGCGGGCGGCCAGCGCCTCTGCTTCCGCCGCGCCATCGCAGCCGGCCGCGCCGGGTCCGGCGGCCAGCGCGACAGCCGCGCGCAGGATGTGCAGGAGCACCGTGGAGTCCTTGCCGCCATTGAAGCTGAACGCAACCGCCGCCTGCCTGGCACGGGCCCGGGCGAAGGCCTGTTGGCGGTGTGCGCAGGCACAGCAGGGCTGTTGCTGTGCCGCGCTTTGCAGTGGGGCTCTAATACTTGACACATGCTGCACGCTGTGCACCATGCGTAGCCATGGCACGCCTGGCTGCCCGTGGCTAGCAAGTGGGGGCCCGGTAGTGCAAAGCGCGCACCCAAACAGGTCAAACGTGCGCTGGACTGCGGCCACCGCGCTACGGAACCGCTCCTTGAGGTGCTCATCGCTGCATCCCTCCACGGCCAATACAACGTCCATGCCCGGGCTGCGTAGTCTACTCGCACAGGCCGGGTGACTTCAGTCTCACCCGCTCTCACGAACAGGCACTCGGGGATTGCCGGAGGCGACCAGCTTGCCTGCGCAGCGCCATGCCTGAGAGCGAGCTACCGGTACCACTCATGCGTACATTGCGCATGCAGCATCTGCATGACCTCTGCTGGATCGCAGCACGACGCAGCAGCATCCAGCCCTACTAGAGCTGCAGGCCCTGCAGCAGCAGAGGCTGTTCAGCAGAGGCTGACGCACAAGCTTGCAGAGCTAAGCGTGCAGAGGCAGCTTCAGAGAGCAGCAGAGTTCGGTGTCTGCCGGAGGAAGCAGAAGGCCGCAAGAGGTGTTGTGAGCCGGCGGTCGGCCCCGCAGCTGGTCGTCACGCCCAACCCCGGGCCGCGCGCCCGTCAGCATGCCCGGAAAGGTGCGCTCGAAGTGCGCGTTATGCAGTATCGTCCCTCTGTTGCACCCTCCGCCTGCATCCTTGCAGCGCGCCGCTGGAGACTCCTGGTCGCCGTTCTGCCAGGACGGCGGCAAGGCCAAGCCCCTGAAGAAGGCATCCGGCGCAAAGAAGGAGCTGGACGACGACGACAAGGCATTCCAGGCGCGTGGTGCACGCCTCCCGCCTTCTCTGGAACCGTGTCTCTGGCGCAGCCTGCTCGCCATTGTGCACACGCCGCGTGGCTGCCCCCTTCATGTAGCCCTGACCGCAGTCTGGCCGACCTTGTCCCGCACTTGCTGCGCGGCCGCTGCACCCCTTGAGCCGCCGACTTTTACGCGGGGCGGTACCTAAAGACGCTGCACAGTGCAGGCCAAGAAGAAGGAAGAGGCCGCTGCGCTCAAGGCCTTGAAAGAGAAGGCCGGGCAGGTGCGCCGAGGTGCCACTAGTAGGTTGGAGGCCTGCCTGACCACTATGGAGCTGTCTTGATAACCAGCTTGCCACTTTACAGTAGCTCCCCGGTATCTCGTCGCGCCGCTGACGCTCAGTCTGTGCGCCATGCAGAAAGGCGGCTTCGCAAAGGTCAAGGGCAGCAAGTGAGCGCGCTGCGGAGCGGCGCTCGCCTCGCAGCGCTGCGCTATGCCTGTGTTGCTACAGCAGCCGCGCGCTGCAGAGGCTGCAGCACCACAGGACTGCATGCAGTGCCGCGTGATAGGCACCGGCGTGTGCACGGCGGCGAGCGCATACCTGGCACTGCAGCTGGCGCGTGTGCCCGCGCCCGTTGGAGTGCACCGTGCAGCGCTTGTGACGTTTGCAGTGGGCTTTGCAGCCCTGGGCGCCACCAGGGCTCTGATGTGAGGGCGCACACCGCGCTGAGGGGTCGTTGCGAGGTTGTGAAGGCAGGAGGCAGGAGTGTCAGAGGTGCGGATGCAGGGCCTCTACAGGTAGCTTACAGGACTGGTATCTTCCTGATGGGGCAGCTGTAATGCATAGCACTTGCTCATGGCATTGCTTTTGCACACCTTTTGCACACCTGTTATGCAAGGACGAGCTTGTGCAAGTGGTAAATCTTGCTGCAGACACCGCAGACATGTCTGTTGAAACAGAAGATTAAAAGCTGAGCGCAAAAGCAAGATGCATTCAATTATTCCTAAGTTCATCAATGAAAGCCACCACCTGCTACTTCTGTACGCATGTGTCTGTGCATCTCAGCCACGCGCACGGCCAGAACTCAACATGACCCGCCCTAGCCTGCTATACAAGGGCATGTGCCCACACTTGTGTGCTGTTCCAGCACACGAGCCTGGAAGCTTGCTTGTCTGCATGCATTTGCTGCTGGGCTTGATCGGGCCACATGTCACGCTTCCCGCACCGCACCAGCAATTTACGCCTGACCTGTTTTTGTCCGATGCCCGAGTGCTGCCAAGTGGAGTGCTTACGGCGCCAGCTCACATTATCAAGCTGCCCGCACAGCCGTCAGCTGCTTGCCGGGCAGCCGTCATGGCTAGATGCTGGCACCGTATGCACACCCCACGCCAGCCGGCAGGCCTGACCTAGTCCGAATCGCTGCCTTGCAGAGCCGCCACGGCCGTGAGCACCTCGCTCACGTTGGGCACCCGGCCGCTCTCCAGCTTGCTGAACACCTGCGCGTGTTGATGAACCGGTGAACGCCCTGGCTATAACCAGACTCGCGCAGCAGCAGCTCACCGGCGCTACCGATTTCGCTCGTATACTGCCCAGGCCAACGTCCCGCCAGTGACACACATGCGCCTCGCGGCAGGGCCTGCATGGCCCCGCGCATCGCGCTCTCCATGCGAAGGCGTTCTGCGCGGTCGACGAACCGCTTGCCGCAAGCTAGGTGCGCACATGCAGCAGCGGCGGTGCACGTAGTTCACACGGTCCCAGCGCGCGGACACATGAGCACTGGTGCCTCTTGCCGCAGGGCACGTGACGCAGCGGCCACCATCTCTCCTCGGCACAGCACGTCATCAGGAGGGCGCACACAAGGCCGCAGGCCAAATGGGCCAACGGCCCACGCGTGGTGCGGGCCAGGCCGCTGAGCAGCCAGGCGCCCAGGCATTCGCCCGACGGCTGCGCTTGGGCGCGCACCAGGCGGCCGTCGTAGAACACCTCGAACGCGCCGGTCGCGGTCAGCGCATTGTGCGCCGCATTGCCGAGCAGCCAGGCACCGAGGCACACGCCGACGCGGCGTTCGCGGTTGGCGACGTACAGCGCCGGCGGCTCCATGCCCAGGTACGCGAAGAGCTGATCGCCGAGCGTCATCACGCCGACGACGCCCAGCTGCGCAGCGGTCGTCAGGCGCGCCAGCGCCGTCTGCCGGCAAGCACAGCAGCGTCACAGGGCCGCGCGGCGGCCCAGCGGGGCGCGGGGCCGGCGCTCGCGGCAGCGCGAGTGCAGTGCAGGGCCGCGCTCCTCATGCGGCGTAGTAGCGAAACGCGCGCGAGCCTGCATGTGCTTAGAGCAGCGGGTGCCGACCATGCATGCAAGCAGCATGGGCACCGCTCTTGCAGTGTTGGCCGCTGCATCGTCAGGTTCCTGAGCTCACCCGGAATGCTGGGACAGGGTAGTTGCTGCCCACCACCTCCATGCCTGGGAAGCGCTGCTGGAGCGCTTGCCTGACCTGCATGAAGGCGCCCCTGCGAGCGGCGCGCGGGGGGGGCCCATCAGAGCCCGCACACAGAGGTCCGACCACTAGCAGCACCCAGCAGCCAGGGAAGCAGCAGAGCCAGGAGTGGCCCGCTGATATCAGCTCGAGCACACAGTCAGCCGCGCGCGCGGGGGGGGGGGGGGGGGGATGCTGGCCACCAAGCCTGACTTAGCCCTGCTCGTGCTGTTCAGGCTGGGCGCCCCCACATGGGGCCTGCAGGACAGCCGCTCAAGTGAGCTTGTCACTTCAGGACACTGAGCGCTAGCAAGCATGCGCCGAGAGGAACGACAGCAGCGCTGTGCAGCGACAAGACCTCAAGCAAACAGCAGCCTGGTGGAAGCGTGTGAGCTGCACACAGTCCAAACACATACGCAGCGTGACACTGGTGCAGTACTTGCATCACTTGCTGGTCAAGCCAGCCTTCTGCACAACGTACGTGTCCCCGCGTTCAGTATGGTAGGATAGTCATGCGCAGCAGCTGAACCCACCTGTAGGATCAGCTGGTGCAGAAAGAGATGTGTGTGCTACCACCCAGGCTGAGGCGGTCCGTGCCTGGGATAGAAGGCGTGGCAGCCTGCGGAGCACAGCACTGAGTGTCGCATGCCACGTGACAGTGGCGCATTGTGGTGCAGCGGACGGCTCTCTCTGCGTAATAACGGATGCAGGCCTTGGCTTGGTTCCTGCACCCAACTGCAGACGCAGTACGTTGCGTGGTCATGGACAGCGCACCTGCTCTGTGCGGAACATTGAGATGACGTCTCCGCCAAACAGCGCCGCAACAACACACAGCACGGCTGCCCCCTGCGCGACGTTCATGCTGGATGCCGACCTGCCCCGTGTTTCACACTCTGGCCCGCATGCGAGGACTCGACTTGGTCATCACGGATACATTTGTTGTTTGCCCTAGCCTAGTAGGGTCGCCGGCGTTAATCTGCACTCCTACTCCGCAACGCCGCCGAATAGGACGTCCGCCCAAGCAGATCCCCGCGCACTAGCAGCGCGCAGCCGCAGTCCCACACGTCGCCGAGGACCGGCAGCAGGCTGTTGGCAAAGAAGGCGCGCCGGCCGACGGGACACGGACGCCACTGCGTGCAGGGCGCGCTTATACTTGAAGTGCACCACGAGCGCCCTGCCCGCGACCTCGCCGTGGCGTGTCCGACCTTGAGACAGTCTGCGAGGTCGCGGGCAGGACGCTTGTGGTGCGCTTCACACTTGAGCGCGCGCTGCACGCTGTGGCGTCCGTGTGCGTCCCCGTCGGAGGGTAGGCGTTCGGGGCAGGCTATTGCATAGGCTTCAGCATGTGATCATTTATCGAGGCGGAACGCTTGGCCACAGACCTGGCAGTAACTGAGCAACAAGTCAGTCTGGTTCTGCCCCGCCATTGCAGCTGATGACACTCCTGACTCTGAACAGGCCCAATGTTTGACGCACTTTGGTCAAGCAGCATAAGCGCATGCAGGGCTTCTGTCATGACTTCACCGCCGCATGCTTACACAGAGAGCGCCAAAACCGTGTGGGAGTGCACGCCATGACGCGTTCGCAGTACAGAGTAAGAGCAAACACGGAACCTACAAAAAATCCAACACCCATGCGCTTCTGCAGAACCCAACTCTCGCTGGGCAGTCGCACCAGGAATGAAAGCTCTGCGCCGGTTTTCCCTGACCAATCACATGCCAGCCGCCCACACTGAACGCTTCACCGACGGTCGCATCACACGGCATGCCTGCCGCCAGGAACTAGCATAAAACGATGAGTACGGACTTGGCAGCCCTACAGGGCTGGCACCGGCCCGGCCCAGATTAAGTCCCTATCCCAGGCGCCCCCTCGCAGCGAGGGGGGTGGGGCCAGCTGGCTGCCACGGCCGGCAAAACCAAATGTGGGGCAAGCACTCAGTGTAATGCCAACACACAAACGGGCTATGAGTAACCGAGCGAGCGGGCTGCAGAGGATGCAGGGGCTCTGAGCAAGCCCACCGCGACAGCCCGTCCCCGTCCCTGAGCCCAAAAATAGTTGTGCGGCGCATGCGCACGGTGCTGCAGCACGCGGCAGCTCAGGCCTGGGGACAGCGCTGCACAGCGCCCTGGCGCAAGGCCTGACAGCGCGGCGGCGCATTAACGGCGCACCCCCAGGCCCTGCTTGCATAGGCTGCCGACACCCAAGCGCTCACCCTGGCCGGCTGCTCATGCTGAGCGGGTGCCGACCCCGCCGCATGCGCTCGCGCGCCATGCGGGCGGAGGGGCCGCGCAGCATGCTGGCACCGCTAGTGCTGCCAGGCCGCCAGGAAAGCGCGTGTCATGCGCCCGCGCAGAGCCCCGCGGGCGACGGCTGCTAGGTTGATGCCGGGCGGACGCCCATACCCATGTGCCCCACGCCCGGGCCCGCCAAAAAATTCGCGCTGCGCTTTGCTTGTTCGAGCAGTGAGCATGCGGCAGGCGCATGACGCCAGCCTGGGCCACATGCATCTACAAGCGCTGTGCGCAGGTGGCACTGCCCGCACGACGACAAGGTCGCCTGGTGGGCAGCGCCCGCCTGGAATTCGCCTGGCCTAGACCCGCCTGAGCATGTACGGCGGGCTGCGCGCTGCGCCGAACCGGGCGACCCCTATATGCTTAGCTGCGCCAGTACATGCGCGAGCTGCAACGAGCATGAAACCTGCTATGGCTGACACTGCGACAGAGCTATGTTATAGTCATGCTAGCGGGGGCACAGCCCCGCGCCTGGGGAGGGGGGGGGTGCCTGTCGGCCGCCCTGCCCCCCATACAGTCCTTCACCCGTTGCGGGAAGGCGCGACAAAAGCATGCAGCTGGACAGGCAGGCAGCCTCAGCGCCCCTGCAAACCCACGCGGTCTCACACGCAAACGCTTGCGCCGGCCCGCCAGAATGGCTGACTGCTCTGGCGCCGCCGGGACCCATATTCCAGCGCACGCGCACGTGTAGTAGACCTGGCACTGCGGCGCCCGGGGGGCAGCACCTAAGCCCCCTGCTCCTGGTATCATACACGCACAGGCTGCGCGCAATCGCCCTGCCAGCCCACTCTACCACTCGCCCAACACCCTGGGGTCACCCACAAGCGGGTCGGATGCATAGTCACAGCGGGTGGGCGCTGGATGAGGCACAACAAGGAACACAGGCACACACGTTCAGGTGGTCCTGGAAAAGCAGAGCAGTCCAGATCTATACTCCATCGGCCGGCCTGAAAGGCTGGCGCGCTGCTGCCGACGCAGTCGGGCGCTGCCGAGTTCAGCGCGCGACCCGCTGCGGCATGCCCATGCAGCCGTGTCATCCGTTTGCGCAGGGGCCTGCCGCCGGCGCAGCGCCCAGACCCAGGCCTTGCTCCCGCCTGGACGCGGCAGGACCTCCCAAAAGCTCTCCTCAAACCTCGCCCAGCGTGCCCAATGCGGGCCGCCCCGGGCGTGGTGGGGCAGTGCCGACGCTGCGCGAGCGGTGCAGGCCCCCGCCGGGGCCGCCGCCGGGCGCGCCGCCCGCGGGCGCGGCCGCGCCCCGCCCGCCCGCCGGCAGCGCGTCAGCCAGAGCGCTCAGCTCCGCCTCAATGGCGGCAAAGTCGGGCCGCGCGGCCGCATCGGCGGCCGTGCAGCGGTCCACGAGCGCCTGCAGCGCGGCCGGCGCGCCGCACAGCGCTGGCAGCCGTGCCTTCTGGATGCCGACCTGGATCATGACCTGCAGCGCGCGGAATGTTTGCGGCGCTGCGACAAGGCACGCCAAATGCGGACAGCCTTCCCGCTTACAGTCCCTTGCGCTGTGCACTGTCGAGTATCAAGCATTAGCTCAGACACAGCCCCCTGGGAATGGGTTGAGCCGGCTTACGCTTGCCAGTCACTAAATATTCAATACGCGCACTGCCCCCCAACAAAGGCTCCATGCGCATGGCAGCACGCTTCACGCCAGGGCGCGGGCGCAGACGCGCAGCAGCCCGCAGCCGCACCTGTGCATGGTTCAGGCCCGCCCAGGCGCGCGAGCCCGCCAGCAGCTCCCAGAGCACAACGCCGAACGAGTACACACAGCCCGACTTGCTCATGCACCCGTCGTACAGCACCTCTGCGCCCGCAGCCGCGCCGCTCGTCACAACGTGAAACATGAAGCGCCGCACACTCTCATCGGCCTCCCCTTGCCACCCACAGCGACTTGCTCCAATGCAATCTGACGATAGTGCGAGCTACCCATGCGGAGGCAGAGCGAACAGCGCCGATCCAGGCTGCTGCAAGAACGCTGCTCGGAGCAGGGGAGCGCTCGGGCGAGACGCGGCGCCACAGGCAAATTGTTCCACTCAAAAACGGCCCCAGGAGGAAGGGCGGACCTGGCGCCATGTGCGTCACGGTCCCGAACGTCTGCGTCTCCCACTTGGACGACATCGCGATCTCCCGCGCCAGCCCAAAGCTGCGCACCGCGCGCGCGCGCGCGCGGTCAGCCGCTGGCAGTCTTTGACACCAGCTTGCGGCGCGCCGGTGCGTGGGGCATAAACACGCCATGTCAGATAGCAAGGGGCGCCTAATTGCGAGCCACGACAAGCCCAGCCCCACCCCGTGGCAGTAGGATGTCTTGCAAACGCAGAAGGTGCCAGCGCAGGTGATGCCATCCGTGCATGCCGCCAAGAGCAGGCACACGGGCCTCGCAAAGCTGCCTCCGCGCCATGCGCACGCAGGTCTCTGGCGCAGGGGCGCACTCTCCAACCTTTGCGAAGAGCCGCCGCGGGTCTTCCGGCAGGCTGCAAAGCAGCACGTTACCTGCGCGCAAGCCCACCATTGCGCTCAGCACAAGCTGGGGGCAGAACACTGCAGGACGCGCGCATCGAGCGAGTGGCGACTCCGCCAAGGCGCCACCCGCACCAGACAGCCATGCAGGCGATCCCGGGTGCAGGCGCCCCCCTCCACCACCCCACACAAAATCACAAGCCAGCGTACGCACATCCTGCATGTCTTGCCTTACATACGCCTCACGCCCATCAGGCCGGCACGCCCATCAGGCCGGGGTCGCACTGCATGTCAGGTCGCCGTGCAGGATCCTGCGTGCATGCAGAAACGCCATGCCGGACGCGATGTCGCGCGCGATGCTGAGCACGGCCGGCAGGCTCGGGCCGCTGGCGGGGTCCCCAGCGTCTTCCAAAAACTCGCCCGCCTCGATGGCAGTCTGCGCGGGCGTAAGCGCGAGCCTCGGCGGTAATTCACCCGAGCTGCCGCAGGCGCGGCGGCGCGGCGGCCTGCAGGCGGGCGACTCAGCCCCGGCCTGCAGGCGGGCGACTCAGCCCCGGCCACACTGCGGCACGCAAGGATGCGCTGCGCCAGCGAGCAGCCCGCGCCCGCGCACGCCCCAGCCAGCGCTGCTTATCCTGCACCTTTACGCGCCACGCAGAGCGGGATAGGCCTAGGGCTGCGCGCCAGCAGGCAGCCGCGGTCGCAGTAGTCCATGATGAGCCACACCTCGTCCTCGCGCGCGCCGCCCGAGCCCGCGCCGCGCCCGCCCACCTCGCTGTCGCGGCTGTCTGGCGCGTCCACCCGCCGCCGGTTCGCGGAGTCCCACAGCCCGCCCGCGGCCGGGGAGCCGTGCCCCGACTCTAGACCCGGACCCAGGCCGGGCTCGCCGCTGCCGGTGCCCAGCGCGCCGGCGCCGCGCGTCGAGGCGAAGGCCAGACCCTCCGGCCCCGACCCGGCATCCCGCGGCACCGCGCGCTCGCCGTCCAGGATGACCTCGCGCGCCTCAAAGTCGCGCGACGTCCAGAAGTGCGCCAGCGTGGCGATGATGTTGCGGTGCGCCAGGCCGGCCGTGATGACTGCCTCCAACGGCATGCCGTCCTTGCAGCGCAGGTTGAGGCTGCGCGGGTTGAGGATGATCTGCGCGGCGCGCCGAGCCAGGCTAAGCTGCACTACATGCTACAACCGAGACGCACCGCCCGCAGGTGACCCCCCAAAAACAGCTGTTGCACGCTCGGCCAACCCTGACCCCATGCCGGGCAGGCGGCAGGCGGGCTGTACGCTACCTGATCAAGCGAAAGCGCCCAAAGCTGAAATCCGACTTCATGGCAGGCAGGCGGCATGCCGCCTGCGTGCTGCCTGATCATGCGCGCTCGCAGCAGGCGGGGCCAAGCGGCCCTGCCGCAGTGACGCAGACCGGCCCTGTTGTGTGACGCAGACCGGCCCTGTCACGGTGACGCAGACCGGCGTGCGCGCACCTTGATGGCCACCTCGCGCCCGCGGAAGCGCCCGACGTGCACGCGCCCGTACGACCCGCGCCCGATCAGGCGCCCCAGCAGCAGCTCCGGGAAGGCCGTCGGGTACATGCTGGACGCCGGCCACGCTGCACGCGTCACAGGGTAGGTTAGGCAACCTCGTCCACTATACCCTACCCTCAGCCACGCCCGGCCATGCCCGCTGCGTGCTGCACACGGCAGCCGCTGGTGGCGAGCATGCATAGCAGAGCCCCATGCTTCAGCGGCCCGGGCCAGCCCGGCGAGGGGTGGCCGAGCGATGCACGAGCTGACTGTGCCAGAGCACAGGCACTTTATGCGCGCGGCCGAGCACCATTGCGCGAGCGTTTTTTACGCACAAGAGCACGCACGCGCGCTGCATGGATGCGGCAGGAGCGCGCGGGAGGGCACCTGGAGGCGCGCTCTGCGGTCGCTGCAGCGCGGCGCCGGCCGCGCGCGCGTCGTGCTCCTCGTGCGTGTCCATCGCCTTGCGGAACCCGCCGCGGCTGCCGCGCGCGCCGGCGCGGCCACGCCGCGCGGCGGCGACGGCGCCGGCGGCGACGGCGCCAGCGCCGGCGCCGATGCCGCTGCCCGCAGAGGCGCAGCTGTCGGCGGTCGAAGACAACGAGCTGGTGCTCACTCGCTCGGTCCCGGTCGCGCACGCGTCACCGCTGCACGCACCAAAGTCCTCCAACCCGGTGCCCCCGTCCAGCCAGTGCGCCTGCGCACGCAGCAAGTTGGTGCTTGAGCACGAGACGCGCCTGAGCATACTCGCTCTGTCCTTCGTCCCGCTCGCAGGTGCGCCAGCCTGCGCACTGCACATCCCGCTGCTCGGCCCGGCGCCTCGCGTGGGCGCGCAACAGGTGCGCAGGGGGCGCGCCTCGCACAGGCTGCGCGGCAGCGTGCGGCAGCGTCGCAGCTCCTGCGCAACTTCGCCCAACGCGACCTCGCTGTGCCGCCGCGGCAGCAGCAGGCACTTGTTCAGCTCCGCCTGCAGCATGTCGTACGAGCCTGCCCTCGCGGTGCGCGCCGCGGCCGCTGCCGCGGGGCCGGCCCCGGCCGGCGCAAGGTCGGGTGCAGCGCCGGCCAGAGCGCCGGCCCCCTCCCTGGGCAAGGAGGCCGCGCGCGGAGCCCCGGCCGCGTGTGGCGCCGCGGGGGCGGCGGGCGGCAGGCGCAGGGCGGGCTGCGGCGGCGTGGGTGGGCCGTGGTCCAGGCATGCCGGCGCGTTATCCTGCAACCGGACTTGCAGGTGCGGCACGGCGGCCGCTGAGCGCATCGCTGGCGCGGCCGCTGGCGCCAGCGGGGCGGCCTCGCCAGCCGTGCGTGCGCCTGCGCCACTCACTGGCTGCGCCAGCCGCAGCGCAGCTACCACGGCAGCCACGCGCTCGTCCGCCACCACAGAAGCTGACGGCGCCGGCCCCGGCTCGCCTGCGCCGGCGGCCGGGCATGCTGTGGCGCTGGCGTGCTCCGGCGTGGCCTGCGCACGCGGGTGCAGAGGCGTAAGCGTACGCTGTCCCAGGTGTGCACCGTCGCGCAGGTCACCGTTGCGTGACGCGCCGGCCAAGCGCGCATGCGAGTCAAAAGGCACCCTGCCGTTGCGGCTGGTGTGCAAGCTGCGTCGGATGGGCGCCTGACAGACGTCATGGAAAGCAAAAGCGCTTCTAGAGGCCGAACAGGCCACAAGCCGCAGGCAGCCAGGTGTTGTCGCGTAGGGCGACGTCAAGCAGGCACATGCCGTCGTCACTCGGGCGACCGGCGTGCCGGCAGACCAGCTGCCGGCTCAGCACGGCAAGCCCCGGCATTGACCCACATACACCGGCAACTTGCCAACGTGCGCTGCGTAGCTTGCAATTGACGAAGAAAAGCACTCACCTCCGCTGTGGCCTGCCCTCCGACGCAACTGAGCGTCGCGCCCATACGGGATCACTCTGACCGCGTTAGTCCCCCGGCCGAGCTGCAGACCTGCGGCCGGCTGCTCGGAGTGATGGCCGCATGCGGTGTGAGCACACTCAGAGCTCGCCGCCTTTGCAGAGCCATCGACGGTAATTCCTGATAAAAAGAGAGGCCCTTTGCCAGTGGCTGACGGTCAAATGATGAGCAAGCTCAGCTAGCAATCAGCCCTAGTTAGACCCTTGAAGGCCGCAAACTTGTGTCACAGCAAACCAAAGCTTTTGGTGGCCATACTAAGGCCCCACACCTGACACACACAGCACACAAAGGCCACAAACTGTGGTACTGCGTAGCTGCGGGGATGCGCTGGTGAAGACATTCACATATGCATGGGTCACCACTAACAGTGACCGACCCCGACTACTTATGTTGACTTCGGAGCCTGCTCGTCTGCAGACTGTTAGTGCTGTGAAAGCACTGCACTGCTTATGACTGCACTGGTGATGTTGCAAGTATGGTTTTAAAATATCTGAATTTAGTATCTTGGAGACGGTGGAGGTGTGCACTGGCGGGTGCGTAGGCAGTTGGGGGTGGTAAGATGATCGCCCTTCGTGAGTCTCACGCTAGTGGCAGAGCCCTCACCCGGGGTCCCCCACTCTGGCGTTGGAACAACATGTTGAAGTCACTTCTGGCTGCTAACAGCTGTGCCCCAGTGAACATAAGGCTGCACTTGTGTGAGGTTGCCAGAGCGTCAAGAGACGCTGGAACCTCCTGGCTTGTGACAACTGCAGTTCCGCCAAGTTGTTGTCAAAGTCTGTCAGGCTTGCTTTGTCGTCTTGCAATGGCATCCACTTACTTGCCAGTCTCCTCCACTGGTGTAACGGGCTAAACACATCACTCACTACAAGCATTAATGCTGAGATCTTGCGCGCGCGCTTGAGATCCAGTGAGAGTGCCCGTCAATAAATTGTTGGCCTTGAGTGGCATGCTGCTGACTGCAGCCTGAGTTGAGAACGTGTATGACTGTTACAGCTGAGGGTATGCTGACACGGACAAGACGCTCTGCTTCGCAGCGCATACAGGATGCGCTCGCCAGCCTCCCATCCCCTCCACTGTCAACTTAAAAAGAGACGTCGCGGTGTGGGTTTGCCTGCAGACAGTGGTGCCCTGCCTCCCAGCTCGCAGAAACTGCTCCCGCCCACCCGCCTGCTCCTGCAGAGCTCTGGCGAGCTATAAGAGAGGGTGTGTTTGCACTGTAGAGCCCAAATCTGTGTTGGACATTTTTGACACATATGATGAATGTCAGATCAGTGATCAACCTGATCAACCAACCTGTACGCACCCACACCTCTTTTGTGTCGGGCCGGGGCGGTGTGTCCTCTGGATGTGGATGCACAAGACTGAGGCAATTGTGTATATTTGAGGCTCGAGTTTGCAACTACAATGATTGACTAAGCATGCCATGTCATACGCAATGCATGTTGTTAGCTAATAATGTCAACAGACTTGATGTCACAGGCTGCGAGCGAGCGTTCCAATGGCCACACAAAGTGTGAGTTGCAGGTGCATCATGCGGTACAATCAGGTAGGCCAGACTGTCTGGCCAGACTGCCTGTACGTCCCTGATCCTTTCACCTATCGCCTATTTGACGCTCCTGCGAAAGGATCAGCACCAACAAAGCAGAGGGAGAGGCACCATAGGAATGAGGTTCGGCGCTGCAGAACCAGACCTACAGACATGTCAGCGCGCCAGCAGCTGGCTGGCCACGCTGCCCAGGCCGCAGGATGCCCCTCAACACTCTAAAGAAGAATCGGACTGGTATCAACGCATGTTGCCGCAGGCACAACATGGACCTAGTGGTCCTGATTGAGGGCACTGCAAAACAAAGCAAGCCCCCCAAACCCCCACCCGGTAGTGCTTGTCGGTGGCGAAACAGGTGCAAACGCACAACGGCCAGGCACGGCCTGATGTTACAAAGGTGGCTGCTGCAGAGGCAAGCACCCCAGACCCCTTGGATAACATCCCCCAGACCCACTTCACGTGCTTGTCCCAGCGCGCATGTGCAGCCGCATGCATGCACTTGGCGCAACCCCCCAGACTATGACGCATACTGTGGGCATACCCTAGGGGCGCCATAAGAATAGCCTTGCGCAAAGAAGAGCGGGTCTGTTGCACAGGCCGTGCGCCAGCCAAAGGCGGCAGTGCCGCACAACACTTACAGGCCCTCACAGACAAACAGGGCTGCTGGCAGGGCGCACTGACGAGCAGGTGCTCGCACCCGCATGGCTTGTCGCGCGCGCACCAGGGCGCGCGGCAAGCCATACATGCGCACTGGGACTTACCGTGCCCGCTGCCTTGTCAATAAAGATGGCGTTTAAAAAGAAAGTGCAGCGCAGGGAGAGGCCGCGCTCCAACCAGCTGAACCACTTTCCTACAGAGCAAAGCCCTGGGAGCGTGCTTTGTTGTAATGCTGCAGGGGCCACCCACCGCGACTGCATACTAGGCAGAGGCCAGCGGGTGCAGCACACAGAGAACGTCACATCTGCCGGCCCCAGCTGACCGGCCTGAGCGGAGAGCAGCAGCGCTGGGCCCCCCGCAGGCTGGCACACGCATAACGAGCGTTAGCACCGAGCCGGCTAATGAACATACGAGGACACGGGCTTGGCTCTGCAGGCCAAAGACTCCTATGACATGATAAATGCTGCGCTTGGTGCGTCCTCCGCACCAGCGCAGGCATTGCGCGCATACATAACCAGGTGCCTGCTGAATAACTAAACGCCTGTACGGGCGGGCCGCGTGAGCCAGGGCATCCAGGTGATGCATAGCGTGCTCCCAGTACAGAGCCTGGCCCCTCAGCAGGGCACGAGGCTGGATGCTGCCGCCTGCCCATGGCGGGCAAGCGGGCGGGTCAGTGCTAAAGCAGAAGCGAGTGTGGTGGTGTGCGCAGCCCTTGCCCCATGTAGCCACGCACCAGGCTGAAAGGTATGGCAGAGCGCATACGAGACAGGTGTCGCAGGCGGCACGCATCTCGGCAGGGGTTGCTGCCTCCCAGTTGGGCCTGCCCGTTGGGGAGCCTATAGCGCGGTACATAAACCATCATACACTGAACCCGTCCGGGTCCACCCTTCCCGCCCCGAGCCACCCCCTCTCCCTCAGCTTCCGGCGACCAAAAAGCAGGTCCGGAGCGAGGAGAACCAGCCAGGCTTGCTGTGCACCCATCTAGCCAGCCAGCGTCACGGCCCAGTCGAGCTGCAGCTTCGCTGCCCATGCGCGGCAAAAATGCTCTGACCAACCCAGCAACTCATCTGAATTTCAGCTCTTGCCAACTTCCATGCTGCCCTCCATGCTCAACGCGACAAAACGGTTGCTCCGCCATCACGGCGGCGGAAAAACATTGGCTCCGTCCGCATTACAATAACATAGGGCCCTGGATATCAGTACGCCCGTGTGAAGCTTAGCACTCGGCCGGCGCTGGGCCCTGCTCGCCCATCGCGATCAGCAGCCCGCGCACCACCGCAGCAGCCATCTCGAATGTAGGGCGCTCGGTCGGCTCCGCGCGCAGGCAGAGGTCGATGAGCGACGCGAGCGGCGGCGGCGCGTGCGGCGGCAGCGGCGGGCGCAGGCGGAGGATGCCGGCGGCCAAGACGATCTGCGGGCCGCTGCGGCCCGCCCAGGGCGCCTCGCTGGTCAGCATGCTGACGAGCAGCATGCCGAACGCGAACATGTCGCTCGCCTGCGCGCAGCAGCCCGCAGCGTCAGCCCCTGCCTCTGCACGAATTGCGTGACGAATTCTGGTCTGACAGGCAGGCTCACAGCACGAGGCGTACCATGAAATCATGCCTCAGCACCAGCTTGAGACAAGCTATCACATGCGTGATGATGTGCACCTGCCTCCACTTCACGTGGGCCAGTACTGGCAGCAGGCAAAAAGCCTGCAGCACATGCAGAGACAGGCAGAGCGCGGCCTCCCGCCCCCATACAGCGCCAGGCAGCCGCCGCGCCTTGGTGTTGTGCGCGTCGATCAGGCGCTCGGGGCTCCAGTGCGCGATGTCGGTGCCCTTGACGACGTTGGGCGACTCGGCCACGTCCAGCGGCTTGGCGTGCGCCAGGCTGAAGCCGGTCACCTTGGCGCAGCAGCCGCTCGCGGCGTCCTCCGCCAGCAGCACGTTCGCTGCGCAAGAGCCGGCACACATCAGTCAGGACTGCAGGGACGGCACCATGTGCAGGTCGGAGGTATGCGCAGGCAGCGCGCGCGCGCACACAGAGCATACCAATATACCAACGACCTGTAATTTTTACAAACACGACATTCCTGCTGCGCACTTTAATGGACAGAACATTCCTGACTGCGCACGTAACGTGACAACCGCCGCCAGCGGGCGACAGGGGGATTTTGGCGCACCAGGAGTGAGGCGGCCGTGCACGATGTCCATGCCGTGCAGGAAGACCATGGCGTTGGCAATGTCGGTCGCGAGCACCAGCGCGTCGCGCAGGTTGCGCTTGCGCAGCCGCGCCGGCAGGCTCGGCGCCTGCGAGAAGCGGCTGGCCACAATGGCGTCCTGCCGCGGGCACCCCGGACGTCTCAGATAATATGACAGTGCTTAATCCCCCCTCCCCCAGTACATAGCAACACTACTCAGTGAGCTGATCTAGCACCCGTCATGGCACATACTGCGCCCGCCCCTCTGCCAGCGCCACACAGGCTCTGCAGGTGTGTGGTACTGCGACGAAAAAAAAACATCTTTATTCGCCCGCGTGCTCGAATGCCAGCCCCAGCAAAGGCCGCACCTGCAGGCTGCAGGCAAATGCCTCTGTCACGGTCCACACGCCATCGCCGCCAGAGCTGCCGCGGCGGCGCATGGCGCTGCAGCGCGCCAAGTTGCGCTGCGGGTGCACCGCGCTGATGGCCGCCTCCAGCGGAATGCCGTTCATGCTGCGCAGCCACGTGGCATCCCGGAACAGCTGCACGCGCGCACAGGTACAAGCTCAAGACTTTCGGCATGCATGCTTCCTGCAGTTGCACAATACAAGCAAAGCCTACAACCACTGCGCATCATCAGAGAACAACATGGTCCTGGCCTTGATACCAGACTTGCAGCGCAGTAAAAAACTGTGACAAAGCAGCAAGTACTGTCCTGCCAGCATTCCCTACGCCAGTACGCCGATACAGGCGACATGCAGGGTGGTAAGCACCCGCCCCGGGCACAGCGCAAGGCGCACCCGCACAACCACGGGGCTGCCGCGGTACACACCCTGGTACACCTTTATGCCATTGCTCTGCGACAGCATCCTGCCCAGCTCGAGGCCCTCGAAGGGCGTGGGCGGCAGCGCCTGCCTCATCAACTTGCTGGCCGCTGTGAACTCTGCGCAGCAGCACAGTGCTGGGAGTCAGTGCCAACAGCTCTCAGTGCCCAACAAATCTCTGAGCGGCGTGGGAGACAGGTTGGTGCAGCACGTCACCCACCGCATGTGCAACTTCCCTTGACCAGCGCTCTGGCCTGGCCTGCTGCGCAGGCAGGGCCTGGCACATTCAACCCTCTCTTAAACGACAGGGTCGCACCAGTCGCCGACTCCGTGTCAAACTCCAGTTCGCCAGAGCAGCGGCCCCGCAGCTCGTCTGCAAACTCGTCCGGCAGGACCTGCCCAGTCAGCGCGTGCTTGAACGCGCGGCGGCGGCGGCGGTCCTCAGGCGAGTCGGCGCGGCCAAAGCCGTCCAGCGCTAAGCGCATCGCCGTGTTGTCGCACTCGCGCTGCCGCGGCGGCCCGTCGCGGACCGGGCGCTTCATCACCGTGCGCGTCGGCGGCGGCGGCGGCGGCGGCTCGGGCGCCTTGGGCGCCGCAGCGGGCGCAAAAGGCACGTATCGCGCGAGCGCCTTGTCGTGCAGCGCCCGCTCCGCGCTGCCCGTCGAGGAGTGCCGGCGCGGCATAGCTTCCGTGTGATGGTGCGCGAGCGGGTTTGCCACCGCCAGCGACTGCCGCCGCCGCGGGCTGCCCCGCCCCTCCTCCACCAACGGCAGAGCCGCGTCGGCGGACACCGCCGGCTGGTCAGAGACAGGCGCCGCGGGAGCATGCCCTGGCCGGCAGCGCTGAACTGCGGCTGCTGCAGCGGCACTGCGGGCGGCGTGTCAGGCACCGACACCGCCGCCGAACTCTGCTCGGCCTTGCCGCGGCCGGCAGTGCCGTCCGCGGTCAGGGCCTGGACAGGTGCGTGCGGCGCGGGGGTGGCCGCGACGTCCACCATAGGCAGGGACGAGCTGGACTTTGGCACAGTGCACACCAGCGCAGCAGCAGCCACCCCGGCGGTGGCAGCAGCCACCCCGGCGGTGCTCGGCGTAGCTGCCTCCTGCGCGGCAGGCGGCAACCGTCAACCGTCGGCCCCTCTTATCCAGCGAGAGCCCACCCGGAACGGCCACGTCGCGGGGCATGCACATCCCTCTCTCCGCCTTGCCGCTCGGCCGAGCATTGCAGCAGGCCTTCAGTGCGTGGGTTGATGCTGTTGGCCAAGCCCACTGGTGCCACATCGGCTGGCAGTTGCGGCAATCAAAGTGCTGCATCACCTACGGCTACAACTTCCATCTTCCGTGCACAGGCCAGTGGGACCGCCCGGGGTCAGGCGGTTACCGCGACTGCTGCGCCCGCGAAGCAGCTCCCGACTTTGCTGACGCCCTGCCCCATCGTTGCTCCACTCTCGCGTAATCGGAAATTGGTGGGGAGACACGGGACGCAGAGTGCAGAGTGCACGACTACTGGAGAGCGAAGGCGGTCAGTGCACAGCCCAGGTGACCCACTGCAGTCGCTTTTTGGCCAAACGCCTTACTGATGCGAAACACTGATCGGCGCGACCCGGGTGCTCCGTGGAGCGCGGGGGCGGTCCGCTGAATCACTAAGTCGACGAAGTCGAGTTTGAACTGGTCTTTCACGTAAAACTGCTGTGCGTGTCAGCCTGACACTCGAGTCAAGCCCTGATCGCAGCCCCAGCCCTCAGTCTATTTGATTTGTTTGTTTTCTGGGCGCGTAACCGTTTCCGCCTGCATCGCTAAGTCAGTGCTTGATTGGTCACTTGCGCACTGGTGCCGCAGGACTGGGTGGGCGCGAGGCGCTGCACCGTGCAGTCACGCGTTGCCATGCCGCCCGCGCGGCGCGCGGAACTGGCTTGCCAGCCATGCGCATGCTAGCCC
>JAABUY010002880.1_pt1 | contig 19762 bp, 20 predicted proteins | sample 5560271 | NCBI WGS metagenome assembly JAABUY01 (sample SAMN10711886, study PRJNA513374) | rock metagenome | isolation source: Antarctica rocks | place: Antarctica: Victoria Land, University Valley
GGTCAGCGTGATGACGATGGAGTTGAGCAGGCCCACGGACGGGGGCCAGCAATGCCCCGGCTTGTCCTTGCACTCCTCGGCCACCAGGACCGCCAGCTCGCGGATGTCTTCCTCGCTCAACCCTGTTATATGGTACATGTCGGCGGTCCGTTTCTGCTGATTGAGTCTGGTAACCCAATCGTGTCAAGAAACGGGCCGCCCCTGCGGGAGCGACACACCTACCAATTACTGCGGCAACTCATCCCCCCGGGCCCGTGAATAAGCCTCATTGGATTGCCAGCCTGCGCGCCAACGGAGAGGCCAGTCACCCCGGACTTCGCCGCCGGCTGGGTCGAGGGTCTGGCGCATCTGCCCGTCGTCGGGCCGAGACGCAGCGGTACCTGGTCAGTTTTCGGTCACGGAAAGCGACCGGCCCGTTCCAGTACACGTGTCGAGCCCCACCCCCGTTCCTCGGGCCTGTCACTCGATTCCGGGCGGGACCGCCGCGCTCCGGGGTGTTCACCGAGCGCCGCCATGGGACGCGCGGACCGGCCATCACAGCTGCGGGGTTGGACGGACTCGGGTCGGGGACCCGCTGGTGGTGGGGTGCCCGGACCGGTCCCGGCCGAGTCGAGGTCCGGCTCTGGCCCCCGGGCGGCCGAGATCGCGGCCCGGTCCAGCGCCGTCAGTTGGTCAACTGCTTGCGGGCCACGCGGACCTGCTCGGCGATGGCGAGGGCACCGTGGTCGTCTGCCAGCGTGCCCGCCTCGTCGAGCAACGTCGCTGCGTCGCCGGCGCGACCCTGCCCCAGGGCGATGTAGGACAGCCCAACCAGATTGGCCGCGACACCCTGGCTGAAGCCGAGCTCGCGGCGCAGCCGGGTGGAATGTTCCAGCAGCTCCCGCGCAGTGTCCAGGTCGCCCGCCATGTGTCTGGTGATGCCTTGGTGACGGAGCACGTAGGACAGGGTCAACCGGTCCCCGACCAGGGTCGCCAGCTCAGCCGCGCGGGCGAGCAGGGGCTCCGCGGTGGTGTTGTCCTCCCGGCGGACCTGGTGGAAAATCCCCAGCCACAGCAGGGCTTCGGCTTCCCGCCGCTGGTCGCCGCTGCGCCGGCACAGCCTCGCGGAGCGTTCGAACAGCGCCAGCTCATCGCCGGCGACTCCGGCTTCCGCCACTCCCTCGCGCCGATCGGCGAGGTGGCGTCCGTGCAGCACCCGGCCTCGTGCGAGCGAGAGTTCGGCCTCGACCGAATCCAGGGCCCTGTCCGCGCGATCCAGGGCGGTCGCGTCGCCGTCGAAGACGGCCCGTTCGTACAGCAGCCGCGCCGCCTCGATCCGGTCCCGCTCGTCCACGGCCACCTCCACACGGCTGGTCGCCACCTTCAGGCCCGGATGAGCCTATGGCGAAGCCGCTCAAGACGGGCATGAATCCTCACGGCGGCAGTCCGCCGTCCTGGAACGGTGTCGTCATGAACAGGAGTCGGGACGACGCCGCAGCGTTCTACCGGCGGTACCTGACCCGGTGCAACGAGCACCACTTCGACGACCTCGGTGAGTTCGTCGCCGCCGACGTCAACGGGCCCGCCGAAGGACTCGACCACTACATCGCCGGCCTGCACGCGGTCACCGCCGCCTTCCCCGACTACCACTGGGACCTCCACCGGCTGCTCCTCGACGGCCAGTGGCTGGCCGCCCGCCTGACCGGAACCGGCACCCACACCTTCCGCGGCATCACCGCCACCGGCCGTCGCATCCGCACCCAGGAACTGGTCATCTACCGCCTGGCCCAGGCCAAGATCGCCGAAGTCTGGGGCGACCTCGGCTCCACCGTCCGCGACGAGCTCACCCACCCAGACACCGCCACCTTGGACCCCACCGCCAGCAAGCCACCGCGACCGGACCGACTCCCACCGGTCACCCCGCCCGCCCGCCAGCGATGACGCGCCCACCGGCTCGGGTAACCAACAAGTCGCCGAGACGGCCAGCTGGAGCTGTCACCCTCAAGACGTGCTCGGACTAACCCAGCTACCTCAGCTCGTCGCAGAAGGCGTCACCCTGAGACCCTTCCTCGACAGCGACCAGGACCTCGTGCTCGAGGTCGCCACCGACCCAATACATCCCGACGATCACCACGGTTCCCGCGACGGCAGACCCAGCCACCGCGGCGGCGTTCATCCACCGCCAACACGCGCGACTCATCGACGGGGCAGGGTTCTCCTTCGCCATCGCCGACGCAGGCACCGACGAGCCGCTCGGCCAGATGGGGCTGTGGCCGATCAGCGACTCCGGTCGCGCCAGCATCGGCTACTGGATCGCCGCCCGCCACCGGGGCCGCGGGCTGGCCGCAGCTGCCCTGCGCGTGGTCTCCGCCTGGGCCCTGGACACGCTGCCCACGATCGACCGACTAGAGCTGTACGTCGAGCCAGGAAACGCAGCCTCATGGCACACCGCCGAAGCGGCCGGCTTCCTGCGTGAGGGACTCTTACGCAGCTGGAAGCGGGTCGGACAACAGCGCCGCGACATGTTCATGTACTCCCGGCTCCGCTTGTAGCTGCTCACCGACACCACAGCACGAGGCAGCCGCTCGTCGAAGCCCGCGCCCGGCCCGGGTCGCGCTGCCCGACCGTGGCGCCGGCGCGGCCATCTGTCGAAGGATCGCGCCGCGCTCCGAGCGAATCGTGTGCCAAGTTGGCGCGGTGCCCGTCCAGGTGATTGTGCTTAACGGCGGTTCGAGCTCCGGGGCCACATCTGTCGGCCGAGCCCAGCGGACCCACCTGCCCGAACCGCACCTGCTCATCGACGCGATGCCCACACCACGGCCCGACCGGCACGACGCGCCTATCTCGGTGGATGCCGATGGGACCGTCCGGCCGGGCCCCACCTTCCGCGCTCTCGAACAGGCCGGGTACCGCGGGGTCGAGCTGAACCGGGTGCGGGCGCCGGTCGGCGCGGCCCGCGCCGACCTCTCCCTTCGTCCGTCCTGAGCTGTAGACCACCATGCTGGGCCCCTATCGGCGGCTGTTCGCGCTCAAAGGCGCGGCGGCCTTCACCATCTCGGGACTGCTGGCCCGACTCGGCCTGGCGATCTCCGGGGTCAGCACCGTGGTCATGGTCGCCGCCCTGCGGGACTCCTACGCCCTGGCGGGTGCGGTGGCCGGCGCCGCCTCGGCGACCGCACTGGTGACGGTGCCGCTGATCAGCCGGTACTTGGACCGGTACGGGCAGGCCCGGATCGCCGTCCCGGCGGCCCTGTGGTCCGGGCTGATGTCCGTGAGCCTGGTGCTCTGCCTGCGCTTCGACGCGCCGGTCTGGGCGGTGTTCGCCACCGCGATGGCGTCCGCCACCGCACCGAACGGCGGCGGGATGGCGCGGGCCCGGTGGGCGCACCTACTGGAGGACGACCCGGGATCCCTGCATGTGGCCAACTCCCTCGAGCAGGTGCTGGACGAGCTGACTTTCATCATCGGCCCGATCCTGGGCGTCGCGCTGTCCACCACGCTGTTCCCCGAGGCCGGGCGGCTGGTCGCGCTCGTGTTCACCGTGGGCGGCACGGTGCTGTTCGGCGTGCAGCGGTCCACCCAGCCGCCGGTGCAACCGGTCGAGCAGGGGCGATCGGGGTCCCCGCTCGGCAACCGGGGGCTGCAGGTGATCATGACGGTGTTCCTGTTCACCGGCGCCATCTTCGGCTCGCTGGAGATCGCCACCGTCGCCTACACCGCCGCCATCGGCCACCGGAGCCTGGCCGGGGTGATCCTGGCTCTGCAGGCGGTCGGATCGGCGATCGCCGGCCTGCTCTTCGGCCTCCTCGCCCCCCGTGGCTCGCTCCCGTCACGCTTCGTCACCGGCGTCGCCGGCATGGCGGTGTGCATGCTTCCCCTGACCCTGGTCGGGGGGATCTGGCCGCTGGCCGGGCTGATGTTCCTCGCCGGAATGGCCACCGCCCCCACCATGATCAACGCGATGACGCTGACCCAGGAACTGATCCCGCGGTCGCAGCTGAACGAGGGGATGACGCTGACCGTGACCAGCCTCCTGGGCGGAATCTCGCTCGGAAGCGTCGCCGGGGGCTGGCTGGTGCAGCGGTTCGCAGCCGAAAGCGGCTACGTCCTGCCGGCGTCGGCCGCGCTGCTCGCTCTGGCCGCCGCCGGGCTGGGTTCCCGGCGGCTGCGTCAGCGCGTCCGGGGCACCGTCAGGTCCTAGGTCGCCTCCGTGCGGGAAGCCGCACACCCGGCCTCGAGCCACTCGCGGCAGTCAGCCAGGTGATCGAGCACGTCCCGCCGCTCAGTCCCGAGGATCCCGACCCGTGGGCGATCGTCCGCCACTTCACCGCAACCGGGTACGTCGTCAACGCGGCGCGGACCCGGATGCTGCTCGTGCGCCACCGCAAGCTCGGCTTCTGGTTGCCGCCCGGTGGGCACCTCGACCCCAACGGACTACCGCACGAAGCCGCTCTGCGGGAGGTCCTCGAGGAGACCGGCGTCCACGCGCGCCTGGTCTCGCTCGGCGAGCCGGTTCTCACCTCGACAGGGCCGGGCGTCTCCGAGCTCCCGCAACCCTGGGTCATGCTCCAGCAGCAGATCCCGGCAACGGACCGCGAACCCGAGCACACCCACCTCGACCTCTGCTACCTGCTCGAAGCAGACGACCAGGTCGCACCGCTGGCCCAGGACACCGAGGTCTCCGCGGCCCAGTGGTGGGACCGGGCAGCGATCGACAGGGAAGCGGACGTCGCCGACGAGGTGCGGTCCTTCGCCCGCACCCACCTGACCTGGCTGCAGGCCATCACCCTGCTGGACGTGGCCGGGTAGACCGCGTCGCAGACACCGTCGATCATCCAGGTGCCGCGAGGAACCGACCTCTTGCCTGGCACCCGTCGGCGTCCCGGTGGCCGCGGCAGCAGCGGCTCTCATCATTGACCTCCGGATCCGGCACCACCGAACCGCCGTCGCTGCAGCAGGCGGTAACCGACGTCTCTCCGGGCAGCTGCCAGGGGCGCAGCTGCCCGCACCGCGCGCCCCCAACCTGTCGGGCCTGGATCTCTCACCGGTCGGCGCAGGCGGCGGAACGTGCGCGGGGCTCGACGTCGACAGCTATGCCTACCGGGTTGCCGGCGACGCCCACCCGGTCGACGGCCACGCCGCCTACCGGCACGACTCCGGCCGACGCATCGTGCTGTCCCTGTCCGAACAGGCTTTCCGCAGGCTCCGGGTGGCCGACGGCTGGCCGGCGAGGACGGGTGGTGGGTAGGCAGCGCGGGCACGTCACGGTGTTGTGTGCCCGCCTGCCGCCCGCACTGCTGGCCGACGGTCAGGACGACCAGCTCGTGCGCCAGGCAGCGAGCGCCCTGGAAGTGCTGTGAACACCTTGCAGCCGCTCCCACAGCCGTCGACGCTGGAGCGTTGGGTCGATGAGGGCGGCTGATTGGTCGATCTGCTGCTGCCTAGCACCGACGCCGGCGTGGCCGGACAGGCTCTCATCGCCACGGTAATGTCCGCCCTGCTGTTCCAGCTTGCCCGTCGCCTCGGCATGTGCAGCTGTGGGCGGGCATCGCCGTCTTCACGGCCGGACTGTTCGTCCTGCGCGGCGTGCACTGAGAGTGCTGAGCCCCTCGACGGGGCATGACAGGACGGCCCTGAGCATGGAGGACCCGTGATCCAGCAGCACGCTGCGGACGTGGACGGCACGCCTGTCCGCTGGCTCGAGCAGGGCAGCGGTGTGGCCGTCGTGCTGGTGCACGGCATCCCGACGTCGCCGGCGCTGTGGCGCCATGTCATGCCGCTGCTGCCGGGACTGCGCGTGCTTGCCTTCGAGATGACCGGCTACGGACAGAGCATCCCGGCCGGCCGCACCCGGGACGTCTCCGTCGGCGCCCAGGCCGACCGGCTGAACGGCTGGCTCGACCACCTCGGCATCGACCGGGCGGTCCTGGTCGGTCACGACCTGGGTGGCGGCGTCGTACACATCGCCGCGGTCCGGCGGCCGGAGCTGTGCGCCGGTCTGCTCATCACCAACGGCATCGGCTACGACTCGTGGCCAATCCCGTCAGTCAAGGCGATGCGCGCCGCTGCGCCGCTGCTCGCCAAGCTCCCGCCAGTCGCGCTGAAGCCGGCACTCGCGGTTCTACTCAGGCGGGGTCACGACACCGCCGCCGCGGCGAAGGAGGCGTTGGGGCTGCACTACCGGCCGTACGCCGAGCACGGCGGCGGCGCGGCCATGGCCCGACAGGTCGCGTGCCTGGACGTGCACGACACCCTCGCTGTCCAGGACGCCCTGCCGACGTTGAAAGTGCCTGCCCGCATCGTGTGGGGCGTGGCCGACCCGTTCCAGAAGCTGGAGTACGGCGAGCGCTTCGCGCGCGACCTCGGCACCACAGTTCAGCGCATCGAGGGCGGCAGGCACTTCACGCCGGAGGACCACCCCGACGTCGTCGCCACCGCGATTGAGGACCTCGCAGCAGAGGTCGCCGCACGCAGTTGACTCCGTCACTGAAGTTGCCGTCATCGTCGCGCTGGCAGCCGCCGTGTGCGGCGAGCTCAACCCGTGGTCCCGGGAGCGCCAGGCGCTCGCGGCCTGGCTGGTCGAGCGCCTGCTCCCGCACGGAGTCGAGGATCATCTGACCGGTGCTCCTGGCCCATCTCAGTGACTCCCACCTGAGCACCGGCCCGCTGGCAGGTGGTCCGGCTGCGGGACTGCACGCCGCGCTCGGTCGCCTCCTCGGGCTGCCCACCCGCCCCGACGCGGCGGTCATCACCGGTGACCTGACCGACCACGGCCACCCCGACGAGTACCACCAGCTCACCGAGCTGCTGGCCGGGCTCCCCCTGCCGGTGTACCTGGCCGCCGGGAACCACCACAACCGCGGTGCCCTCCTGGACGCGTTCGCCGGAACGGCGCAGCTCGCCGGCGGGGACCGGGCCCGCTATGCCGTGGACCTGCCCGGCGCCACGCTCCTCGCCCTGGACTCCCTCATCCCCGGCCAGGGAGCCGGCCGCGTGGGCACCGATCAGCTGGCCTGGCTGGACACCGAGCTCTCCAAGCGACCGGAGACCCCTGCTCTCATCGCGGTGCACCACCCGCCCGTCCCGGTCGGGATCCCGTTCCTCGACGGGATCCGCCTGCTCGACGCCGTTGCTCTGGCCGAGGTCGTCGGCGCCCACCCTCAGGTCGTGCGGGTCCTCTGCGGGCACGTCCACCGCGCCATCGCCGCCCCGTTCGCCGGAACACTGATGACCACCGCCCCGAGCACGTACAGACAGAGCGCCCTGGACATGACGGCGCCCGGAACGATGGGCTACCTCGACGAACCGACCAGCCTCCTGCTCCACCAGCTCACCGACACCACCGCCGGCACCTGTATCACCCACACCGTCCCCGTCACCGGAGCCGCCGCCACACAGTTCACCCTGCCGCCCCACTGAAGATCGGCACTTCGCGGAACGACCCATGGAGCACCGGCACGAGACCCGTCGCCCCCACCGCCAGCTCCCAGCCGTAGGTGGTGACGCTCCCGCTGGCCTGCCGTCAAACCCCTCAGCCGCCGTCGGTGACGTCGCTACCGTCCGTCCGTGGTGGAGATCCCGGGCGCGTTCGTCGAGGTCACCCTCCGGCGCGAGGGTGATGCCGGCCGCCGCTGGCTCGACGTCCTGCCTGCGCTGGTGGACGGGCTGCTCGAGCGGTGGCGATGCCGGGTCGACGGTCCCCCGCGGCACGGGGAGGTCGCCCTCGTCGTCCCGGTGACCTGCCCGTCCGGACCGGCGGTGCTGAAGGTGTCGTTCCCGCACCCGGGCAACCGGAGCGAGCCCGGGGCGCTGCGCCAGTTCGCCGGGGGCGGCGCCGTCCGCCTGCTCGACGCCGACGAGGACGTGTTCGCGCTGCTGCTCGAACGCGCCGGGGACCGGACACTCGCCTCCGAGCCGTCAGCCGAGCACGCGATCGAGATCGCCGGCGCGCTCGCCCACCGCCTCGCCGTCCCGGCCGCACCGGCCGCAGCGGGCACACCCAGCCTCGCGGACACCACCGCCGGCTGGGCCGAACAGCTCAGCCAGCAGCTCGCCGCCAGCGACAACCCGCCGCCCGCCCGTGCGGTCGACCGGGCCAGGGAAACCATCACCGCACTCGGCGGCGACCGCACCACGACCCTGCTCCACGGCGACCTCCACGACGGCAACGTTCTCGCCGCCGACCGCGAGCCCTGGCTGGCCATCGACCCCAAGGGCTGGCGCGGCACCGCCGCCTACGACGCGTTCACCGTCATCGCCGGACGACCCGGCCAGCTACGCGCCACCGACGACCTCGACCGGCAGCTTCGGGCCCGGATCCGCCGTTACTCTTCGGCCGCCGGGGTCGACCACGACCTCGCCGCAGCCTGCTGCCAGGCCCGGGCGACCAGCTCCCTGCTGTACCAGCAGGCCTCATCGGGGAACTGGTTCGACGAGGAGCTGCTGCGCCGGCTCGTGCTGGCCGACCTGTGACCCGCTCCCGCAGTCCGGTCGCTCACCGGCACCCACCTGACCTGACCGCCGGGCTGGCGGGCTGGCGGGCTGGCGGGCCGCCGGCACGTCGGCGACGGGCTGGGCGGTCCCAGGGCCTGGCGTCAACTGAGGAAGCGGAACAGCGAGCCGCTGGCCTGCAGTGGTCGGGGTCGGCCGGTGAACCGGTGGACCCCGACCGAGAACAGGGCGTCGTCGGGAGCGTGGAACGCCTGCTCGACGAAGCCGCTGTCGGTGAGCCACCGCCGGATGGTCGGGGTCAGGTCCGGTGCCCATCGTCCCCGGGTCCAGATCACGGTCGCGCCCGGCGCGCACAGCTCCGGCAGCGCCGCGATGGTGCCGCGCACGTCCGCGTCACTGACGTTCCCGAACACCCCGACCAGCAGCACGAGATCAGCCGGGACCGCGCCGACGTAGGACGCCAGATCCCCAGCGTCCGACCGCTCCACCCGGACTCCGCCCAGGCCCGCGACGCCGGCTGCCACCCGCGCGGCCGCCACGTTGCGGGTCCAGCTCGAGCAATCTCGCCCAAACCCGGTCCGCGTCCGACCGACCCGCGAGCACCCCGATCAGGTCCCTGCCCTGCCCCGCGCACGCACTCACCACGGTCAGCGACTCACCCGGCCGCTCGTCCAACCACCCGGCGATGTGCCGCTGCACCACAGCGAGTCGGCGGGACAGCTCCGAGCCGGCGTCCGAATACGGCTCGTGCCACGCCAGCCAGTCCCGGGTGCCCGTCATCCGCGCAGCGTCCCAACCCCCACCGACACGACGGCACTGTCCTGCGGCCTAAGTCCGAACCTCACGTATCCGACACCCCGTGGGTGGTGAGGAAGCCGACCAACCCGGCCGGTGACACGTACCGATGCCCCACCAAGCCGACCGCCTCCGCCGCTCGGACGTGACCGGCGGTGTCGTCGACGAACCCGCACTCCGAAGGCGCGACCCCCAGTCGCGCGCACACCACGCGGAACACGTCCGCGTCCGGTTTCGCCAGCCCCAGCTCGGCGCTGCTGAACACCTCATCCAGCACACCGGTCAGGCCCAGCCGGTCCAGATCCGCCCGCAGCCGCGTCGTCGCATTCGACAACAACGCCACCCGACACCGGCCGCGCAGCCCGCGGACCACCGCCAGGACCTCCTCGTCGACCTCCCCGGCCGACGCCGACCACCGGGACACCGCCCCCGCCGCCGCGGCCCGCCCGAACCGCCCGGCCAACTCCCCCGCCACCTGATCACGCCACTGCCCGTCACTGATCTGACCGGTCATCGCCACCGACAACAGCTCCGGGTCGAACGCGGCCGCTGCCAACGCCCCCACCGGCAGCCCGTGGGCGGCCTCCGCGTCTGCGATGACCGCGGGGTCCCACCGCCGAAGCACCCCGTCCAGGTCCACCACCACCGCGCGCAACAGCACCACAGCCTCCCCGGCCAACGGACGGGCTCAACCTTGTGGGGCTCGCCGACAGGACCGCAACGCCGAAAGGTGAACCTGTGACCCGCCGCTACGTGCTCACCGGGGCCCCCGGCGCCGGGAAGACCGTTTTGCTCCACGCACTCGCCGCCCGGGGATGGCCGGTCATCGAGGAGGCGGCCACCGACGTCATCGCCGCCCTCCAGGCCGACGGGGTCGACCAGCCGTGGACCCGGGAGGACTTCAGCGACCGGGTCGTCGCCCTCCAGCAGCAGCGACAACAGGCACCCGTTCCCGCGGACACCACCGTGCAGCTCTACGACAGGTCACCGCTGTGCACCCTCGCCCTGGCCCAGTACCTCGACCGGCCCGTCACCCCCGCGCTGCGCGCCGAGCTCGACCGGGTCCTCACCGAGCAGGTGTACGAGCGGACCGTCTTCCTCATCCGCCCGCTCGGGTTCATCCAACCCACCCCCGCACGCCGGATCACCTACGCCGACTCCCTCACGTTCCAAGCCGTGCACGAGCAGGTCTACCGGGACCATGGCTGCACCCTCGTCGACGTCCCCGCCGGGCCCCCCGCCGGCCGGGCCGACTTCGTCGAGTCCATCATCCGCCAGCTCACCAGCACCTGACCCCCACCCGAACCGATCGGTACCGGATCGGGCGGCCGGAATCGTCTAGGACGGTGGCGCGGCCTTGGGCAACGACAGGGACCGCAGCGTCGACCAAGGCGATGCCGACCCGCGAGTCGCTGTCGACGTTGCGCACCTTCTGGTTGGTTGCTGCGGTCCGATCCACCAGGTGCCGCTGTAGAAGACAACAACCCACACCGGCGTCATGTGCGGGAACCGTCGGCCCGGAGCGTGCTTAACCACGCGACCTGCTGGTGTTCGAGGTCGTCGCGCGTCCGGTCGGATGGAACGGCCATCGGCGCAGTATTGCGCTGGCCGGAGGCCAGCCGGGCCTCTGAAACGGACTTGTCGGCGGCTGGTGCGGCTGTCTCAGCCGAACTCGCGTTCGCCGAGCGCCAGGTGAACCTCAATCCCTAGGGGATCTCGTGAGCGGATCGCCCAGTCCGCCATCGTCACCGCGTACCAGGCCCACAGCTGCCGCAACCGGTCGGCGTCGAGGGACCCACGGACGTGCTCCTCCAACCGCTCCAACGCTTCCGGACGGACGCGCTCGAACCCACCAGGACACGCGGCGTCCCAGGTGCTGTCGAACAGCAGCTTCACCAGTGCCGCGCGGCGGTCGCCGCGAAAGGCTCCCCCGTTCCAGTCCACGACGCCGCTCACGCCGCCGTCGGCGTCGAACAGCACGTTCGGTGTCGTGAGGTCGGGATGGACCAGGTCATCGGCCCTGCCGGTCCATGCGCCGGTCAGCGGAGCCAGCCGCCGCCGCAGCCGGCGACTGCGCGGGCTGTGATGCTCGAGCGCCTCGCCCCAGTCAAGCGCCGGGGCCGCGTCGGGCGCTGCAAGCGGAACATCCGGTCGACCGGCCAGGAGCCCGGCGAACCGCTCGTTCACCGCAATCACGGCATCGACGACCCGCTCGTCCACCACCGCAGCCGGCGCGCCCACCAACCGCTCCTGGACGACGAGCACCACACCGTCGGCGAACTCGACCACCCGTTCGTGGCGCGGGACCGGCACACCCGCGGCGCGGGCCATGACCAGGACCTCGGCCGTCTGCCTGGCCCGCGCAGCGTCGACCGTCGAGCGGGTCAGGACGCCCGCACGTCCGTCGGGCCAGCGGACGAACACCGCACCCGCCGTCTCGCCCTGCTCAGCTTCGCCGTCGAAGACGAGTCCTCCGCCCGTCACCTCGTTCACGCGAGCCACCCAGCCCCGTCGCGTCACGAGCAGAAGTCTGGGACGACACGTCCAGCCGCCCAGCCCGAGTCCCCTGGCGTTCGCCCGTGCGCACTACACAACCAGCTCGTACCGAAAACGATGGCACGCCTAACTGGCCACCGATCGGTTTCGACACGGCTTCCGGTACGGCCGGCGGCTGCGTGTCGCCGTCCCACCAGGACCGTCCCGTTAACGATCGTTAGCAAGCAAGTGGGCCGCTCCCTGGCATGGCTGCGGGAGCGGCAATCACGATCGGCCGCGCGGCAGAGGAACCGCTATCGGACGGCACCCTGCCTCGGGGCCGAGGCGCCCAGCCGTGCCACGCTACCTGCGTGGACTCGTCACCTCCGCGCGTGGACCTAGAGCTCGACACGTCCCGTTTGCGCCTCCGCCGGTGGACGGCCTCAGACACGTCCTGGCACAGGTACCTCGTGGAGGAGCGGGGCGGCGGGCTTCCGTCTGCGGAGGAAGATGCGGTGGTCATCGCAGGCCTCCTCGACAGCGCGCGCGCCCATGGCGTCGCGCCGTCCGTCGTCGTCCGGAAGCACGACGACGCAGTGCTCGGTTACTGCGGCCTCATCGTCGGGCGCTCGAGCATCGCGGAGCCCGAGCTCGCCTTTGAGTTGTTCGCTCGAGACCACGGTCAGGGGTACGCAACAGAAGCTGCAGCGGCGGTCGTCCAGGCAGCTGAACGGACGGGTCGTGCTCGGCTCTGGTCAACAGTGCGGACGTGGAATGCCCCCTCGTTTCGCGTGCTCCAAAAGCTCGGGTTCCGACGAGAGCACAGCGTGTGGGACGACCGTGGAGAGCTGGTCTGGAACTCCCTAGACCTCGCCAGCCAGTGACACGGTCGCCGGGGTGTCCCGACGGGGGAACGAACACCCATGGTGCGGTGCTTCCCGTGACATCGCCCGGCTCCAGGAAGCCGCTGGTGGTGCTCATGTGCGGGGTGGCTGGTTCGGGCAAGACGACCTATGCCGAAGGCTTGGAGGCCCAGGGGTACAGCGCCTGTCCGTCGACGAGGAGATCTGGCTCCGGTTCGGGCGCTACGGCGTCGACTACAGCCCCGGCGGGTACGCGCGCCTGTCGCAGGACGCCGAGGACGTCGTGCGCCGGCGCCTGGTGGACGTGGTCGGGCAGGGTTGCGATGTTGTGGTCGACCTGAGTTTCTGGCGACGTGCGAGCCGGGATCGGTACAAGCAGCTCGTCGAGACCGCCGGCGGCCGCTGGCGGCTGCTGTACCTGCAGTCCGGTACGACTTACAGGACATCCAGTGGCCGTACCGAGCCCACTGTCCCGATAACGATCGGTTTCGGTACGCGGTTGGCTGGTACAGCCAGCGGTGTACCGAAAGTCGGTCCGCTCCCGAACGGGCGCCGACGTGGCCCGGGGACCGGTGCGGATTTCGGGCCGACCACCGGCCCCGGCGTGTTGGGTCACGCCGTCTGGCGGTAGCGGTCGAGGGCGGCGGTGAGGGCGTCGGGGAAGCCGGTGCCGCCGTGGCCGGCGTCGTCGAGGACGACGAGGTTGCTGCCGGGCCAGGCGCGGTGCAGGGCGAGGGCGGTGTCGAGGGGTCCGGAGATGTCGTGGCGGCCGTGGATCAGGGTTGCGGGGATCCCGGCGAGGCGCGGCATCCCGGCGAGTAGTTCCCCGTCGGGCAGGAAGTGGTGGTGGGCCCAGTAGTGGGTGACCAGCCGGGTGAACCGTTCGGCGAAGGCGGGGTCGGCGTAGCGGGCGCTGGGCGCGGACCCGGGCATCAGGGAGACGTGGACGTCCTCCCACGCGCACCAGGCGGCGGCGGCGCGGCGTCGCGCAGGAGTCGGGCGTAGGCGGCGGGCAGGTCCCCGTCGCGCTGGTCGGCGGGGACGGGGGCGGTGAACTGTTCGTGTTCGGTGGGGAAGATCCGGCCCATGTCTCGGGTCATCCAGGCGACTTCGCGGCGGCTGCCGCTGGTGACGGCGCCCAGGACCATGGCGCGGACCCGGTCGGGGTGGCGTTGGGCGTAGGCGAGCCCGAGGGTGACGCCCCAGCTGATCCCGAGGACCACCCACCGGTCGATGCCCAGGTGGGTGCGGAGCGCTTCGAGGTCGGCGATGAGGTGGTCGGTGGTGTTGTGCGCGAGGTCCGCGTCGGGGCCGTCGGCCAGCGGGCGGCTGCGTCCGCAGCCGCGCTGGTCGAACAGCACCGCCCGGTAGCCGGCGGGGTCGAAGTAACGGCGCGCGAACGGGGTTAACCCGCTGCCGGGGCCGCCGTGCAGGTACACCGCCGGCGTCCCGCCCGGGTTCCCGACGGTCTCCCAGTACACGCGGTGCCCGTCACCGACGTCGAGCAGCCCGGTCTCGTCCGGCTCGACCGGGTCGTATGGGGGTGTCACCCCGTCATCGTCACCGGTGCTGAGTTGACGGCGGCCCCGAACGGATCCCGTCGGAAATGGAGTGGTGGCCGTCGCGGGCCACGCGACGATGACGCCGGGGCACTGGTCAGCGGAGGTGGGGTGTGCCGGTGAAGGGCAGGTACAGCGCCGATGAACTGGCGCAGCTCGCCGCGGCCGTCGGACCGCGTCGTGGCTGGGACTTCTCCCGGATGTCCGTCAGTCGTCAGCCGGTTCCGTGGCACTACCCGGACGGCGTCCGCCGCTACCTCACGGTGCGTTCCCGGGTCCTCGACGTCGGGACCGGCGGGGGTGAGCAGCTGACGGCGCTGGCGTCGTCGTCCGCGCGGGTGTCGGTGTCGACATCGACCCGGTGATGGTGGCCGCAGCGGCCGATCACGCCAGCGGGACACCGAACCTGCGGTTCCAGGGTGTCGACCGAGCAGCTGGAAGCCGTCGACGACAGGTTCGACGTGGTCCTGTCCCGACACGCCCCCCTGGGGTTCGAGGCAGCCCAGGCCCACCTGGCCAGCCGCGGCTACCTCATCACCCAGCAGGTCGGTGAACGGAACATGGCCAACGTCCGGGACGCGCTCGGCCAGCAGGTCGCTGCGCCGCCACTGTCCCGTGACGCCGCTGATGCTGCAGGACTGGTCGTGCTCGCGTTCGCCGACTACGACGTCGAGTACGTCGTCCACGACGTCGAGTCGCTCGTCTTCTGGCTGTCAGCACTGGACCTCCGGCACACCGACCTGCCCGGCGGCGAGGCCGTTGACTCCGTCGAGGTCTTCAACGAGATCCTGCGCGGCAACGTCGATCACCGCGGCTTCGTCACCAACGAACACCGCTACCTGATGGTCGCCCAGCGGATCAACTGAGCGCCCCGGATCGGCCGGTCCGCGACCCTGACCAACGCGAATGCACCGCCGCCTTCTCGGCGGACCAGCAGTACCGGTTCCCTTGGAGGGCGACCAGGTCGCCGGTGTCCCGCGGCGCGCCGGTGCGGCCGCGCAGGGCCTGTCGGGCACCGGCGGTGCGGTCAGCGCGCGTAGACGGAGACGTGACGGCGGCTGGTGGCGGAGAACTGCTCCCCGCGCCATCCTCCCCAGCGGGACCGCAGTCGCAGCCCGGCGAGGCGGGCCATCAGGTCCAGTTCGGACGGCCACGCGAAGCGCAGCGAGACCGGGGCCAGGGATGTCCCGCCGGGACCGATCCGCACCCGGTTCTTGTCGATCAGCTGGGTCGAGGGGTCATAGCGCCCGACCTCGAGCACGACGCGGTCGGTGTCGACCGACGCCGCGGCGACCCACTGTTGGTCCAGTCGGTAGGTCGGCCCCGGCGCCGCCTCGCCCGGCCCGGGTAGCGCGGCCTCGACGACGAACACCCCGTCGCCGGTCAGGTGTGCGGCGCCGTTGGCGAACACCGCACCTGCTCGTCCTGGGTGAGCAGGTTGAAAATGCTGTTGAACACCACGAACATCAGCGGGTAGCTGTCCGGGACGGCCACGTCGGCCATGTCGCCCTCGACGACCCGCAGCCGTTCCCCGCCGGGGCGCGCCCGCAGCCGCGCGATCATCGTCGGCGCGATCTCGATCCCGTCGACCCGGAGGCCGGTCGCCGCCAGCGGCACCGCGATCCGACCGCTACCGATCGCCAGCTCCAGGGCCGGGCCGCTACCTGCCAGTCGGGCCAGGAAGGACACCGCGTCGTGTTCGTCCCCGCGCAGCTCGTACTCGTCGGTGGGCGCCTCCTGGCCGGATCCGCCGCGGGGGTCGAAGTCACGCACCGGTCAATCCCACACAGCAGATCGATGTCAGGCAACCGAATAACGGGGCCTTCGCGCACCTGCAGGTGATCGGTTCCGCCGGTACCGCTACCGCTCGATGTACCAGGGCGGTCACACCACATGGTCGAGGGCGATCCGGTCTGGCGCCTGTACCGTCCCGCCCGACGGTGAACCGGTTGGCATTCGTCTGCACTGGGGATGTGGTGATGGAGCGGTCGACCGCGGCGATCGGGGCGCTGGCGGTGGGGACGTTCGCGATTGGGACGACGGAGTTCGTGATCGCGGGTCTGCTGCCGGAGATCGCCACCGGCGTCGCGGTCTCGATCCCCACGGCCGGGCTGCTGGTGTCCGGGTACGCCCTCGGTGTCGTCCTCGGTGCTCCGACGATGACGGCGGCGCTGACGCACGTCCCGCGCAAGGCGGCGCTGGTCGGGCTGCTGGTGGTGTTCGTCGCCGGCAACGTCCTGTCCGCGATCGGCGCCTCGTTCGGCGCGGTCCTGGCCGGGCGGGTCGTGGCCGCGTTCTGCCATGGCGCGTTCATCGGGGTGGCCTCGATCGCCGTGGCGGCGCTCGTCGCCCCCGAGCGGCGGGCCCGGGCCATCGCCGGGCTGCTCAGCGGGCTCAACCTGGCCAACGTCGCCGGCGTGCCTCTGGGCATTTTCATCGGTCAGCGTCTGGACTGGCGGGTCACGTTCGGGGTCGTTGCCGCGCTCGGGGTCCTGGCCCTGGTCGCCGCGGCCGTCGCGCTGCCCGCGGTCCCGGTGCCGCCCGGGACGTCGCTGCGGGCGCAGCTCACCGCCTTCCGCCGCCCGCAGCTGTGGCTGACCCTGTTCATGACCGCGTTCGGGTTCGGGGCGGTGTACGCCCCGTTCACCTACGTCGCGCCGCTGATGACCCGCGTCGCCGGGTTCCCGGCCGGGGACCTGCCCTGGTTGCTGGTGCTGTTCGGCGCCGGACTGGTCCTGGGCAACCTGCTGGGGTCCCGGGCGGCGGACCGTGCCCTGACGGCCACCATCCTCACCGTTTTGGTCCTGCTGATCGTCGTGCTGGTCTCGTTCCACTGGACGGTGCGGGCGCCGGTGCCGGCCGCGATCACCCTGACCGCGCTCGGGGTGATCGGCTACGCCAACGTCCCCGCCTACACCAGCCGCGCGCTGATCACCGCCAGCGGCGCCGCGGACAACGCGATGGCCTCCGCGGCCGCGGTCGCCGCGTTCAACCTCGGCAACTCCGCCGGCGCCTACCTCGGCGGGCGCAGCGTCACCGCCACCGGCGGCTTCCTGGCCACCCCGCTCGTCGGCGCGGCCATGGCCACCGCCGGCCTCCTCGTCGCCATCACCGCCGCTGTCAGCAGTCGGCACGGCCCCGAGCCATCACGGGCGGTCGCCGCAACGGCAACGAGCCAAATGGCCAACAGCCCGGCTGCGCGCTGCGGTCATGAGATCACCAGCGTCCCGGAGACGATCTGGAACGACTGGGCCGTCCACTCGGTCGACCACCACGACAGCAGCATGGGCTACAACTTCGGCCCTACGCTATTGCAGCGGGCCGTTCCCCACCGCGACGAGGGGCACACCCCAGCACCCGTAACGCCGCGTCGAAGTCGAGAGGGACCCGAATGGGTGGAAGCCGATGAGACTAAGGGTCGAGCTGTATCCGGCAAACCTCGACGCCACCTTGAACTTCTACGTGCATGTCCTAGGTTTCGACTGTATCCGGGACGAGCGGGGGGCCGGCGACGGTTACCTCTTGCTGCAGCGCGACGAGGTGGTCGTGGCAGCCTCTCAGCGCGCAGACGTCGGCGACCGCTCCGCGCGGCGGCCACCCGTGGGGGTCGAGCTGGTCCTAGTCGTAGACGACGTCGGACACGAACTGAATCGGGTCCGTGACCGTGGATGGGCGATTGAGGAGGGTCTGACATCGCGCTCCTGGGGCGCGCGCGACTTCCGATTGCTCGACCCCAGTGGGTACTACATCACGATAACCGAACCAGATCAAGATGTAAATGGGCTCGAAGCTCGACCATCGAAGTGACCGGGTCGGACCCCCAGCCCGAAGACCCCATCGGTGACCACGGCGAGACCAGACCTGCCAGGGGTGGATCCGGGCAGCGGCTGAGGATCCTCCCAACTGGTCGCATCCCTATGCGCCGGGCAGGGCCGCGCCAGTACAGGACGTGAGGAGATCTGAGCACAATGCTGAGCGCCGCCACGACAGCGTGAGGGACAGCATCCCGTCTCTCATTGTGTATCCTCTAGCAAATGGGCATCAGGAACTATTTGGTTGAAGGCCTTTCCGGCACTGGCAAAAGCTCGGTCTGCGATGAATTGCAGCGGCGCGGCTACCAAGCAATCCATGGTGACCGCGAGTTGGCTTATCAAGGCGATCCGGAAACCGGTGAACCGACGGATGGCTCCGGCCATGAGTACCACATTTGGCATGTGGATAAGTCAACGCCTTAGTCGCCAACCAGGATGAGCCGGTAACATTCTTCTGTGGTGGTTCAAGGAATTTCTCAAAATTTATAGATCTATTTGACGGTGTTTTTGTCCTCGAAGTGGACCTTGACACATTGAGGGTTATTCACCGGGTCGTCCGGAAGAATTCGAGTCCGAGGACCGCGGTGACGGTGGTTTCGAATGTTTCGAGTGGTCGCCGGTAGTCGGTGTGCAGGACCCGCCAGGTCTTGAGGTTGGCGATGGCCTGCTCGATCTGGTACCGGATTCGGTTGACAGCGGTGTTGAGTTGTTTCTCCCAGTCGAGCAGGTTCCGGAAGACGGGTTTTCGGATGGGCCGGATGGTGTCGGATCCGAGGTAGCCTTTGTCGGCGATCCAGGGGTCGGGGTGTTCGGCGTCCAGGAGTCCAGACATGCGCAGCGCTGCGATGTCGTGACGGCGTCCATCAACGGGGTCCGATACCCAGGCGAGGCGCCCGGACAGGGTGCACACGACCTGGACGTTCATTCCGGTGGTCTTGTGCTTGCCGGAGTACAGCTCGGGGTGACCGGCCCAGGACCAGCACGGCAGCAGAGTTCCGTCCACGACGTACTGCTCACGCATGTCCAGGTCCTCGGCGACCGGAATCCGGTCTGCCAGCACCTTGGCCAGAAGCGGTGTCAACCGGGTGATGGCCCGGGACACCGTCGACTGCGACACCCCCAGAGACTCGCCGATTTCTGCTTGGACACGGTTGCACCGTAGATAGGTGACAGTCGCAACAATGGACCGCTGAAGCCCCAGGCTCGGTGGCCACCACGGTCCCGGCTTGCCCTGACATTCGTGGAAGACCAGCACGCACAGGTCGGTGATGTCATCCTCGTCCAGCCCTGTCGTATGATACATCTCGGCGGTCCGTTTCTTCCGATTGAGTCTGGTAACCCAATCGTCTCAAGAAACGGGCTGCCCTCCAGTGCGAAACGCCGATATGCTCATCCTCAGATTAATCGCTTCCGGACCGTCCGTGAATAACCCTCATTGAATCGGCGGCTTGACGCGCGACCGAACAATGAATGGGGCGGCGGACTTCCAACTGAACGGGAACTCATTACGCGATGGCATCAGACGAAAGAAGACGTTCCGAAGGACGGAGTTGTAATCGACGCGACCGCACCGATTGCGTGCGTCGTTGACAAAATCGTCGTCATAGCGAAGCCAATGACCGACAGCGCTGACGGCAGCGACCGCTCGAGTGTCGCTTGAGGGACGGGAACGGCGGTTGGTCAGGGCGTCCCCAAGCCGCTCTAGCCTCAATCTTTCATCGGGGTGCATTGGTGTTGTGCGTCCTTGCTGGTCAGGGCGGTGTGGGGCGTTGGTGCCGGTGGGGCGTGGCCGATCTCCGGCGCTGGTGTCGCCGGTTCTCCTGGCTGT
>JAABUY010002881.1_pt1 | contig 19749 bp, 21 predicted proteins | sample 5560271 | NCBI WGS metagenome assembly JAABUY01 (sample SAMN10711886, study PRJNA513374) | rock metagenome | isolation source: Antarctica rocks | place: Antarctica: Victoria Land, University Valley
TCAGCTGGTCGCCCGCATAGGCCCAGGACAGGCTCGCCATGTAGGTGCGTTCGGAGGAGCGCATCTCCAGGTGATAGGTGCGCCGGTCGGTGTTGATGACGAGGTTGCTCAGGAGATCCGGACGTGACGGCTTGACCAGGATGTGCACGCGCTTGGTCGCGCCCGAACCGCTCTCGGTGTCGCCGATGATCCAGCGCACGGTGTCGCCGGCCGCGACGGGACCGGAGCCGACCAGTTGCTCGCCTGCCTCGAGGGCGATGTCGGTGACTTGGCCGGGTGCCGCGTAAAGCTGGTAGAGGGCGCCGTCCGAGAAGGGATAGACCTGGACGGCGTTGAGGTAGCCGGAGCGGGTCGGCTGCATGCGAGCGGCGCGGTTGGCGAGGTCGACGCGGGCGCGTGGATCGGCGGGTTCGGGCAACGCCGTGCGTCCACCCGGCAACGGCTTGAGCTGGCCGGGCAAAGGCAATAGCTTCGGCAACGTCACGATCTGCACGGGTTTGGGCGGATCTGATGCGAGCACGGCGGGTTTAGGCGTGTCGTCGTAGCTGATCTCGGGCGGCGTGTAATGGGCGCAGCCGCCGAGCGACGCCGACCCGAGCAGCGCCGCGAGAGTGATGGTACGGCGCATCAGCCGAGCTCCTTCGACCAGTTGAGGGCGGTGACGTAGACTCCGAGCGGGTTCTTCTTCAGCGTCTCGGCGTCGCGCGGGGCCTGGATCGCGATCGTCAGGATGGCGGTCCAGCGCTCCGTCGTGGCGAGGGCGCCGTCGGTGTAGCGGCGCTCGGTCCAGGCGACGCGGAAGCTCGACGGCGAGGCCCGGATGACGCTGGCCATCTCGACTGCCACTTGGCTCTTGCCCAGCTTGCCGAAGGGGTCATTGCTGCGGGCGTAGTCGTTGAGCGCCGCAGCGCCCGAGGTCGAGGTGTAATCGTAGGCTCTCAGCCAGTTCTGACGCAGGATGATCGGATCGGCCGGGATCGAGCGGACCTCTTCGATGAAGCGGGCCAGGTGCCAGGCGATCTGCGGATCGGTGGGCTCGTAGGCGGCGTCGGCGGAGGCGACCGCCTGTGCCTGGCCGAGCCGGTCGACCTGGACGACCCAGGGCACGACCCGGCCAGTCGCCGATTGCCAGACCAGCGCCGAGGCGAGCCCGGCGGAGAGGAACAGCGAGCCGAAGGCCATCAGCCGCCAGTTCCTGGCCTGGACGCGGGCGGAACCGATACGGTCGTCCCAGGCCTGGGCGGCCCGCTGGTAAGGTGTCTCGGGTTCGGGGGTGCGCCCGTAGCGCACGTCTTGCCGCTTGAACAGCATCACTCGGCCTCGGACAGGTTGACGGACGATCCGGAGCCGCCGCCGTCGCCCGAGCGCACGGCGTGGGCGGCGGTGGAGACCCCTTGATGGGCAGCCTGCCGGCGCCGCATGGCGCGCGCCCAGCCGGGCTCGCCGGAGGTCCCACCGCCAGCGGAAGCCGTCTCGGCGCCCGGCGCACCCGCGGTCGCGTCGGCAGCCCCGCCGTTGGAGGAGCCGCCAGTGGCGGTGAACGCCTGGCGTGCGCCGGAGCTGTAGCTCTCGCCCATGCTGGCGGCGGCGCGCCGGAGCGGGCTGGTGACGGCCTGCGCGGCGGCCGAGCCACCCGCGCGAGACACACCGCCCATCCCGGTCGCGACCGAGGCCGCGCCACTCTCCCCGGCAGAGGCAGTGCGGTAGGCCGTGGTGGCGGCGCCCGCGATGCTGGCGCCACCGCGCGCCGCGCCGGCCGCCGCGGAGCTGGCGGCGCCAAGTGCTCCGACGCCGCCCGTGGCGAGGCCAGCACCGGCTGCAACGATGCCGCCCGCAGCGAGCCCGGAGCCGATCGCGGCGCCGGCGCCGAGCTGGGGCCCGCCGGACACGATGCCGTTGGCGATGCCCGGCCCGAAGATGCTGAGGCCGAGCAGCGACAGCGCTGCAAGCACGAGGCCCATGGCGTCCTCGATCGTGGGCTGGCCGGTGATGCCGCTCGTGAACTGCGAGAACAACGTCGAGCCGATGCCGACCACGACCGCCAGTACCAGCACCTTGATGCCGGAACTCATGACGTTGCCGAGCACGCGCTCCGCCGCGAAGGCGGTCTTGTTGAACAGGCCGAACGGAATGAGCACGAAGCCGGCGAGGGTGGTCAGCTTGAACTCGATCAGGCTGACGAAGAGCTGGATCGCCATGATGAAGAAGGCGAGCAGCACCACCATCCAGGCGAACAGCAGGACCACGATCTGAATGAAGTTCTCGAAGAACGACACGTAGCCCATGAGGCCGGAGATGGAGTCGAGGATGGGCTTGCCCGCATCGAGCCCGACCTGGGCGACGCGGCCGGGACGCAGGAAGTCGGCTTCCGACATGCCGGTGCCGGACGCCTTTAGACCCAGACCGGCAAAACTCTCGAAGAGGATGCGGGCGAGATTGGACCAGTTGCTGATGATGTAGGCGAAGACGCCGATGAACAGCGTCTTCTTGACGAGCCGGGCGATCACGTACTCGTCGGGCGCCATGGCCCAGAATAAGGCCGCGAGCACGAGGTCGATGGCGATCAGCACGCCGGCCAACCACTTCACCTCGCCCTGGAGCAGGCCGAAGCCAGAGTCGATGTACTGGGTGAAGATCCCCAGGAAGCGGTCGATGACGCCGGTGCCGCCCATAGCTCACCGCCTGCCGGGCTGGCCGGCCTGAGGCCGGTTCGGCGTGGGTTCCAGTGCGGTTTCGGATGCGCGCGTCTCTGTCTTCGTCGGATGCGCTGGACCGTCGAGGAACCGGCGTCGGCTCTCGGCCCAGGCGTTCCGGCAGGCAGTATCGTCGGCGGCCGCCGTGCCGAGCCCGTTGCAGCGCGCGAATTCCGCCGCGAGCGGGTCAGCTACCAGGGCCGGCTCGAGCGTGGTTGACCGCACCCGCAGGCCGTCCTCGTCCGAGCTGACCATCAAGGCGGCTCCCGTGATCAGCACGGTGACCAAGCCGGCCAGCGCGATAAAGCGGCGGATCGCCCTTGCATCCAAGGCCGCGTAGGCGCGCGAGCGCCGGGGATCGGTTGCGCTCATCAATGGAACATCGTCACATCGGTGGGCTGGTAGCCTGCTCCGGGCGTCAAGAAGCGGCGCAGCTGCTCCTGCCCCTGGCTCTGGGCGGCGGCACGCTGCGCCATGTCGAGATTCTGCGCCCGGCCCTGAGCCGCCACCGCGGCCGTGAGGTCGGCGATCTGCTGCGACTGGAGCGCCAGGAGCTGATTGCCGGCCTGAGTCGCCTGTAGCGCACCCGTGGCCGACTGGCTCGACGTCACCAGCGCCGCCATCTGCGCGCTGTTGGTCGGCTGGTTGCCCAGCACGGTGGCCTGGGTGCGCATGGCGTCCTGGAACGCCTGCACCGACTGCTGCCAGCGCTGCTGGGCGCCCTGGATCAGCGCTTGGTCCGACATGGAGGCGGTCGCCGGAGCGTAGGTGGTGCGGAACGCGCGGTCGATGTTCTCGACGTTGTAGGCGATGCCCTGCGCCGTGCTGATCAGCTGCTGGGTGCGGGCGATGTCCTGCTGGATCGGCGCCAGCGCCGTATAAGGCAGGCTCGTCAGGTTGCGGGCCTGGTTCAGCAGCATCTGCGCTTCGTTCTGCAGCGAGGTGATCTCGTTGTTGACCTGCTGCAGTTCGCGCGTGGCCGTCAGCACGTTCTGGGCGTAGTTGGTCGGGTCGAACACGACCCATTGCGCGCGGGCAGGCGCGTTAGCCAAGGCGAGTGCCAGGACGGCGGCGACGCCAGCGAGGGCGCGGCCGCGATGATGGCGAGCCGTCATAGGCGCGGCTCCAGGGCGAAGGTAGCAAGGAGGTCGGCGGCCCAGCCGACGCCGCGGGCCTGCAGCCAGGCGCGGGCAAAGCCTGCGCGGCCGTGCTTGGCGAAGAGCTCGCCGATGAGCGCCTGGTCGGCCTTGGACGAGGCGGCCGCGAAGGCGAGCGCGACGTCGCCGAGGCCCAACTCGAACAGGCGATTCCCGCGCCGGCTCTGGCAGTAATAGTCGCGCTTCGGCGTCGCCCTGCTCAGGATCTCGATCTGCCGGTCGGAGAGGCCGAAGCGGCGATAGGTTTGGGCGATCTGCGGCTCGAGCGCGCGCTCGTTGGCCAGGAACACGCGTGTCGGGCAGCTCTCGATGATTGCCGGGGCGATCGGGCTGTTGTCGATGTCGGCGAGGCTCTGGGTGGAGAAGATGACGCTGGCGTTCTTCTTCCGCAGCGTCTTCAGCCATTCCCGGAGCTGGCCCGAGAAGCCCTCGTCGTCGAGCGCGAGCCAGCCCTCGTCGACGATGAGCAGCGTCGGCCGGCCGTTGAGCCGGTCCCCGATGCGGTGAAACAGGTAGGCCAGCACGGCCGGTGCCGCGCCCGTGCCGATCAGCCCCTCGGTCTCGACCGCCTGCACGTCGGCCTCGCCCAGCCGCTCGGCATCGGCGTCGAGCAGCCGTCCCCATGGGCCGTTCAGGCAGTAGGGCTGCAGCGCGCGCTTCAGCGCCTGGCTCTGCAGCAGAACGGCCAAACCTGTCAGCGTCCGCTCGTTCACGGGTGCGGAGGCGAGTGAGCCCAGCGCCGACCACAGGTGCTCCTTGACCTCCGGCGTGACTGCGACCTTCTCGCGGGCCAGGATGGCGGCGATCCACTCGGCCGCCCAGCCGCGCTCCTCGGCAAGGTGAATACGCGCGAGCGGCTGCAAGGCGACGGGCTCGGCCGCGTCCTCGGCGAGGCTACCGCCGAGGTCGTGCCAGTCGCCGCCCATGGCGAGCGCCGCCGCCCGGATCGAGCCGCCGAAATCGAAGGCGAACACCTGGGCTCGGGCGTAGCGCCGGAACTGCATCGCCATGACGGCCAGGAGCACGCTCTTGCCCGCGCCGGTCGGCCCGACAACGAGGGTGTGGCCGACGTCGCCGACGTGGAGCGAGAAGCGGAATGGCGTCGAGCCCTCGGTCTTGGCCACAAAGAGCGGCGGCGCATCGAAATGCTCGTCGCGAACCGGCCCCGCCCACACGGCCGAGAACGGCATCATGTGGGCGAGGTTGAGCGTCGAGATCGGCGGCTGGCGGACGTTGGCGTAGAGCTGGCCGGGCAAGCTCCCGAGCCATGCTTCGACCGCGTTGACGCTCTCGCGGATGCAGGTGAAATCGCGACCCTGGATCGTCTTCTCGACGAGCCGCAGCCGCTCGTCGGAAACCCTCGCGTCCTCGTCCCAGACCGTGACGGTCGCGGTGACGTAGGTCTCGCCGATGAGGTCGGAGCCGAGCTCTTGGAGCGCCATGTCGGCGTCGGCGGCCTTGTTGGCGGCATCGGAGTCCATCAGCACGGAGGACTCGTTGGTCATCACCTCCTTGACGATGGCGGCAATGGACTTCCGCTTGGCGAACCATTGCCGCCGTATCCTCGTGAGGACCTTGGTGGCGTCGGTCTTGTCCATGGCGACGGCACGCACGCACCAGCGGTACGGAAAGGCGAGCCGGTTCAGGTCGTCGAGCAGCCCCGGCCAGGTCCGGGACGGGAAGCCCAGGACGGTGAGCGTGCGCAGGTGCGCGTTGCCGAGCCGCGGCTCCAACCCGCCGGACAGCGGCTCGTCGACCAGGATGGCGTCGAGGTGCATGGGCGTCTCGGGCACCCGCACGCTGTGGCGGCGGGTCGAGACGGTGGAGTGCAGGTAGGTGAGCGTCTCTTCGTCGTCGAGCCAGGCCACCTCGGGCATGAAGCCGTCGAGCAGGGCCAGCACGCGGTCGGTGCGGTCGATGAAGCCGGAGAGCGCCGCGCGCCCGTCTGCACCGCTCTCCTTGTCGCCGCCCTCGTAGAGCCAGCCTTCGGCGCGGTCGGCAGCATCGACGGGCGCCAGCCAGCACAGCGTCAGAAAATAGGCGGACTCGAAGTGCGCGCCGGCTTCCTCGAACTGGGCGCGTCGCTCGAGTTCGACCAGCGCCGAGGCGGGATCGGGAAAGGTCGAACGCGGGTAGCGGTTGGCGGGCACGCGTTGCGCCTCGATGAACACCGCCCATCCCGAGCCGAGCCGACGCAGGGCACTGTTGAGGCGCGCCGTGGTGGAGACGAGCTCGGACGGGGTCGCCGAGTCGAGGTCCGGCCCGCGAAACCGGGCAGTACGCTGCAAGCTGCCGTCCTTGTTGGCGACCACGCCCGAGGCGACGAGCGCGGCCCAGGGCAGGAAGTCGGCGAGGCCCTGCGGCTTCTTCCGGTATTCGGTGAGATTCAGCATGCGCGTGCCTCAACAGCCAAGGTGGGCGGGATAGCGAAGGTGCCGGCGGACCACGTCCACAAAGGCCGGGTCGCGGCGCGCGGCCCAGACCGCGGCCATGTGGCCGATCGCCCAGAGCACGGCGCCGACGATCCACAGCCGCAGGTCGAGGCCTACGGCGGCCGCGAGCGTGCCGTTGATGATGGCCACGGCGCGCGGCGCCCCGGCCATGAGGATCGGTTCGGTCAGGCTCCGCCGCACCGGTGCGTAGAATCCGACCGCGGGGTCTTCGGTCTCGTTCATCAGACGAGCGCTCCGCCCGAGAAGGAGAAGAAGCTCAGGAAGAAGGAGCTGGCCGCAAAGGCGATCGACAAGCCGAAGACGATCTGGATCAGTCGCCGGAAACCGCCCGAGGTGTCGCCGAAGGCGAGCGTCAGGCCGGTCATCACGATGACGATGACCGACAGGATCTTGGCGACCGGACCCTGGATGGAGTCCAGGATCTGCTGCAGCGGCTGCTCCCACGGCATGTTGGAGCCGGCCGCGTAGGCGGGCGCGGTCAGCAGCGCCGCGCTCGCAAGTACGACGGCGCCGCTGATGCCGCGGCGAAGAGAATGGATCATAGGTGGTCTCCTGCGGGAGTGAGGCGGTAGTCGCCGTCCGGACCGAGGCCGTCTTGGACGCGGGCGAGCTCGGCGAGCCGGCGATTGGTGCCGCGGCCGGCCAGCACGGCGATGACGTCGATGGTCTCGGCGATCAGCGCGCGCGGCACGGTGACCACCGCCTCCTGCACGAGCTGTTCGAGCCGGCGCAGCGCGCCGATGGCAGAGCCCGCGTGAAGCGTGCCGATGCCGCCTGGGTGGCCAGTGCCCCAGGCTTTGATCAGGTCGAGCGCCTCGCCGCCGCGCACCTCGCCGATAGGGATGCGGTCGGGGCGAAGGCGCAGCGCCGAGCGCACGAGGTCGGTGAGCGACGCGGCGCCGTCCTTGGTGCGCAGTGCGACGAGGTTCGGCGCGGCGCACTGCAGCTCGCGCGTGTCCTCGATCAGCACCACACGGTCGTCGCTCTTGGCCACCTCGGCCAAGAGCGCGTTGACCAGCGTCGTCTTGCCGGTGGAGGTACCGCCCGCGACCAGCACGTTGCGGCGTTCGCGGACGGCCACGCGAAGCGTTTCGGCCTCGCTGGCCGACATGATGCCGGCATCGACGTAATCGCCGAGCGTGAACACCGCCACGGCCGGGCGCCGGATCGCGAAGGCCGGGCCGGCCACCACCGGCGGCAGCAGGCCCTCGAACCGTTCCCCCGTCCCGGGCAGTTCGGCCGAGACACGCGGATTGCCGGGATGGACCTCGGCTCCGACATGATGGGCGACAAGCCGGATGATGCGCTCGCCGTCAGCGGCCGAGAGCCGCTCGCCCGTGTCCTCGAGCCCGCCTGCAAGACGGTCGATCCACAGCCGGCCGTCCGGGTTCAGCATGACCTCGCCAACGGATGCGTCGTCGAGCCAGCCGGCGATGGCGGAGCCCAGTGCGGTGCGCAGCATGCGGGCGCCGCGGGCGTGGGCTTCGGGCCGGAACGCAATGGTGGTCACCGGCTCGTACCCCGCTCGTGCGCGCCGCGGCGCGGATCACTGACGGGATGGATACAAAGCGCCCCGAGCCGAGCGGCTCAACAGGCAGAATAGAAGCGTCGCGTTCTGGCGTAGAAAGAGAAGCGCGCGGGCGGGTGCGCTCAGGATCCGGGCGCGGAACCTTCGGGGGTCACGTCGCGCGCGACCTCGTCGGCAAGGGTCTTGCCCTTTGCGAGGCGGCGCCCGAGCGCCTCGACGAAGCCTTCGTAGCGCTCGCGTCCTTTGGCCTGGGCGGTGGCCTGCGCGCGGTCGGGCAGCGGCGGCACGCTGGTCAGCCAGAACCGGACGAACAGCGCCACTGCCTCGTTGCCGATGGTGCCATGCCGCTCGAGGCGCTCGATGGCCCGCGTTATCCGGTCGAGGCGGCGCGCCAGCGCGGCCTCGAGCCGGTCGGCTCCGTCGGGCGACAAATGCGAGGCGAGCGCCGCCTCCACCACTTGCGCCTGCGGCACGCGCCGCCGGGCGGAGTAATCGGCGAGCTGCGCCGCGAGGTCGGTCGAGAGCCTGAAGGTGTACTTGCCGCGCGCCGCCATGGCTCAGAGCGCCATGCCGTCGCCCGGGTCGAGCGCGACCTGGCGGGCGAGGCTGCGCGACGCCCGCGCGTGAAGCACGCGCGCCTTGACCGTTTCCGCCTCGACATCGGGCGCGTCATCCAGATCCTCGAACTCGCGCACCGGACGCGGCGGGAACGACTCCGGCGCGATCGCCTCGTGCTCGGGCAGCTCGGGCTCACGCCGGATGCCGGCGTTGGACGGGTCCTCCGTCTCGGCCTGCTTATCAGCGGATTTGGCGGCTGGTGCTGGGACCAGGACGGGCGCAGGAGCCGCGAGCGGCTTCAGCCCGCTCCAGTCGTCCTCAGGGATGGCTACCGCATTCTGGGCTGGCCTGCGCTCGGGTGGTGGCAGAACACGCGCCGCGAGTTGCCGGTCGGCGTAGTAGCGAGCCTTCTTGGCCCGGATCGGCGCCAGCCCCGATACCAGTACGAGTTCGTCCGTCGGCGGCAGTTGCATGATCTCGCCGGGGGTGAGCAGCGGCCGCGCCGTCTCCTGTCGCGACACCATTAGGTGCCCGAGCCAGGGCGAGAGCCGGTGGCCGGCATAGTTCCTGGCGTCGCGAATTTCCGTCGCGGTGCCCAGCGCGTCGCTGACCCGCTTGGCCGTACGCTCGTCGTTGGCCGCGAAGGACACCCGGACGTGGCAATTGTCGAGTATGGCGTTGTTGACGCCGTAGGCCTTTTCAATCTGGTTCAACGACTGGGCGATCAGGAAGGAGCGAATGCCGTAGCCGGCCATGAAGGCCAGCGCCGATTCGAAGAAGTCGAGGCGGCCGAGCGCCGGAAACTCGTCCAGCATCAGGAGGAGCTTGTGACGCTTGCGCTTGTCGTCAAGCTCTTCGGTCAGCCGCCGCCCGACCTGGTTCAGGATCAGGCGCACGAGCGGCTTCGTGCGCGAGATGTCGGACGGCGGCACGACCAGGTATAGGCTGACGGGCTGCGTATCGTCGACGAGGTCGCGGATGCGCCAGTCGCAACGGCGCGTGACCTGCGCCACCACGGGGTCGCGGTAGAGCCCCAGGAACGACATGGCAGTCGAGAGCACGCCCGAGCGCTCGTTCTCGCTCTTGTTGAGGAGCTCGCGCGCGGCGCTGGCGATCACCGGATGCGGCCCGGCTTCGCCCAGGTGCGCGGTGGTCATCATGGCTCGCAACGTCGTCTCGATCGGCCGCTTGGGATCGGAGAGAAAATTTGCAACGCCGGCTAGCGTCTTGTCGGCCTGGGCGTAGAGCACGTGCAGGATGGCCCCGACCAGCAGGGCGTGGCTGGTCTTCTCCCAGTGGTTGCGCTTCTCCAGCGCGCCTTCGGGGTCGACGAGGATGTCGGCCACATTCTGGACGTCGCGCACTTCGTTCGGCCCGCGGCGCACCTCCAGCAACGGGTTGTAGGCGTCGCTGTCCGGGTTCGTGGGATCGAACAGGACGATGCGGCTGAACCGCGCCCGCCATCCGGCCGTCAGCCCGTAGTTCTCGCCCTTGATGTCGTGAACGACGACCGAGCCGGCCCAGGTGAGCAGCGTTGGCACCACAAGGCCCACGCCCTTGCCTGAACGGGTTGGAGCGAAGCACAAAACGTGCTCGGGGCCGTCGTGGCGGACGTAGGCTTTCCCGAGTTGCCCTAATACCGTGCCGTCGGGCCCGAGCAACCCGGCGGTGCGCACCTCTATCTCGGTCGCCCAACGCGCCGAGCCATATGTGTCGGCGTGCTGGGCTTCTCGCGCCCGCCACACCGACATGGCGATCGCCACGACCACGGAGGCGAACCCGCCCGCGGCGGCAATGTAAGCGCCATGCTCGAAGACGTGCGGGGCGTAGGCGTCGTAGGCGAACCACCACCAGAAGAAGGCGGGCGGGTGATAGACGGGGTAGTGCCCGGCCATGAACCAGGGATGCCCGAGCTGGGCCTGGTAGCCGAGCTGCGCCGCCGTCCACTGAGTGGCAGCCCAGATGAAGGCGAGCGCGATCGAACAGACGGTGAGCACTTGGCCCCACAGGATGCGGGTGACGGACATAATAACCAGTTCGCGGTGAAGGGGTCTGGACTGAGATCACTCGTTGAGAGCGACGCAACGGCCAGGCGAAGGTCGTCGCAGGTTGGCGGACGATGGCGTGCAATGACCGAGCTAGGGGGGCTCTGCCACTGTGGTGCCCAGGCGTCTTCGTCCAGATTGCGCCCATGGACGAACCCGCTCGCGGGAGGGGCGCTCGGACATGGCCATGCGCGGCCCGCGGGAGGAGACGCAGCGCGACTATATCGGCTTCGTTCGGAGCTTCGCGGCCTTTCTCGGGCGGTCGCCAGATACGGCGGTGGCTGAGGACATCCGCCGTTCCAGGTACACCAGGCCGAGAGCGGCGTGCAGCCGCCCACCGTCAACTGCTCGATGTCGGCGCTGCGCTTCTTGTTCACCGTGACACTGGATTGACCGTACCTGTCGGGGCGGCTCGTTCTGGTCCGTCATCCTCGCAAGCTTCCGAGCGTGTTGAGCGTCGAGGTCGAGGAGGTCGGGCGGCTGCTCGAGGCTGCACCGGGTCCCAAGTACAAGGCTGCGCTCGGAATCGCCTATGGCGCCGGACTGCGCGACTCGGAGGTGGCCGCCTCAAGGTGGGCGACATCGACAGCACCCGCATGCTGATGCGGGTCGAGCAGGGGAAAGGCCGCGAGGACGGCAACGCGATGCTATCGCCGCAGCTGTTGGGCTGCTCAGGCTGCGGTGGAGCGAAGGCAAGCGCCCCAGTGTCATGCTGCCCCAGCTTATTGCCCATCTCACACCGGAGGCATCCGGGACGGGCGTGGTAGTCGCTCCTCACGTGCACTCAGTTCGCGGCAATGGCCTTTTCGATATCATGGACTGAATGGCCCGTAAGATCTTTGGCAATCTCACCCACAAGCGTGGCGGACAAACTCTTGTGGTAGTGCTTGCGCAACTCGGCAAGCGTTCGCGGCGCGGCGATGACAACGAGGTGAGCAATCTTGCCTTCCAGTACCTGCCGATTGAGGAATTCAGCGATCCCAACCGAAAAACTATCCTCTGCGACTTGGCTGACATCCGGGTTGGCGGAACTGCTATGATGTCGCCCGCCGGATCCCTTGTTGTCGCTTTCGATATCCGGTCCGGGCAGCGCCGCCAACTTCGGACTGCCTTCGTCGCCCGTGTTGCGAAACATGTTCACCTTTTCTCCATCCGCAACGGCGACCGTCGCTCCTCTAAGAAGTTGCATACAAAAATCTCCAAAAAGCCACGCGCCAAGATCAACGCGCCGACCGATTCGGCAGCGGGCCGACCCTTCTCAGCATTAACTCCGCAAGGCCCTCTTAGCTACCGAGCGGCTAAGATTTGTTGACCGCAGTGGCTTTCGTCGGTAGCCGTTTGTAGGCGAAGGAAATTCCTGCCCCGAGACGTTGGGGCGCAGTCTTCTCCATCCCCAGCTTGGCCGGGATGGTGTCCGCTGTCCTGAACCCGATGTCGCGCTTGTATCATCGAACTCGAGGTGAAACGACCGCCGTGCAGGAACAGCGGGCGGGTGATTAGGGAGTCGCAGAATCGATTGGTGTAGCTTGCGATAGTGAACCTTGTCTCGATCCGCCGCATTGCCCGTCTTTCGCCGGCTTCGATTTCAGGTCCGCGTAACCCTGAACACCAACGAACCGGCCCTCCCCCTTGGAGCGGCCCCGATGCGATCCACTCTTGCGTTCACGACCTTGGCGGTCCTGCTGCATTGCTCTACCGCAACCGCCCTGACCGACAAATACAACATCACGCCGGCCGAGCATCAGGCATGTGATGGAGATGCAGCAAACATCTGCGTCAATGCACAGAGTGAGGATGAGGTGATCGCGTGTATGAGAGCTCAACGCAGGCGACTTACTCCTGTGTGTCGCTCTGTGTTCGAAGCAGGGCTGCGCAAGCGTCACTTATAGGAATAACGATAATGTTTTGGCCGACGCGCCCCAGTTCAACGGGAGCCAGCAAACAATTTTGTTGGTCTCGGTCGATTGCCACAGCTGATCAGACGATGATGCGCGCGGTCAACGGTGTCTTGCCTTTCGCTAGTGAACTTCCTTGTGCCGAGACGTTGTTTGACATGAATCATACCAGACCAGCCCTACTCGATGCCGCCGCCGTGATCTTCGATGTTGACGGGACCCTCGTCGACAGCGTCGATTTTCATGCGGAAGCCTGGCAGAAAGCCTTCGCGGCCTTCGGCTTTGATTTCGACGTGGTCAAGATCCGCTCCCAAATCGGCAAGGGCGGCGACCAACTCATGCCCGTTTTCCTGGATGCCGACATCTTGGAAAGGCAAGGAAGGAAGATCGAGGCCTTTCGCCAGGACCTGTTCGAGCGGGAATATTTTCACCGTGTCGTTGGGTTCCCCCACGTCCCGGAGCTGTTTCGGTTCCTGATCAAGGCCGGGAAAACGATCGCTCTGGGGTCGTCGGCCAAGACGGCGGACCTCAAGGTCTACAAGAAGGCAGCCGGGATCGAAGGAATGACGACGGTGGAAACGACGTCGGACGACGCCGAGCGGTCGAAGCCACATCCGGATATTTTCAACGCTGCCCTGGAACGGCTGAAGGTCCCTGCCGAGAGGGCAATCGTCGTCGGGGACACTCCTTTTGACGTGGAGGCCGCGAAGAAGGCCGGGATCAGGACCGCCGGCCTGTTGTGCGGCGGCTTTTCCGAGAAGTCGCTGCGGGAGGCCGGCGCTATAGAGGTGTATCGCGATCCCGAGCACCTCCTACAGGCGCTAGAAGCGTCGCAAGCAGCGGCGGGTTAAAAGCCGACCTAGGTCCCGTGCTCCTTGCCTGACATCCGCAGGGTAAACAAACGTCGGTGTGCCTCATCTTTCACCTCCATAAACCATTCAGGATCGTTCCATCTGGCGCCGACATCGCGCAGCATACCGCCACTTGCGCGGACAGCTTCGGCTTGAGCAGCGTATACGTCGGGCAGTTCAGTCCCGATCGAGTCAGGATCGTAGCTGCCGTCCGTGACGTCGAAGAAAACCGGGGCATGCGAGTTCCCTTCAGGCGGGAGCTTATCGCATCTCTCAGCCATCGGCGGCCAGTTGTGCCAGCGATAGACGCCAACGATCCCATGCTGCTAGAGTTTCTGCCAACCGGAGGTGGTAGATGCCGAACAGCGCTGAAATGCTTATTCGCAAGCTGGATAGCATCGCTGATTTGACCAGTGAGGACCGTCAGAGCCTGTCAAGCCTACCGTTACGGATCGTGGAATTGCGCCCGGACCAGGACTTCGCTCGGAGCGATGATGTTCCGCGTGAGTGCTGCCTCGTTATCGAGGGGTTCATGCATCGATATCAGAACCTAGCAAACGGAACACGGCAGATCCTCGCGTTTCACATCCCGGGCGACATTCCGGATCTGCAAAGCCTCATGCTCGATGTGATGGACCACAACCTGGCCGCGCTGGTTCCTTGCAAAGTAGGCATTGTCTCGCACGCAAGCCTTCATGAGGTGATGCGAAAATCCCCCGGTATCGCCCGGGCGTTCTGGCGGTATACGCTAGTTGACGCAGCAATCTTTCGCGAACGGATCACCAGCGTGGGTCGCCGATCTGCGCACGACAGGCTGGCGCACCTTCTGTGCGAAACGTTCACTCGGCTGCGCGCGGTGGGACTGACGGTCGAGGACGCGTGTTGGTTGCCCTTCACACAACCGCAGTTGAGCGATGCCTTGGGGCTCTCCACGGTCCACGTTAATCGCACGCTGATGCAGTTGCGAGCCGAACGAATGTTCGACCTCGGGAAGAGCCGCCTGACCATTCTCGATTGGAAGGGTCTGGCCAAGGCCGCCCAGTTCGACCCTGCTTACCTGCATCTACGCAGGCCTGCGTCGGAATAAGCGCCTACCTCTGGGACCGATGGCGGAACCCCGAAGGCGATGGCGTGTTGTCCGCCACCATCATCGTCTCGGGCGCAAGCGCGTGGATGGTGCCCTGCCAGGACCACATGCCGGTGCTGCTGCGGCGGATGTCTCTACGTGGCTCGACACTCGAGCCGAAGGCGCTGCAACCGGCCGACGAAAGTGCGTTGCGGGAATGGCGGTGTTGAGTGGATTCGTGGCTCCGGGTGTGGCGTCTGTGCCCGCTACTTCCTCTTTTTGCCGCTCGCGGCTTTTTTGTCCGGCGCGGCCTCTTTTCTGACCTTCGACGGTTCCGCGGTCTTGGCCGGTATCTGGCTGACGTCGCCTTTCGCGGTTTTGCTCTTGTTGCCGACCGCTGCCGCGCTGCCGATGCTCTTCCGCAGCGCCTCCATGAGGTCGATGACGTTCGACGGGTTCGGCGCGGCCTCCATTGACGGAACGGTGCTGCCGGCCTGCTTGGCCCGAACCATGTCAGCGACAGCATCCTCGTAGCGGTCGGTGAATTCGGTAGGCTCGAACGAGCCGGCCCGGCGGTCGATGATAACCTTGGCGAGGCTCTTCATCTCGTCGGGCAATGCTACATCTGAGATGTCGTCGAAATACGCCGCGACGCCCCGGACCTCGTAGCCATAGCGCAGCACGGTGCCCAGCATGCCCTTCTCGAACGGCGCCAGCATGATCATCCGCTCGCGCCGGGAAATCACGACTCGGCCGATGCCGACGACGTCGGTCTCCCGCATGGCTTCGCGGATCACCGCAAAGGCTTCCTGGGAAACCTTATCGGTCGGGGTGATGTAATAGGGCACGTCCATGTAGCGCGGGTCGATCTCGTGGCGGGGCACGAACTTGCCGATATCGATTGTGTGCGAGCTCTCGATCTTCAATGCGTCAAGATCCTCGTCCTCGATCAGCACGAAGTTGTCCTTCGAGACGGCATAGCCCTTCACCTGGTCGTCGCTCCCGACCTCCTCTTCCGTGATCGGATCGATGTAGATCCGGCGCACCTTGTGGCCGGTCTTGCGGTTGATGGTGTTGAAGGAAATCCGCTGCGAGGTGCTAGAGGCTGGGTAGAGAGCGATCGCGCACGAGACGAGCGACAGCCTGAGATAGCCGTTCCAATTTGCCCTGGGCGCCATGATCGCAGTTCCGCATTACGCTCAATCGGCCGGGCCGCGAGGACAAGAGCTCGCTGAGGCAGCCCAGAAACGTCGCCGTTGATGAGGCAGCTTCGGGCCGTTTTCGTTTACGGGCGATTGAAATCGTTCAGCCGCGAGCGCATCCGTATGATCCTGGTTAACGATGGCGGCAGGATCGTCCGCTCGCCCGCGCGGGCCGATGCGGTCGTCGTGGCCCACGCGGCCGCGAGACGCTGCATCGCCAACGACGCTCTGCGGCTGCCCTTCGCGCTCCCGCAAGGCGCCGCCCTGATGTCCGAGGGTGCCTTCGCGGCGCTGATGGAGGCCCGCCCCAGTGCCGCGACCGGCGGCCCCTACCGGCTCGACGACGTTGCCCGGCTGGCACAGCTGCCGGAGTCGGCCTGCCGGGCACTGGCGCTATTCGACGTAATCGGACTGGTGGCCGAGACCTTCACATACCAGGATCTCGCGACGGCCAAGCAGGCAGCGCGGCTGCTGCGGGAGGGGCTCGATCTCGCGGCGATCGTCTCGGCCGGTCTGGTGATCGGCCGGCGCGGGCTGCGGATGGCCCAGACCCGCCTGGTGGCAGCACCTTGGGGGGAGATCGTCCAGAGCGTGGGCGAGCGGATTGTCCAGCTCGATGGCCAGTTTCTGCTTATCCTCGACGACGATGTTGCCTCGGCGGACCGGCTCTTCGACGAGGCATCCGAGCGGGAACGCCAGGGCGACCTCGCCGAGGCGGAGCGGCTTTATGAGCGCGCCGGCAGGCTGGACAGAACGGATCCGGTGATTCCGTTCAATCGCGGCAACGCACTTGTCGCAATGGCGCGTCGCACCGAGGCGATGATCGCGTTCCGGCAGGCCCTGGACCGTGACCCGGTGTTTGCCGAGGCGGCCTTCAACCTGGCCCACCTCCTTGAGGAGGACCGAAGGACGGAGGAGGCCGAGCGCTTCTATCGCCAAGCCCTGGAGATCCATGCGGGCTACGCCGCCGCGGCCTATAATCTAGCCAGGATTTTGACCAACCGCCGCGCCTTCGTCGAAGCCGTTCCCCTGTGGGACAGGTATCTGAAGGCCGCGCCGGACGATCCCGATTCGGAACGCGCGCGCCGGCTGTTGTTGCTGTGCAGGATGGAAGCGGCTCGGCAATCGTTTTGAGGGTTCCCCACGCCGCAGCTGCTGATACACTCATCGCAGCCTGCTTACGGCCGGCCGGCAGTGCAGCGCGTCAGATCACAACCGTCTCGGACGCGAACGTCCGAGATGGGTCGGTCCAGGCTTCAACCGGGGCGACGGGACGACCCTGACGCCGAGTGCCGCTTGTAAGCGAGTCGGCGGACCGTTCAGCCACCCTTTGCATTGGGTGATCAGGCGAGGCTGGTCCTCTCCGAGGAAGGAACCACCCATGATGCTGACACGAACCGTCTTATGCGCCGCGATAGTGCTGACGATGTCGACCCCGCTGGTAGCGGCAACGGTGCCGACCGAAAGGGAGAAGCTGAGGGCTGAGGCCGAACACGTCTGCTACGACGATGCGCAGAAGCTATGCCCCGACGCGGTCCCAGACGAGGCCAAGGTGACCGCCTGCATGAAGGCAAAGAGGGCCAGTCTCAGCCCTGCCTGTCGCAAGGTGTTCGACCACGGCATGGGCAAGTGAAATCTGGGCCATTTAGGATCCAAACTAGGTCGGCCGCGTCACCCCGCGGTCGCCACCGGCTCGATGATGGTCGGATCGTCTCGCCTTCGCCTGTGCGGTTGACGCGCTGTCCACGATCCGCTCCCGCAACGCGCTTTCAGCGGCAGGCTGCAGCACCTCAGGGCCGGCCTCGCCTGAGAGCCAGGTCCCGAAATCGGCCTCCCGAAGCAGCACCGGCATATGATCGTGGCAGGTTGAGGGGCGTGCCGAAAACGCTCAAAAACGTGTAAACCTCGGACCACGTACATCGCTGAGTAAATCGTCCGCACATCACGTCAGCCTAGCCCATGGGCCGGCACTCACGCCAGTGCCGGGACGCATCCCTTGACCGTCCGCTGCATCGGAACGAAACAGGAACAGGCGATGAGGCGGACGGATGGCGCAACGAACGCGACGCACAGGCGAGACGATCCAGAACGTGCCGGAAATCCTCAAAGCCCTCGCGGACATGCGTGACCGGCTGACAAGGACGTCGATCGACGTTCGGCCATACGGGACAGCGTATCATGCCGTCCATATGGTGATCCGGGCGGTCGACGCGCTCGCGACCTTCGTGACGGGACAGCGGGACTATTTCAGCGTCGGGTTCAAGCCGCCGAGCTTCGATGACTGACCCTCGTCCCGGCGGCTGGGTAACATCTGATCGCGCCTCTGGTCATCAACGCGATGAAGCCCAATTTACCCTACTCGAAACAGGCGCGAAATGAATGCGCTGGCGCACAACGCGAGACCGTCCGCGCTTTGTCGTCGAGACGATCTCTCAAGAGTCGGGAACACACGCTTATGAGGACGATGACACGCAAGGCCGTAGTACAACTATGCGTCGGTCTTGCCGGACTGCCGCTTGTGTCTGCCGGGGTGGCTTCTCATGCGCGAGCTTCGAGCGCCTACGATGAGAGTCGTAAGCCGCTTCCTTGCAACGAACTCTGCCGAGCTTGGCTCGGGTCATATTTTGTCGAGGATCGGACAGACCCGGTCGTCGAACTGCCTCGCACAGCAGATACGAATTCCACCCTTCCAGACCGGCCGGTCTCATCCTCAGTCCTAAAGAGAAGGGCTGTCCAGACCAAAGCAAAACAAGCGGAACCTCTGCCGCTCGCTGTCCCCATGAAGGCTAGCGTTGATGAGGGTTCGACGCAGAAGCCCGCCTTTCGGCGTTTTCGACCTCCTGCCACGCGCCTTCTGGCAAGCGCGCCCCTGCCGGTCCCTCGGCCGATGCTTGTGGACGGACCGGTCATCGCAGCACTTCCGCCGCGATCCGCTCAGGTTGTTTCCCGCGATCTGCCCAAGGAAGCGCGCCCGTTGGACAGGACCGCAACGACCCTGACGGACGACGATCATGTCGCAAGCGTCGCGCCGAACACCGTCACAATGCCCGCTCCGGCCTCTATCGGCGATATCGGTCGAGACGATCGAGCTCGCCCTTCAGATGCTCCCGGCGAAGTGCAAGTTGCAGACGGCAGCCCAGAAAGCATTGCGGCGCAAACAGAGCTGGAGGCGAGTTACGCAGTAGCCCGTCAGCACCTTATGAACACGCGCCTCGTCCTAGCCGCCCTTCGTGGAAAGTTGTTCCCTCTAATCCATCCAGACCTTACCTTTGCTACGCGTCCTGCCATAAAGGACAGCACAAACGGGGATGCCGTCGCGCCGCTGGATTAGAGCATTACGACGCCACGGCCGCCGGGGCTCACGTAGACGGGCGCCGCTACTTGCAGCACGCTCGACCAATGGATTGTCTCCGCTTCGCCCTACTGACCGTCCTCGGCCTATATTTCGCGGGCTGCGCCACCACGCCCGGCGCGCGCCCCGGCCTCGACTATCCGTCTGGCGCCTTTACGAAGCCGGACGGCAAACCCAAGGTGCTGCCGTGCATGGCCGGCCAACTGCTGTGCTCGCCGCCGACCTAAGCCGGCGCGTCCTCTCCAGCGTTATATGTAATGGGTCGAGCAAGGCGTCCCGGTTGCCGGTGATCACCATGGCGAGTTAGCCCAGTTCGTCGCGAACGATGTCGGCTCCGCGCCTGATGCCGGAACGACGGGACCGCCGCACGCCGGCCTTGATGAGAAAATCCCGGAAGCGCTTGCTCTAGGCCAGGATGGCGAGCTGATCCTCTTGAGTGGGGGAACTGGACGGCATGCGCGGCTCCGGTGAGTCTTGCCTTCACCATCTGTTCCCGCATGGTTGAGATTCACGAGCGGCTGGCGAAAGCCCAGCTCGCCAAGAATGCGGACAATGCCGGCTAGGGCCGTCAAGACGGTTGATGGCCATGATAAGCACGGAGCCACCAGAAGAGTGTTCCACAAATCACAATGAACAAGGCAATATAAACGAGCATTCGGACAGAACCGGTGTTGGAATCCTCGCCGAAGAACATGCGAGCAAACCGATCGTCGTCTTTTGGGTTCTCCCCCATCTCTGTCTCCGCCACCGCTCCCATTGCGGTGAGGCTAACCTACAAGCAAACACCCAGTTTGCAACATGCATAATCGCACAATAAAAAAGGCCCGCCGTCCACATGGGGCAGCGGGGCTGAGTCGTTTCCGTCAAGGAGGAACAGGTCAACCCTATCCCGGTTGTGGTTAACGCCTCCTTAACGGCAGGGGCTCCCGTAAGGATAACCGCTTCACCT
>JAABUY010002883.1_pt1 | contig 19736 bp, 30 predicted proteins | sample 5560271 | NCBI WGS metagenome assembly JAABUY01 (sample SAMN10711886, study PRJNA513374) | rock metagenome | isolation source: Antarctica rocks | place: Antarctica: Victoria Land, University Valley
GAGTGGGCACCCTACGAAGGTTTGGAGAACGCTGTATTGTCCAGGTACCCCGAGAGATCAGGAAGAAGGCGGACTTCACAGAGATGAAGGGCGAGCCGGCTGTATTCCTGGGTCAGAGTGAAGGGATAAGCGGCTGGATAGTCATGATGGACAAGGATGGGTCTATTACTCACTCTAGAGATATCCGGATGACTCCCCATGCACTCTCACGAACACCGCCACACCGAGAGGCAGAGGAACGATCTCCACCTCGACTGCCGATCGTCGAGCTTGGGCCGACTTCGAGTGATGCGGACGACGAGCTAGGTCGGGAAACTGCTACAGAGGGTCAGCCTGTTGCGATGCAAGAAGCTGCCTCACCCCTCGCAATGAAGTCTCTCGATTCTTTGGTCAATATGGGATGTCACGCTGGATCGCTAGGCTCAGCATGGATTCGCCCGTAGTCTGGCATCATCACCGCTGTCTCCGTCAGGATCTTGAGGAAGGGTGAATTTGTTGTCAAAGCTCAAGGGGCAAGCCTGTTCGGGAAGAATTCTGCCGAGGGTTAGATTTCCAGTCCTCTGCCAGGCAGAGAGTCGGAACGTTAAGCGCGAAGGAATGAATCGTAGCGTCAACTCGTGATCTTCTCCGCCAACCTTTCGAGATTCTCCACGCCGCTCTCCTCCCAAGTACCCCTCAATCCCGATCGAGCGAAACGAATCAATCTCTTTATTCCGACCCTTCGACCTTGTCTGATTGTCTCCATGTAACCTGGTATACGGTTCTCAATTGATGTGATGAACCTAGTTCGTACAAGGGCGTCGGTAGGATTCATATCGGTGATCGCTTCGTCCGGGTCTTGATCGCTTTCGTCAATCCACGAGGTGGAAAGGTTGGTGCGATCAGGACGAGGTGTCCATAACCAGTTGGGAGAGACGTAAGCGGCGAGTGGAGGCCATGCTTCGACGCTGTCCCAGTCGAGCACGCCGGTGATCTTTAACGCGTTCGCACGTGACGAGTTGATTGGGGTGGTAGTGGAGAGGGCAGATGTCTCGACGGTGACAGTTTTGATGTCGTTGGAGCAGGAGCAGGACCAGGTTGTACGCTTCGGTCCCGGTCCGATGTCGCTCCTGCTTGCGATCTCGAGATTTCGCCGGTGATCGAGGAGCCCGCCACAAGGCCTAACGTTGACCCGATCACCTCCACCACCGTTGACCCGATCACCTTCACCACCGTTGACCCGATCACCTTCACCACCGTGGACCCGATCACCTTCACCACCGTGGACCCGATCACCTTCACCACCGTTGACCCGATCACCCTCACCACCGTTGACCCGATCACCCTCACCATCGTCATCGCCCTCGACCTGTACGAGCATGTTCCTCGCCACCAAGTCGGTATGCACAAACACCGACTTGCAAGCCGCATCGATCGACGGTAGTCGATCCGGATCCAACAACGTCTCTGTGACCGCGATCAACCGGAGATAGACGGTCTCCAACCATTCGCTCTCCCTTGATCTCGCTCGATCGAGGAAAAGTCGAAATCGAGCGAGTATGAAGGATCGGAGAGTGTGAGGTTTGGATGGGGATTGATCGGAAGAGTTTGGAGATGAGGACGAGTCGTGAATGAGAGAGTGATCGTGAGGGAAGGTTTTGATCACGAGGTCCCCCTTGTCCTTGTGATGATCCTGGTGTCGGTCTCGGTTCCGATCCTGATGTTGATCCTGATCCTTTCTCGTCCCATCGCCGCCGTCCCCGCCGCCGCCCTCGACACAAATGTCCCCGATCAAACCTTCTCCCCCAGGGATCGCGATGGCATGAATATCCGCCATCAGTTCAGCCACCCTCTCCGCCATCTCCAACCTCTGCCTCAAGCTCAAGCTCAAGCTGATGGCATCCAGAAGGGAGGCGAGATCGACACCTGGAAGGAGGTCCATGAGGATATATCGATCCGAGATGACTTGGTCGGTGGCTGAAAACGAAAACACGGTCGGAAGCGGGATGGAAGTGTGCGCGCCGAGGTATCGCAACATCAATGCGGAACGAGTCACATCATTGGATAGATATCGAGGCGAACGCCAGATGTATTTCGTCCTCGCGTTTGGATTCCGGTCAGAACCGCTCAGCGACAACTCGGTGATACGATTGAAGCCCCCACCCCTCCTGCGGAACAGTAGGGGGGGAGGCTCGGTCGGAGTTATCTCTGGGACTCGAGAAAAGAGGTAGAGTATCCTGGTCCCAAACAGGTCAAAGGGTTCTTCGGAATACAGGTCGCTCGAACATTGGCTCCCGTCGTCCTCGTTCTCGTACAATCTTCCGGACTCTTCGTCTTCGTCACCGGTGTCGAGTTGGGAGTGATTGTATGACCTCGAGGTGATGATCGGGGATGGTGATGGTGGCGAGAATGAGTGCATGATCGCTGAATGTGAGAGAGGAACAGAGAGAGAGAGAGAGAGAGAGCGGGGAGCATTCATGATAACGGCCCCCGTTGGCCACGTCACTACACCTCCGGCCGTTATTAATTGGCTATTCGCCGATTAATTCCGCATGTGGCACTTTACTCTTCTCTTTCTCGCACCCACCCTCTTGCGGTCTTAGTCCCATTACTTGTCTTAGAGTAACTCCTAATGCTTCATATCATCACGGAGGCTTGTCAGCTACCTAGCAAACAATATCCAGTACTTAGTCTCCCCTCCTTGTGCAGCCCGAACCGCGTCCAATCGCCTCGGCATGGAATCCACTAGGGTGTTGATATAACTCATCGGGATGGCCTCCCAAGCACTGTCTGCCTGTCCCCATAGGACGTGTACGCAAGCCCAAAAGCACTATCCGTCATTCAACCTCCCCGTCAATCCTAGATCTCCAACACCCGATGTCCAGCCGTTCTTCCACCGGTCACCACTGCCCTCTCAGGAACAAGGGCAAGGGGAATTGTAGGAGAGGAGGTAAAGGATCAGTGTGTACGGCGCATTTGATCGAATGCATACACCAACCCGGCTCATACCATTTGAAGTATACGAAGGACTGTAAAGCCAGGAAAGGAGGGTGTCCCCAGCCGAGATCTACTGGACAGATAAAGTTGTGAGAGGACTGTCGAGATATCCGTTTCCAGAGCTGATAGACAGCTTCTCCTTGGCCCCTCGATACCGTGATTCTACGGCTCGCAGGCTCCGACATCACCCCTCGACCCCCGCTGTACCATTGTCCCTGCCTTCCTCGAATCCATCACCAGTGACGACACCGCTTACCCTTGACTCCCTCCTCGACGACACACAACTTTTACCGTGATGAAATCCTCCAACCGAGACAGAGTGGTGAGGCTGGAGGCAGTGAGGATGGGACGGGCGTCCGAGTCGAAGGAGAAGATGGCATCCTGCGAAAGATGAACGAGGAGAGATTGCTCGAGTGCTCGAGGGGCTCTCACAAAGCAAATGGCTCGAATGGCTGTATAGCGTGTGAGTCACTCAACATTGATGTGAGCTGATTGTTGGAAGGTTTTCAAGGTTGATACATGTGATGAACACCGTGGTGCTGTTATGTTCCGCCATCTAACCTTAGTCCTGGTGGATTTAAATTGATCTACACATCACCCACATCCCACCTCGTCACTCCACCTCCAATCGACAAGTCAGCTCTGTGCCGAATCTTCCTGCTCTACTCCATCGAACCCTGTCTGAAGCGCAAGATATCGTTGAGCCGGTTGAAAGAGTTCGCTTGCCTGAGGTGCCAAGTCATCGATACGCCACATCTCGTATCGCACCATACCACGAGATACTTTCTGGACGGGGCAATACCGCCACTTGAGTCGAGCTCTAGGATCCGAGGCCAGATGAGGGAAGCAAGACCAGGTCAGTTTTGTGATACTGCAAGCTTCGTAGGCGGACGGAATCTTTCTCCCACCCAACGATACGCTCGAAGCCGACCTCACTCTGACGTTTGACGTGGTATCCGCGAGGACTGCACGAATTCCGTTCCCCTTTTCCCGCATCATTTTCACCTACAAGGAGGGAGGAGGGATCTTCGGCAGGAGGAAGGGTTCTGACGACTGAATTTCATCTTTTATCCGCGCGACTGAAAACTTCACAGCTCTATCAGAAGCACAGAGGGACCTTCGAACGACGTCACCGACGACGTCACTACGAGGTCTTGACAGGTAACGAGGTCTTGACAGGTAGCGAGGTCTTGACAGGAAAGACAACCCCATCATCCAGTCCTATCCACCATCAACCGATCACAACTTTGTCGTTCTGCTTAAACTTTCCAACACCCGCTGTACTATAGAATGTCCGAAATCGTCGCAGAACAGAAACACGCCGGTGACCTTGAGAACAGGAAGACCTACCAGCGAGACCGACTCGGACGAGACGAGCCGGAAAGTGATCCGGTTGAGGTGACTGTCGAGGAGGACGAGAGTGAGCTCACACAGTTTGGGTATGGGTGCGAGCGGCTTTGCCAACGCAAGATGTCCTTCCTTTCCCCCATCAAGACGGCGACCGCACCCTTGGTGGAGACGAAGCAGGTCTCGCTATCTGTCCCTTTCACACTTCAGCTCATCAGCAAGCTCAGGCGTCCTCCGATGACGAACAACACATTTCGAGCGCCCCGGCGGGTCCGGCCCTCTTCATCGTAAATCTCAATTGATCAGCTTGAGAAGTCGCGGGAAACAACTGAACCGACGGCGAACAAAGTGCAATTCTTGCCGGGAGGAGTTTGACCCCGTAAGTCGGCTTGTGATCCAAACATGATTCAAGCTGATCGCGAGCGAGGACCATACCGTTCAGGTTTGGCGCGTGCGAGAGAGTCTCTAAACGAGTGGATGGTCAGCCTTTGCTATCAGTAGATCCACTCACACGGATAGGTTCGCAGTGTATACATACTGCATGAATGCTTTGCACCGAGTGCCGAACACCCTTGTATACGAAGCTCAAGGAGAGCACGAATAATAATGCCAGATCTACCCACCATCAATATCACCGGTACATGTTCGGAAGAAGGACGTACCGAAGTAAGCAGGCAGGACAGCCATCGACCCGAGCTATATGACGGCAGTGCTTAGTTCCGAGAAAATCATGTAAGTGTGCCAGGTGGTGACCTCGAGTGCGACCATGATGAGGTCGTTGATGACGAGTGCGGTGAAGGAGATGGCGACGATGTGGAGGAAATCGGAGTCGAAGAGGAGCAGAGATAGGAGCATGATGATCCCGCCTGAACAGTATGATATCAGTTACGAGCGGGTTTGTACTCGTTTTCTTCGCGCTGACCTTGGTAGACGCTGATGGTGAGCCAGGTGAAGAAGGTTTTATAGCTCAGTGCTCGCCCCTGAAACCTCATCAGCTTGACATGAATCTGTGAGACGGATGGCATACCTTGGTCAACTCCTTGTACAGCTCGGGATAGAGAGTGCCAAGTTGGGGAGCTGGGATATCAAGGGCAATTCCTGGTGGGACAATGGGTGGTGACAGGGTGATGTGGACTCCTGTAGGATATGAGGTCGGTTCATGACAGCTTGTTCACATCCAATTCATAACACAGCCCCAACACTCCCGTGACAAGCCAAAGACACTCCATGTTGCTTATATTGAGCGGCGAAACCTCCCCCTCCCATCCGTCAGAGGCACAGAGGAGCAGAATGCAAGGTGGCTCACATGCCTGAACAAGTCTGGTCACTTGGCCTTCACAGGCTATCCAGTGGGGTCTCTTCAAGTATTGGAGAACAGATCCATAAACGAGATGGATGGGGACTCGTTTGGTACAGATGTGCTGACAACGCTCATCAAAGCTTGTGTTGGAAGGCTCGGATAAGCTCGCGCGCGACGCGTTCGTTCATAGTGTGAAAGTTTTCACTTCGCTCGTGCTTTCTTATGCATCCATCATAAGTCACAACAGTGGTGCTCCCACTGACATCTCAGTGGGAGCACCATAAGTTACAACAGCTTGAACCCAACTATCTAATGGGTGAGTGGCAGTGCAAGTGATCTACCAAATCCACCCAGAGGCTGCTCCAAGAAATCATTGCAGGCGAGGCTTCTACTCCGAATCTAGCTAAATATGCTTGTATCATCTGTCTGATGTTACTGAATGTATGAATTGAGTTCGACGTGGGGGACAAGTCCACTCGCACAGCGAAGCTTGATCGAGGCGTCGCCGTTCGTCCTGCATCGGCAGGCGTCCGCGGAGCGGTAAGGATTCGTGCGGCCATGTCCCTAGACCCCAGGAGCAAGTCAAAACGACTTGATCAATTTCTGGATCTTCCACTGTACGACCCTTCCCATGCGCTATTGTTCGCTCCATACAAAAAATGCCAATCCGCCACTCAATTCCCTTGTCCACTCTGCTGCGAGATGACGGGCACGACCGAGTCTTGCGTATAATCCATCTTCCCCTGGTCCGAGTCGGAATCGTGTGTCGTGATCGTGGGCGGAGCGAAACCGCTGTGCTCCAGACTATGATGGGTCAGGTCAATTTCAAGCGGGGCAAATAATTTTCAGGGAGCTCCGAGCCAGAGCAGCGTACCTTGTCTTGGGGCCTTCGTAATGTCTTCGCCCGGCTATGAGGTACCATACACCAGAGAGGATGAGCACGCCCGCGGTGATCACGGGAGCATAGTTGACTAAGAAAACCCGTCAGCGGGTCAAGGTGGGTATGGGGAAAGGTAGACACACAGTCGGTCTGGGTGACGGGCGAGACGGTCGGCAAACATAACAATACGGCCACGAAGATGGTCCAGCAAATCGCGGTGATATTGATTGCCCATCCCAAGATCCCATCGCCGAGATAGAATGGCCCTCGTCGGAATGCAGCCTCAGGGTGGTTACGGTACACACGGCGACAAATGATGGGCACGATCTGGTCAAGTCAGTCGCGCCTTATCTCAATCGAACATGGCTCACGTAAGACAAGTCGAGAGCGACGGCAGCGAGGGAGAAGACGGCATTGACCGCGACGGGACTCGCAAACCCGAGGAGACCGAGGACACCGCAGACGCAGATATTGAGCCACACGGCGTTGACTGGAGTTTGGGTGTGCTTGTTGATTCGTCCGAAAAAGCGTCGGTCTGGGAGTCCACCGTCGCGGCTGAAGGCGTAGAAGGATCGGCAATTCTGGGCGACATCAGCGGACAGGCCGAGTGGAAAAGACGGAACTCACCGAAAGCATGGAAGTCTGAACGGTACCAGCGCCGACGAGGATCTAAGATTGGTCAGAATTGTCTTTGTTTATAATGCGGCGCTACTCACGACCAGCACCCATAGCACCAGCGCGCCAGACTTTCCCGTGACCTCGAAGATGATCTCGAGCATACTCAAACCCGTCGCACCCGGGAGCGACGCGATGTCCGGACTGCACAGCACCAACACGACGTTCAACAAGAATCCAGTCGCGCCAGTACCGATGACAGCGATGATGATCGCTACCGGCGCGGCGATACTCGCTCTTCGGATCTCCTCGGAAATGTGAGCGGTGGCGTCATAGTCGGTCATGGTGAATTGGACCGAGAGAAGACCGAGGAGGAAGGCGTAACCGTTCGATGGCCATCCGGTCTGGTTGATGATCGTGCCAAAGACGTAACTTGCGGGTTGGAACGTCCCATGTTTCCCTGTGACGGCGAGTAGGGTGATTACGATGGTGAACGTGGCAATGAGGTTCATGTAGATGTAGCTGGAATTTTCCTTCAGCATGGTTCCGGCAATAGTCGCTTTGCTCACGTCTTGGAGATGTGCGAGAGCTGTCTGGTGGCCAGTGAATTGACTGCCCCGTGCATGATGAGCATACCGAGGAAAAGGACAATTTGCTACAGGTCGTCAGACGGCACGAAAGCATTTAGAAGAGAGAGAACCTCACCTTCCACGTCTCAACGACGTATGTTCCGTGACTGCCAAGGACGACCGCACCCCAAATCACTCTCGCCAGAGCCCACTCGTTTCCGGCTACACCCTGGAGACTCTCAGCTAGGGCCAATTTCGAGAGCGTAACTCACAGCAGCTTGGCCGAGGAGATTCAACCATCCGAGCGTGTAGGCGACGTAACGACGATGTGTACTGCGGTGTATGAGCTATGTATAGGGACTATTCGATAAAGACTCACGCTGGTACGACATAGGCGGTGGCAGCGTAGCAGCCTCCTGATGTAGGATATGCGGACTACGGGCACCGTCTTAGCCGGACGTTTCAAGGCGTTTCTGGAAAGTACTCACCACGAGCTCTGCGATGCTCAGAGCGAGAGTCATGCACATGACGCTACCTAGAAGCCAACAGAAGACGACCGAGGCGGGACCACCGAGCAGCATGGGGGCGTCGATGGTACCGGCGATGGAGAATGCGACGCCCATCTGCGGAGGATATGAGCTGAGAGTACGACGTGAGGTGAGTAGCTGACGATGGACATTGCGAAACTGTATGTCGCAAGATTGGTGCTGGAGCAAGTCAGTCATACCCCTGTTATGAAGCTCGGCAGGACACACAATTCTCGCTTGAACTGTCAGACGAGCTTGATCAGCCCGTGTCCTCCTCGACCTGATTGTCCCACTCACCTCAGCCTTGTAACCCAACGTCGCCAGTCTAGCATCTTCGGCTGCGTCGAGATCCATATTCCCCTCGAGTAAGGTCTGCAGGGTTCGTTACAGTAGACCTGGTATCGACTTATTGCGGAAAGTGTCTGGAGTGTTTGGCCAATGACGAGATGAAGGGGTCCGACATATACAACTCAATGAGGCGCCCATCGTTAGCCGCCTCGCGCATCGTCGATAAGAGCGAGCGGCTGGAGTCGACTGTGGGATCACGAGGCATGGAAGCAGAAGATCAAAATCACGTCGGGTAAAGCGTCGTATCAGGGAAGATAGTGATTGGGAACCCGCATCTTACCCGCGTGAATATGGGATAATCTAGAATTAGGCGTCCCAATCACTGATTCTGGTGCGCCTACCCGTGGACTCTTAGTCATACGGAACCAATTGCTTGCATCTCCGTCTCTTGTCCCCTATCATGGTCCAGTACCGAGATGTCTCCTTCGCCAGGACTCAACCTCGTCACAGGCGAGACTTCTTCTTCTTCTTCTTCACAGCAGACGATCACTCCACCAAGCAAACGTAAACGCTCTCGAAATGGGTGCACGACCTGCAAATTACGGAAGAAGAAGTGTGACGAGGAATGGGCAGAGACCACAAACAGCTGCAAACGATGTACGTTATCCGGATTCGACTGTGACGGGGAGTCGATTTCTCAACCAGTCCCGAAGAAGCGAAGACCGTTTGTGAGCAGTCAGATACGTTCAACAGCTGGGTCGGGGTCGAGCGGGAATGAGACTTCGGGAAGGCCACAAGAAGTTTCAACGGCACAAGCTACCATCTCAACATTGGACGACGAGGTCGAGACCAACTCTGGCGAGAATAGAGATCCAGTGCCAGTGAATGATATGGCCGACTTCTCATGGCAAGATACGCTGTTTGGTCACAACTCCCCACAGAACAATGGCATGCGCGAAGGTATCTCCACACCCGTCCTTCAAGCATTCGTCGATACTCTCACGAATGGATTCCCCGCCTTGCCCAATACATCTCACAACAACTTCTCACGCCATCCGGATCCCTCCAATATGGCCAATTTGATCCCGAGCGCCTCCTCCCGGAATGAAATGCAAGCCGACCAGTATTTCCTCCCTCTCCCATTCCATCTTCCCTCCGTAGGGGAGAAGGACGTCCCGAACGATGGGCAGACCTTTACCGAAGGGATGAAGAACCCTAATACCCAGATCATGCATCCACGTTCCGCACGTTTCGACATCTGTAAGTGATCAAGCTTGAGCCTGAACTCACGCAGCCAGACAACCTCATTGCCGAATCCTGGTTCTCATCCATGCCACCCATGACACGCGAGATCATCTCCGCCAGGATGTGCAACGTCACAGCCGCACACAAGCTCACCCGAGCTGCCCGGAACGCCGTCACCTCTGCGTACTGCGCCATACTGAAACGCAACCGCTCTTCCACACCTCGGCATCACGGGTCTCGAGTGAGCAGTGACCGCGGAGCAGGCTGGCTCCGGTGGCAAGCGGAGGAAGACCCAGCGAGAACGTCCATTGGCTACGTGCTGAGGATGGACGGCCCGGCGTCGAGGCTGCATGAGCAGGTCGAGCGGCATCTGAATGGACGAAATCAGGAAACGGAATACAAACTCGAGGCGACGCTGAATGTCGTGGGTTGGGAGCAGAAGGCGAGCGAGTTCTTCCAGAGTGCTTTGTCTTCTCTGGAGTCAGAGACGGCGACGCTGGAGACCAAGTTGTGGGCTATCATGGATCTGCAACTGTACCAGGTAAGTCGAAAGCTAGTTCTACAGACAGAGCTTATCGTTCCAGCTCGCCCGCCATGGCGCTGCAGCGGTCTACCCGATCCTCACCCTTGGCGAAGTGATCATCAACCGCGAACTCGGCCCCAAACCCTACCTCGACGTCAGCGATCTCTCCGGCTCCGAAGCGTTCGTCCTCCACATGTTCGCCTACGCCGACGTCAGCCGAACCATCTGTAAGCGGAATCGTCAGACCGTCTTCGATTTCGGTCCCATCCCCGCTGATGGGTTCCACTCCGCCCGGCCAAACGTCTCTGGCGAGGTGTGCGATGGATACCTGGGTCTCCCGTCGGGTCTATTGGCGTGTCTGGGAGCGACGGCGAATCTCGCTGCGAAGATGCATACTGAGCTGCCAGCCACGGTGGACGGGGAAGCAGTGGCGATTGAGGGCGCTATCCGAGGATGGAGGGCGCATGAATCTCGCATGGACCTGGAGGGGACAAGGCGGCTCAGTCGCGTTGCTGTTCAAGAGATTTGGCGAATGGTAAAAAAGAAAATACCGTTTGATGTCTAAGCTAATACCGTCCAGACCGCCATCATCCACCTCTACCAAGTCGTGCACAAACACGAGCCCCTCTCCCCAACCCTCCGTACCGCATTATCCGAAATCATGGCCCTCGCACGCGGTCTTGCCCCACATACAGGCTTCCTCGCTTGCCCATGGTTCCTCGCGGGTACCGTCGCGGTGAGCGATACAGACCGAGACGTCTGTCGTCAGGGTTTGCTCGATTGTGGACCGGAGAAGGTCTGGGAGGATGATTTGGTTGTCCTGGAGAGGGTCTGGCGGGAGATGGATCGGACGGGACGGGCGGAGGATTGGAGGGATCTGATCGATAGGGAGGGTTTGATGGTCGCTTTCTTCTAATCTGGGCATCAGGATATCTATTCTAGTGTTGTATGTGACTCTAATGTGATCGCAAAGACTGTTCTGACTGGCTTCGCCTGCAATGCGTGGTATGCGAGTCTCGGAAGTCATCGAGGCAGAAACGTTAAAAGCATGCTCGCACACCCAGGAAGGACATCGCAGAGCTTCATATCTCGGACCCCTCCACGGAATGTCAGTGCATTAGCCTCTTCATAGGCTCAAAATTCATCCAGCAGCGGATGGAGCAGGATCGTTCATATCAAAATTGTGCTTGTGTTTCAACCAAGTGATATCCCTCCAGTATGCACAGGTCATATGAGACAATCGTCGAAGCAGGGGTTTGAGCGCATACAGGATTTAGGTGAGATGCTAGGTACGGGTGGTAGAGGAGAAATGCCAAGCGCAAGCTTGACGGTCTGACGCTCCATGTGGAAACCAGGTGGAGAGGCCTTGTGCGCTACATAGCGTTCCCGAAACATCTCAGGGTAAACCCCTCCAAAACCGGCATGGGACGCAGCGAACCTAATCATGCCCTGCCAAAAACATGACTCATCAAACGGGGAACCCGACCCGCGAGGACCAATGATACAGCTGATCGCGGTAAATCTATCCCGCCGCCGCGGCCCGAGGCACGCGGATTCCCAGTCATGGTTTCACCGTCCCATTTTCCCCTAACTTGTGCGTTAGATCTCGAATCCGGGCAAGATTTCGAAGAGCCTAGGAGACGACGGTAGAAAATGACGACGGTCACGCTGAATAACGGGCTCAAGATGCCCCAAGTGGGCTTCGGTTAGTGCCTTTCTTTGCGGGGCGTAGAGGTGGAAGAGAGGTTGAGGCCGAATGTAGGACTCTGGAAGGTGCCCAAGGAGATCTGCGCAGACACCGGTACGTCCCAACTATCCCCTTCGAGCGTGGATTTTGATCTTAATCACAGTTTACAACGCCATCAAGCAAGGAGTTCGCCTGTTCGGTACGTCTCGCCCAATCTCATCGGCTCTTCTGCGCTGACAGCAAGGATAGACGGAGCCTGTGACTATGGCAACGAGACGCAATGCGGCCAAGGTGTCGCTCGAGCCATCAAAGAGGGTCTCGTGAAGCGTGAAGACCTCTGGATAACCTCGAAACTGTGGAACACGTTCCATGCGCCGGAGAACGCCAAGATGGTGGTGAAGAAGCAGCTCTCGGACTGGCAGTTGAATTATTTTGACGTGAGTAGTCACGGAACTTTCACGCTGTTTGCCCAGCTGAGTAGCGTTATAGCTCTACCTCATTCACTTCCCAGTGACCCTCGCATTGTGCGGTGATCTGCCTCCTTTTGTGTGACCCTGACGAACTGCCCCAGCGTACCGATCGAGACCCGATATCCTCCCGAGGACTACTACGATGGTGTCTCCGAACTTCGGCTCGAGAACGTCCCGCTCTCCGACACCTGGAAAGCGATGGAATGGATCCAAGAGCAGGGAATGGCCAAATCCATCGGGATCTCGTGAGTCGTCCTCGCAGTTGTCGATAGCATACCTTTAACGTGCTCTACAGGAATTACAACGGAAGTCTATTGATTGACCTGAACCGCTACGCCATGATCAAGCCGGCGGTCCTCCAGATCGAGCATCACCCTCTCCTGACTCAGCAGTGAGTCCAGCTTCACGCTTTCGGGGACCCAAAATCTGACGACATTGAAAGACCACTACTAGACCTCGCCAAAGCGCTCGACCTCGCCGTCACCGCTTACTCCTCCCTCGGCCCGCAATCCTTCTACGAGATCGGCGGCTCGAAAGACGCGACCAGCTTGCTCGAGTCGAAGACCATCACTAAAGTCGCCAAACGCGCTGAAAAGAGTACGTCTCTTCGGTTCCCTCCTACTCAACTACAAGACCTGACGTTTTCAATCCGTAGCTCCTGCTCAGGTACTGCTTCGATGGGCGTGAGTTATCCTCGTCAAGATGCGGAGAGAACGCTGAATCGGAGAAGCACTCAACGGGGTATCAGCGTCATTCCAAAATCCAGCCATGTCAGCCATGATGAAACCTGCTGATCTGGGAGTTTGCTGATGTCGCTTGATTCGCAGCCAGGCCGCATTGCCGAGAACATGGCGGTCATGGATTTCGACCTGACGGAGGAGGAGATGAAGACGGTCTCTGGGATGAACCAGAACTTCCGCTTCAACGATCCCGTTGACTTGGACAAGCGGTGCTCGATCTTCGCCTGAGCGGTGATTAGCACGCAGATTGGAGGTATAAGTGATGAAGAAATGCATAGCTTTCGTTGTTGGAAATCAGCCGTGATCTGGACTCGAAGCGGAACTTAGCAATTTCGCCGAGCTGCCTGAAGTGATTAATACGGTCTGGAAAGTAATCGTTCGAGACGATTTGAGACGATAGGAACTGGTCTCACCGGTTAGAGAGCGATACAGGCCTTGAAAGGCGCTTCACAACGACCACGATCAAGTTTCCCCACCTTCGAAGGCGATCGGGGCTGGAAGACTACAGTCTGGTCCACAAGCCAATATCTTGAACAGATGAATGCCAACAATGCATATGCTGATTTCCTTCCTCCCGTTGGAGCTATGAAGATGATGGGTAACTCTGTCTGAACCAGGATTTGCCCCTCAAAACGGGTAATTCGTCTTCCCAATGTCGCTATCAATCAGACCAGACTCCAGCTGTTCCCTATGCTTCTCTTCAAGCCAGTCGAGCAGGACGTCATCTGGATTGAACATGTGTGCGCCCTTGTACTTTGCGGTTTGTTCGGGCCAGGAGCGGATGGCGCTGGCCATTCGGCCGGGAACGTGGGGTTCTTGGACGAGTTCTCCCATGGGCTAGGATGGCATCAGCATTGAATCCTGGAAATCGGCAAAAATACTCACATCGAGATAGATGCGGACTTTAAGGAGGTCAACACAGTCAGCAACGAGGTACTGGAACGGTGACAGCGTGCTCACCAGTGAAGACGATGGCACCCGTCTTGGGTAACCGCCGGAGAGACTGCCGTTCTGTCCGGAAGCCGACTCTGGAAGGATCGTAATTAGGTGTGGGGAGGTCGAAGCTGCCATCAATGTATTTTGGGTTCGGACCTTTGAGCGCCATGTCGTAGGCATGCTCGGGTCCATTGGTGCGGTCGGACCAGACGAGTGCGTCGTCGATCTGGAAGAGGTAGTCTGGGAGGTGTCTGTGCTGGATTTCTCAAAGTGTGAGGAGATGACTTACTGTTGCGCAAGACCGGCTTGTCGCATCGCATTTTCGAGAAGAATCGAGTCATTGGACCGTGGAGTTTCTCCTTGTCTATCAAAATAACCAAGTTCAGAATCGCTCCTGGTTTCCCAGTGCCAGCTCTACTCACAGTCCGGGACGTTGCCTGACACATGGATCTGCTCTAGTGTCATGCCCACTACGGCCCCAATCAATCAAGCGTTCCACATGACTCGTTTCCCTCACCTTTATGTATGGGCCGGTAGAAGCCAGGGGTACATATCGAGCCAGCACTGAGTCGGTGCTACCCTCGTCAGCGCCTTGTCGCATTAAAAATCTCGGTGACTCACCTGCCCATCATCCCCCTCGATCATGATGATCACCTCGTCCTGCACTAACGACCCGGAGATAGCCATCGGGTTGTCGACGTCCATATCATACACCTCCGTCTTCCCTCCGACAGTCGCAGAGCTATCCACCATGATCTTCCAGATCTCGCCCTCGCCGTACCATCCGTCCGTGTTGTTCTCTCTCCGAATGACCGAGTAGACCGAAGGGTATCGACGATGAAGGTATTCAGCGAGCTCCAGACAGCCTTCCCTGACCGCGGCCTCTGCACCAGGCAGGACAATCACGGCGTCCCCTTTAGCTTCATTTTGTCGTCTGACTCGAAGGTCATGGAAGGTTGGGAATCGATTGTCGACCTAGAACTCATTAGCGAGTGTACAATCAGGCCAGCCGGAGGGCAAACCTCGATCCACTCTTCCCACTTCATCGAACGGATCCCCATGGTGATGTTGTAATTCGGACCATACTTGAACGGTCTATACGGCGTGGGCTTTGTCGTCCGGATATCGAAGGAAGGGAAGGGCTCGACAGGGGGATAGTCGAATTTCTCTGGATACCAAACGCCAGGAGGTCGTGTCGCATTTGGATCTTTGATCGCGTCCTCTTCGTCCTCGCCATCAGCTCGAGCCGGCGCCGAGGATCTGCGACGTTTGAAAAGTGTCCTGTGGAAGGTGATGGAGACCAGCGCAGCCAGAGCCAGAGCTAGAGCGAGGAATAACATGGGGGCTCAAACGGAAAACAATCGCAGAGCTGTCCGGTTCTGATCCTCTGCTCGGGCTGATGGATTCGACCTTTCCTGTTCTGCTTTTGTACACCCAGCCAGGGCGTTACAGCATGGCCGTTCTCGGCGGAAGGCCTGGCGCGAGGAAAGCGCATGGAAAGATTTTGCGCATCGCCGCTGCCGCGCGGGTATAGCGCGGGTATGGCGCGGGTATAGCGCGGGTATGGCGCGGGTATGGCGCGGGTGAGCTCGAGAGACCCCCCCCCCGTTTCACCGACCACCGGGGTGGGAGGTGGGTGAATCATCATAAACTGGAAGGATTTATTACTCCTCCTTCCTTTGGCTCCTTTCAAGTTGTCACATTCATGCCGATCAAAGTCTCGTCTCCCCATCCTTGGGACAAGCTCTCGTCGATTGAGATCTCGACAGTGGCAACTGCGCTTCACAATGCTTATTCTCGGATCTGGGTCAAGGCGATCTCGTTGCAGGAGCCTGCAAAGTGAGTGATCACGAATCAATCCAGCTGGGTCTCATTCCGCAGAGCTCTTCTCCTACCCTACCTGAAAGCCGAGCACTCCTTCTCGAAACTGCCGCATGTCCCTCGACTCGCCTACGCCCTCTTCCTCTCTGGCGAGCCCTCCCAACACACGACGCACGAGGTGATCTACAGCTTCGACAAACAAGCGATCGTCTCCGATGAGATCGTCGACTCGCACCTCCATTCGGCTCATGATCCCGCCGAAGTCGTCGCTGCACAGGAAGCCTTGCTCCACCACCCCGAGTTCCTGGACGCCATCAAAAGGTTCAAGATCCCAGATGGTACGCAAATATGCACAGACCCTTGTAAGTCATCCTTCGCCCTCGGAAAGCGGGAATCGCTGAAGATCTCCAGGGATCTACGGTTGTGATTCCGAGGAGATCCTACCTCGGTACATGACCTTCATGGTGTACTTCCGCAATCCTAAAAACAACGACCCCGATTCCAACCACTACGCCCATCCTCTCCCCCTCATGCCAGTGATGGAGATGCACACCTGGAAGCTTTTAACCATCGGTCTCGCTCCAACAGGCGGTCTGAGTGACGAGCACAAGCTGGACGACCGGCCTGTCGACCACCTCACGGGTTGCGAGTATGAGGCGCATCTCCGTGATGGAGAAGTGAGACGTGGGATCAAGCCGTACCATGTGCAGCAGCCCGAGGGACCAAGCTTCGAAGTCGAGGGAAGCAAGGTGTCCTGGCAGAAGTGGGAGTTTCGGGTCGGCTTCAATTACCGGGAGGGTGCTGTGCTTCATGATGTGCGATATGACGGGACGGAGGTTCTCTACAGGATGAGTGTGTCGGATATGGTAGGTCTTCGATCTCGGCTGGTCAATTCGCTGACCCCTTAGACTGTACCCTACGGAGACCCTCGATCTCCATATCACCGGAAGCAGGCTTTCGATCTCGGTGATGTGAGTCCATCCGGGCATCAACGGAGAGGACTGACGGAGATTGTAGTTCGGTGCCGGCGTCGCTGCGAACGAACTGAGCTTGGGATGCGACTGTCTCGGCACCATCCAATACTTTGACGGTGTCTTGGGTGAGTAATCTATTTCCCTCGCAGCGTTCTGGCTCATCAAGCTTCAGCAACCGAGACTGGAGAGCCCAGAACCATGAAGAACGTCGTCTGCTTGCACGAAGTCGACGATGGGTTAGCATGGAAGCACACCAACTTCCGAACGAACAAGGCTGCCGTAGCGCGAAGCAGAGTTCTTGTCATGTGCGTTGATGCTTTGGGCTCAGCCTTAGCTGACGAACGCCGCTTTTCCAGCCAGACGATCTTGACCGTCAGCAACTACGAATATATCTTCGCCTACAAACTGAATCAAAGTGGGGGCATCGAACTGGAGACCAGAGCGACAGGCATCCTATCTACGGTCTACGTGAGTAGCTTCGGACGACCATGGATCGCTTTTGACGCCTATGGCCATGTAGATAAAGGACAAAGATACGAGCCCATACGGGACCGTCGTTGCGCCCGGCGTCTTGGCCACAAATCACCAGCACATCTTCAGCGTGAGCGTTACATCTCCATCCCCAGACTTGGCTGATCCTGGTTGTAGATCCGGATAGACCCTTCGATCGATGGTCAGAAGAATACGGTCATTCAGGAAGACTCGGTTCCGATGCCGGTGGATGAGAAGAACCGGTATGGTGTGGGGTACGTGGTGGAGAAGAAGCCTATAATTGTGTCTGGCTGGGCCGATGCCGCGTGAGATGGAACAACTTCGCATTGGAATGGCGCTTACGTTTCTCTCAGACCAATGGTAGATCCCTCGACGGCGAGAGAACGATTCCAGTACTCGGGCTGATCTAGCTTTAGGCGAACAGAGTATTCAAAGTTATCAACCCGAACAAAATCAATCCGATCAGCAAACGACCAATCGGATACAAGCTCGTCCCACCGCCAACTCAGCTCATGCTCGCACACCCTGATAGCGTCGCAGCTCGACGTGCAGAGTTTGCGGATCACCACGTCTGGGTGACGAAGTACAGAGACGGCGAGCTGTACAGCGGTGGTAACTTTACGAACCAGTCTTCCGGAAGAGGTCTCTTCGCGAGTTCCTCACCCAAATTTATCGCTGATCATTCCTCGTAGCTAAGGGAATCCGATCATGGGTAGGCCGAAAAGATAATGTCGAGAATGAAGATGTTGTGCTCTGGTGGTACGCATTATCCCCCGAGCGATCCCACAACCGCCTAACATGACACAGCTCTTTTGGTCTAACACATAATCCCCGAGTAGAGGACTTCCCGGTGATGCCCTGCGAGACCCACCGACTCGAGTTTAAACCCGTAGACTTCTTCACCGAATCACCATCGGCCGATTTACCCGCCAGCACCCAGGCTACGAACAAGAGTACCCTGGTTTCAACTGATACCAACGGTCAGCCGAACGGTCATCACGGCGCGGATGGCTCAAACGGGACGAACGGGTGTTGCGAATAGGGATTCCGATGTAGACATCTTTATGATGGATGCATAACATGAACGAGCGAAGAATAGATTTATAACCGAACGCGTGCGACGAGACGCGAGCTTATCCGAGCCTTCCAACATTGATTACCATTTCTCCTGCTCCGTGTGCACGAGCATGGGAGCTCGTTTGTGGCGATGGCGGCTAGGCTTTAGATGTCGACGAGGAGGTTGGATTTATGCTACCCAGGAGCGCGTCGGTCGAACTATTGGCACCAGACGGGTTCGGTGGCTACTTTCAGGTGGTCAGGGTTTGGGTGGAGCAGCGAGTCGGAGGACGTGGAAAACTGGGAAAGAATGGCTTGCCGAGGAGAGTTGACGAGGATGTCTGCTGCACGTTGAAGTAGTAAATGGATACGAGCGTTGCATCGGGGTCCGCTATGAGAGACGCGAGTGGTGGTGGAGCAGAGCCCGCTTTGGCCGATTGACGCAAGAGTCCTTCCAGTCAGTCACATTCCCGTACTGCTTGTTCAGGGGTCTTTCCACGGCGCCTGTTTAAACGTCGAGCAGGGTCCTTATCTTCTCATGCATTATGCGTCTCGGTAGCAATGCGTAAGCTGTATTTTCCACCTTTCCCACCCCCTCGACATGGAGATCCTTCCATGTCGAATCTGTCTGGGCCTACATCTCCACGTCCAGATCATCCGTTCATCGCACCTATGTCATCTGCGTAGCGCGTGTAGACACCATGACATTATCTTCGTTGCCGGGGACGAAGGCCTTAGCAGAGGAGAGTGAGCTCTCGGTGACTTCAAGGATGGTCCTCAAGGGTTTATGATGTCGAGGTATGATGTTATAGACATCGGCGATCGTGTTGTGTTTCGGTGCGGCGAGGAAAGGGAAAGAAGGATCAAGACCGCAGATAGTCACATCACCTTTCCATTTCCAATCCGCCCAATTGTTTTGACTTTCACTTCAGCTGTGTTGGAACGCCCTCGCTTGACGCTGGTACTTGTCGAATATTCTTGCTTTGCTTGATGGTTTACTCATGGTAAAATGCTTAACACGAATCGACTAGTGAAGCAACTGATGTGTCCGACGTTCCTGATGAATGAACATATATTCATAGTATACGTTTGCTTATTTACATGCCCCACTGTTGACAGACGGGGTCATACAGAGACTGTATCCGCCCCGCTGGCATTCATCCCCGCCGAGAACCCTCTAATGCGAGCCTTGATTGCTTGATTATAATGCCAGGCTACTAGACGAGGATCAGGCGGATCAACAAACCGCGAGAATCGCTCGGGTGCTAGACATTTGCCATGGAACTTGAA